>Ga0179593_1436109_pt1 | contig 13928 bp, 15 predicted proteins | sample CZODoug2_1_08_16_FD_185931 | JGI IMG/M metagenome (GOLD analysis project Ga0179593, IMG submission 185931) | Vadose zone soil fungal communities from Angelo Coast Range Reserve, California, USA - CZODoug2_1_08_16fungal (PacBio error correction) | ecosystem: Environmental > Terrestrial > Soil >...
AGGTGGTCGCTTTTGGGCAAGCAGAGGGAGAACACAAGACTCTGCACATCTACGTCAAAGGGGTACCCCTTTCCGTCGATCCATCAGCATTTTGAAACGGAGGCGTTTTCGCTCCCACCGAAACGCGAATGGCAACTGGGGGGTCAAGGTAGGTAAGACTAGGCCCGTGTAAAACTCCCCGAGAGTAAGGAACCGCCGCCCGACAAAAATAGGCGCTCACGGCAGATCTTTCTAATGTGGAACTGTCGAATCGCGCGGAAGTTTTTGCACGTCGAAAGAAAAACCGGAATAAAGTGTTCAAGGAAGAAAATCGGGAACCAAACCCTAAAAAGAACAAAAGAGCGAGGAATGGCGACTAACAAAACGGGAAAACCTTATCCTGGGGGGGGCCGCTCATTCGTTTGGGATTCTGTCGGGGAAATGACGTCAACGCTAGGGGAAAAACCGTCGTGAACTGAAACCTGGGGACGGTCAAAAACAGGGGTCATGGGGTGTGTAAAAGAACTCGTTTGGCTGTAGGAGAATGCCTTTATCAACAGTCAACGGTAGAAAGTGAGAATCTCGAGCTTGCAGAGAAGAAGAGCGAGGAGACTCTCGTCGTAGCAGGCTGATCAGCGGTTTATCCAGCGGAAGGGGAAAAAAAGGTCTTAAAAGTTCCTCGACTAAACCGGTCCGTTTCCCAAACTCTCGTGAAACACTCCATTGGGAGGCGCGTTCGAGAAAGTGAGAGGAAAAGGGGCGAGAGACACGTCAACATCAAACAATCGTGAAACACCGGCCGCTTTCTGCGTTCCCAAAATCGCATACGAAGCCGAGGAGGATCGGTACGTGGCTAACGCAGTGGGAGGGGGGTGATGGACGGTCCGACTTCGGGACTCGACACCTCTCAGCTTCCTGCAGGCCTGCAAAAGGGAAGAATGTTAGGCTTCGTCCGAAGCAACGCGGAGCATCGTAGGTGAAGGATCGGGAAAAACGAAGGGAAGAGAGGGGGACGCCCCGGCTCCCGAGGATCGCGCAAAACCTCGGAATCGCGTGCAATAGAATCTCGAGGGCGTCGAGGAGCCGGGAAGGGGAGGAGCGACAAAGACTCATAAGGAGGTCAAGAAGCTGTAGAGTTTCTCGAAATCAAACAAAAGCCACGGGCAATGAGGTATCCGACGTGTGTGGGTGAAGTAGGGAGCTCAAAGGAGTGAAATCGATGGTCAAGAAATACATCGGGAACCGCAGCTATAAAAGAGGAGGGAAAGGATCCGCCCTCCTTTACTCTTCAGCACAATCGCTAAGCGGGACGACAGGCGCGGACGAAGAGGGACATACGGGACTTAGCAATACCGATCTATCACAGAGGGCTGGGCCAATTGACTATTCTCCGTCAGCGTCTACTGCCAGTGTCTTTAAGTGTGATCGGCTCCGGAAGAAGAGAAATGGCGCGAGACGGAAGTGCGGACGTTTCAGACTACGAGGGAAAAAGAGGCTCGAGCACTCCTCATGTACTTACTCTAGCGAACCGCAAAAGCGAAACGGCGGTGCCGCGGGAGAAGTCACACGATGTAAGGAGGAATGACTTCTGAAAAAACACTCTACAAAATGGAAAAAACACACGTGAGTAAGGAGAAGGCAGGAAAGACACTAAAAGAAGAAAAAGGTGGGTTGTACATCTGATGGGGGATTAAGCTTAGCTTCCGGGGATCGAGCTAAGGAAAGAAGGATAAGGCTGCAGAAAGCCCGCAAAATTGGCCTTAACTTCTGGACAGCACTTGTCAGCAGATTTCAGAAACCAACAAACGTGGCTGGTCCGATCGGGCAGATCTAGCAAACAAACCGGTTGCTGTTGAAGAAGGAATTTTAGAAGTGTCTAAAAAGAACTGGGAGGAGATTTTTCATGGTGCTCACATACACGCTAATCAAACAGGGATGGAAAACGAACGGGAAGAGAGGGGAGTGGTCGACGACCCGTCGACCAGGGTCTGAGAACGGCCGAAGCGGAACGGCAGGGGGGCGAATGGCGTAGCATGGGAAACGTACTTTCCGGGGAAACAAGGGGTCGAGTCAAAAAGAACGCTTGAGCAATGTGTCAGAACATAAGGGGAACGAATAGGGAGCTGGGCAGAAATGAATGAGAGGGGCAATGATCGTTTTGGGGAACAGATCGAACACTTACGGCCTGGGTCTCGTCGAGCTAAAGTCAAAACTTTGGTGAACTGGGGGTCTGTCGTGCAACGAAAGGAGGGAAAAGGGGCCATGCTCGCGGCTTGGAAACAACGCGGGGCACCAGTAATGAGAAGCGCCTTCCGAGAAGAAAACGAACACGATGACCCGAAGCAGAGTGGGAATACACATCAACTCGCAAAGAAAAAAAACCGGCCAGTACGGCGTACCAGTATGCATCACAATGACGTCTAAGGCGGCGAGACGCGGGGAGCGAAGGGGGAGCAAAATACGGAAAAGAACGATGGGGGAGAGGGATCAGGATCCCGAATGGCCGTTCTCCGGTTTAGGGCTAGGATGTTATAAGAAGCATCCCTCTCCTCGACCCCAGGAGGAGGAAAGAGAGAAGGGAGGAAGGAAAAAAGAAAAGAAAAAAGCGAGAACGGCCTCTCATACCGGGAGCCATCCCAAACTGTTTGTCAGATTCAGAAGCCTCGAGCCGGCGTAACCAAAAGAAACGAAGACTTGTGGAGACATACGGAGGAAAGGGCAAAGAGAACAAAAAAACGGGTCAAAAAAGAAATGAGCGGTTGATGTTTATCTCACAATAGAGGGGCTCATCGTTGCACGGTCTCGCGGGGACTAAAGTTCTGGAAGAACCCGAGAGGTGACCACGACTGAGGGTATGGTTCAGGCCGAGGAGAAAGAGGCCGTTTAGATCGGCGGCGAAACAGAAGCAAAAAAAAACAGTTTGAAGGAATTGAGTGATAAAAAAATAAATTTTCGAGAGAGGTAACAGGTACCGCATCAACATTCCTGAGGGGACATGGCAATACTCAGAAAATGCTAAAATGGAGGCACATGCGAAATACGAAGGTGGATGTCAGAAGGGGAAAAAGAGAAAACCTGGCCTCCCTAGAAGTAAGCATCCCGGTGCCAAATCCGAGGCGCGAAGAGATGCACCCGGTCTCGCATTCAACCTGTTCGACGTTCGGCGACAATAAAAAAATTCCCAGGGGAGAGTTAATCGATACCTGAGTGAATCAAGCGTCACCATGAAATTCATCAAAAGCAAGCAGGAGTCGAACTGAGAAAATTCTGAACAGGCAAGGTGGGGAGCAGAGCGAATCTGCCAAAAATACGAAGAAGGGTGAATAAACTCTCGTAAACGCAAAACTACAAACGTGCGGAAAGGAAGCACATGTAGCGGGCAAAGGAGAAAAACCGCCTGCTAAGGGAAGATCGAGCAGACGACATGTCTGCGTAGCCGATGGGGGGGACTCTAACAAACCCGATCGCTTGTATGACTGGGAGAGGCCTGCAAGCTTGGGGTACTCACGTGGGCCGGTTGAAAGGGAGCAAGATTTTCCACATTAAGAAATGGAAAGCGGTGAATGAACCAGACGAACGAGAGGGCAGCGGGGGGAGGGGGGGGGGGACGCCAGTCGCGAAGAAAAGTCACCACGGGGCAGGAGTCGCCGCCTCAAACCCTAAGAAAACGTACAGCCGGGGAGAGTGAAGCGAATATCCAGAGAGAGAGAAGAAATAAAGGCGGAACGAAAGGAAGCATAGACGGAAGCGAGAGGAAGCCACGGATATAGCGGGTGGATAAGATCCATAGGGAAAGCTGTATTGAAAAGGCACCGAGTGGGGTAATCAGTACCAAGAAGGATGAACGAGGCGGACGAAAGAAAATTTCGGAAATTTTCCATCTCATCTTCTGGATGGTTCGACGAGGGGAGGGTTGACCCATCGAGAAAAAGGGAAAGAAAGGACTTACAAAAGACGGTTCGATGATAATCCAGTCAAGAGAGGAGAGCAATCGGTTGCGAAACTCCAAAACACGCCTTCCTGAATCAACGACAAAACAGACAGAGGAACGGAAGAAGACGCCACGCGTAATCCCGAAAAAAAAAAACAGCAGGCCGCTGATCATGGCAGACAAGTAGATGCGTATCACGCGGAATCTCAGGCGGCCCCGACTTTAACCATCCGGGTTGGAGAGGAAAAGAAGCCGGGGCAATACCAACGAGAAAAAGTCGGGGAGGACTCGGAAAGAACTGCGTGATACGAGGGAACCGGCAGTCGGGAAACGGGGGCATCCCCAAAAAAACGGGTCACGCAAGTATCGATCTTCTTCGTAGCGAACGGACTTGGGAAACAGAGCCGGAGGGAAATTGCAAGATAGGTGACGGGCTCGAAAACCCTTTTTCGTAAGAAGAAAATGGGAGAAGAAGCGCAGCACAATGATTGAACGCCGGGAGGGGTGGTAACCCGGCGTTGGAGCGATGTTAAAATTCGAAGACGTCTGGTGCCCAAGAAGATGTCGCATAACCCTTCACGATATAAAAGAAGAGAGAGGGGGGGGAGAGATAGCCGAGAAAAAGGATGTATCACTCAACTCGGGAATAGGAAATGACGACTGTACAAGGGGGAAGACGCGGAACAGGATGCAACTATGTACTGACACGCAGGAAAAGGTGTCAGGCAAGAAGAGGAGAAAGAGGCGTTGAAGCAAAGGAAAAACAATAGTGTCTTCGGAGGATCAAAAGGTCGTTGTCGGCCCCCCTCTTGTGGTTCTTTTGTTGAGAAGGCGTGCAGTCCTGAAATTGGCCAGGGGAAAGAGAGAAGAAAAAAAGGTCAGCGCGGATCGCGGACTTGACCGCAACTCGACAAGGCGAGGCGCTCAGTGTTCCGGAGGTTCATTAGCGATGCGTTACGGCAGAGGCAAAAAAAAAGGGAAAACCAGGTTGAAGGGAGGAGGTTAAACGGGTAAGAGGAAACGGAGAAAAAAGGTCAACCATGCTGATGGAATCGGGAAATGGACGGGGGGGGGAGGGGAGATGACCTCATGGTCGCGAGCTGACAACTATCTATCAACACAACGGTTAAACATAAGATAGGGGACGCGGGGGGGGGAAAAGAAAAGTCGAAGCAACATAGAAAAAGCGAAAGTCACAGAGAGGACATAAGCAGGGGAAAAGGGCTCGGCGTTTGTCAACGAGGGGGACCCACCGGAAAACGCCAAAAAGGCAAAGCCCAGGCGTACAAGCGCATACATTCTCGATCAGGACCCGACGACGAAAAAAAAACTGCGCCTCGGGAGGGGCACTCGACCGAAGTGGGGGACCCAATTCCGATGCGCGGCCCTGCTTCCGTTCTTGCAGAGCAAATTGGTCCAGGATGCAAGAAAGAAGAACCAAAGAAAAAAATGAAGAAATCCGGGAAAAACAGGAGGGGCGCGCACTTCCCGTACGAAGGGAAGAAGTCTTTTGAGGGGGGAGGTCATTTAAAAGTCGTAAAAGCTAGCTACGCGAGGGGTGAAGAAGAACTGAATACAAGACGTCGCTGACGTTTTTCCCCTCGTGGGAGCGTATTAGCACTGCCGGGGACCGACAAGGGTACGGGGGGCAAGGAAGAGATTGATGAACTCATGAACCAGCGCGGACGAACTCGGCAGCGCTGATCTGCTGAATGCTTGCTGTGACAACAGAATGGTGAAAAGCGGGGGGGAAGAAAAAACGAGCTTTATGGGGGAAGGGCAAGCGCGAAGGGAACTCCTTGGTGCTGGGGAATTCTATCAAGGAGAAGACGAAAAGGGGCTCGCGAGCCTAAGCTTTCCACAATTCGGAGTTGACCCTAAGAATTCGCATACTAAACCAAGAGAAGAGGTAAGGAGGCGCCGTTTACGCTTGAAAAGGTCCGCGGCGTTCACTCGCCACGGCCCTTTCATTCCTTCAAACTTCTGACGGGGAGGGGGGGAGGATGAGGCTTCTGGTTCAAAACAACAGCGGCGACGCTAAAGTTGTAACGGGAAAGAAGCGAACGATATTCCGCAGAGGAACAGACTCCGGCATCCGCGAGATTTCTCAGCGGTCGGGAGAGGGGGAATTTCGAAAGGTGACTGCGGGAAGGGAAGAGGACGGTCTGCCGACTCTCTCAGAGCTGTACATCTCGCGAGAGTGAGCTAGCGCCTATCTGAACAGGAGGAATCATCCCGGGTCAAACGGGGGAAGCTATGAGCATCACAAGGCGGGGGGAAGGAGATGGGGTCATCCGACACGGGCGGCGACACTCGTACACTCTCCATCATTCGGGGAACGCGGGTAGAAGAAAAAAAGCGAAAGGGGTGCGCGACAACGGAGGGGGCAAGGACAATAGAGGAGCGAAGGAGTTCGCTCGCTATAGCTAAACCCTCCAAAAAAGTTAGCCCTGACTGGACTGAGCTACTAAAAAGGAAGGCCGAGGATCGGCTCTCGAGGGATTGGGATATGCGAAAAGCGAGGTTATCGTCGGTGAAACTGAGGAGAACTGCGAAGCACAAGAATGGTGAAAGATTGCTCTCAAGCGCAAAAAGGAACCAGAAAAAAAAAACCCGTATGTGGCGCTGGAGCCCCTCTCTGTGCCGGAACAGAAAGGGAAGGAAAAAAACCACGGACACAAAGGTGAGTACAGATCAAGGCCGAGACAAACTGACAAGATAGCGTTTGTTTGTAGATCATCGAATCATGAGTTAAGCGTCTTAGGAGGATCGATCGACGTAGGGGAAAAAGTTATACACGATGTCAGACGAAAGACACTGACTTTCTGCCCGTGGGGGAGGTTTTTCCAAAAACATGGTTTAAGAAACCACAAAAAGGGGAGTCCGAGTTCGGGGACAGAAAGCCATGAGAAAAAACCTTGACGCCCAGGCATCTGGAATTTGAGTTATCAGAGAGAAAAGATAAAAAGGGGGGTCGCTGAAGCGATAAGGAGATCTGGGATTGTCGAAGACTCCGACCAGGTCATTGAGCGAAGGCCGCAGAGTTAGCAACTGTGCGGGGTCGATCATGGCCGCCTTTCTCGGGGGAAAGAGGGGTTGAAAAAGTCTACGAGTGATTCACAGTACCCATCAGTCCCGTATGCGATTCCTAACATTCAAGGTAGGAGTGGAGGGCGTAGGGAATGAAACGAAAAGGAGGAAGGGGGGGACCCGTATCGAACTTACAGGCCTTTCTCGACGATCACAGAGTCGGTTTTGTGGAAGAGTTCAAAGCAATTAGTGAAAGGCGCTTCGAGGCGGCCTGGGAAGAAGTCGCGGGGTCACGATCGGCTTTCTTCCCAGAACTATCAGCGAGAAACGTTCCGATGAAGCCGTGTGTGAGAAGACAACATCAACTCGCTAGATGACCCAAAAGGAAGGATTCATGAGCGCCAGTAGGAATCACAAGGCGAGCAGACTGGCACGCCGAGGCGAATGAGAGCGAGGGCAGCACAGCGCGGGGCGTCGGGGAGAGAGGTGAAGGGGGGAGAGCGATTTGAGCGAGTGTGTTTGGGGTTTGGGTCTTTCTCATTGAAGCATAAAGAGAGGAAACCAAAACGGAGGAGGGAGGGAAAGATGAGTGCCTGAAAGAAAGCTCTATCAAGACTCGAGCCTCTCGTAACCTGAAATAACGCAAAAGGGGATTGAGAAGGGCTGCCCTCGCGCTCAATCGGGAAGGGGACTCGAGGGGCGCTGCCAGAGGAAGAATGGACCCGACTCAGCCCCCGTAATCGTAGCTGGAAGTTTGAAGGGGATCTCAAAGGGAAAGCATCAGGTGCACTTGTGGATAGGGGGGAGGAAGCGCTGATAGAGGATGGAAGAAGGGAACAACGAAGTGACCCCGCGAGGGGGGGTATGGTCCGCGATCAGAGTCGTTTGAAACTTGGCTAAAAACAGTGAAAAAAACGTGGACTAAGTGATTAGGAGAAAAGGCCTGAGTGTTACCGATATCGGGGGGAAATAACGGATCAATGGCCGCGAGCCCCAGATCTATCGTCGTCATGTTCAGGGGACTCAGAAAGGCGACAACGGAATTGAAAATTAAGACCACACACGTCATAAAGAGGAAGGCTCGCCCAGGCGCGCCAGAAGACCGAATACGATGGAGTCCTTCTAAGCTAACTGCTGCGAGGGGGGGGAGAACAATAAAGCTAGCCAAGAAATTCATCGGAAAATTGGGGGGGGAAGAGAGGTATTACGAGGGGAGAAAAAAGAAGAAAAAGACGAATAGGGAGGGCAATGCTCATTCCTGATGAAACAGCAACGGTTTAGAGAGATCTGACCAACGGAATTTGTTCTTAAAGTCAGGAGGCTGAAACGCTACACAGGGCGAAATAAGGGAACTGGGGTCGCGCGCTTTCGGCTGAACAGCAGCTTTGCTCTATGAAAGCAGGAAAAAATTTCTGAATCAGAAAAAATGGGGTGGAAAGAGAAAACAAAATCCTTATCTAAGGCCGATCTGTTACTACAAGGGGTCGCGGTGAAAGGGGGGTCGAAGGGGTCCGAAGATTCAAGAAAGCGGGGCCGTGAATAAACGCACCGGCGGGGCCGCTTTGCGTTGATATTCAAGAAAACAACGGAAATGATTTTCGAAAGAAAAAGTCAAGAAAGGGGGAAAAAAAGAGACGTCGCATCCGGAGAGAGAGCAAGAACAGGGAGCCGACAACGACGATGCGGCGTCTCTAAATACCATCGCAGCAATCGCGGGAAAAGAGCGAGGTTTAGTGGGGAGGAACATCGCCGAGGAATGTGAAAGAGAGGTGGTCGCGCATCAAAGCGCGGAAGAAGATACCAGATGGCGGTTCCTCTCACGTCGATATGGCAAGGGGGAAAAGATGGCGTTGAAAAGTTCAAACCGGTGGAAGAGAAAAAGAGAGGAAAACACTACGTTTTGTGAAAAGAGGGGGATAAATCCATGGGCAAAGCGAGGCGGAGCGTGCGCGACCGCTCATGCAGAAAAGACTTCTCGAGAACACGGAAGCGACCTTCATCTACGCGACGAAGAGAGCAGAGCGACTATGACAAGGAGGAGCATCCCCGATGCGTAAAGCTCGCTTATCAAGTATTCCCAAAGGATAACTCAAGAGTATACTGTTGAGGGCTCGACGAAGACGAAAAAAGAACCAGCGAGAAAGGAGGGAGCCTGCGAAATGCTGCTAGTGAAGAGTGTCGCCTCGAGACCCATAAAACGAGATCAATAGAAGGAAGAGGAGAGGTATGACGAACGGCTTGGAAAGAAAGAAACCGGAGGCTTGCCGATATGGACGTGGGGAGCTGCCCAGTTTCTTACTCTTCTATCAAGACCAGAAACAAGTTGGGCCGGTATGTAGTTTAACTCTCTCACAGGGTGGAGGAACATGAAGAGGAAAGAAGGGAAACGTGGTCCACCAGCCGCTGGCCAGAACAGAATAGATGTCAGCCGCGAGCCGATCCGAGAGGGAGTATATCTCCCGAGTCGCATCTCTTACCTATTGGGTAAGAACGGGAAGAGAGACAGCAACATTTCTGCAACAATGAAAGCAGGGGAAAGACGGAGGTCAGGTTTTCACGAAATGGACTAGTCTGTGACGCAAGAAAAATGACGAAGAAACCGAAGGAGGTGAACGGAAAGCGGATCCGGAACTTTATTCTAGTCAAGTCAAAGGATTGCGCATGTTGTTCGGGGGGAAGATTGCCTGAGGGGGGAAAAAAGGGGGGCGACTGCACGAGAGAAAAGAAAGACAGGAATCGCGCGACATGACCGTCCCGATAGTCCCGAAGCTTTTCTGTCGCGGTTCTTAATCGTGTGCGATTTAACACAAAATGGGCAAGAACCGTGAAACAGTTGCCGGGTCAGGAGTTGTCCGGGGGGAGAAAAAAGCAGAAAAAAAGCCGCGAAGGGGGAAATGCTGAGATCGAGGAACGTGTTTATTAGCGGGAGCTTCCCCAACACAGAGAGATCAGAAAAAACAAAGGAGGAGGAAATGAGTAGAGGGAGAGGGGGGGGGGGAAAGGCAAAATCGAAGCTGACATCTACAACGGAAAAGGTGAAAGGTCAACTGTCGAGAAGACAGCAACACTACAGGGGTTGAGGAGAGAAACCAAACAACGCTACATGGGGCAACGGGGGAGGGGAGGTGGAAAGCATCCCGTGAAACCGCACTCGACAGGAACGCAGGCCCGAAACTTCCTCTCTTGGGAATTTGGGAGGGGGAAAAGGGGAAAAGCTCTAGGCTCAACGGTTGCGGTCGGAGGGAAGAGGGACAGCGCAGTTTGGGAAAAGGAAAGACGACCAAACGAAAACAAAGCCGCCAGTGCCGTTCTCTCAACTCAAAAGTGAAGGAGAGCGGAGAGGAATCGGGGGAGGAAGGAGGGCAAGGCAGTCAACGAGAGCGAAGAGTCTTGAACTGACACCGAGCGATTACACCGGGTCCTTTTGTGAAGGCCTCGTTGCTTCTGCGGTATGAAGGCAACTAGGGGGTTCCGTCACGTACGAGAAATTCACTCTAGAAGGAAATAACATAATCCCGGAAGACATATAGCGGAGGGGGAGGGGGATCTCGCGGGGGTTCGAAGGGCAGCGCAAGGGAACGAATAGAAAAATTAGGTGTCCATCGACGACCGAAGCAACGGTCGCCAAAAAGGTCACTAAAAAAATGGGGATAACAGAGAAGAAAAAGGGGGCCCGCAGGGCGGACTAAAAAAGGTGGAGCGCACGTCAATATCGAACCACGCCGTCCAAGAGTTCGTCCAGCAAAAGTTAAAGAAAAATACGAATAGATCGATCGGGGGAAGTGGCGGAACGTTGGTGATGGAGTGTCCGGCGGGACCTCTAAGCAAGCTCAGCTTTAACGCAGGAAGGAAGGAAGGCCGCTGGGGGGCACTTTTTCGGCTGAGGGCCAGAGGAAAAGGCACCATCGGAGGGGGGACGGAAAAGAGGGCCTCGCGAGATTAAAGCGAAGACTTACGCATCTACAGGGAGCCGATAAATCGCAGCACGCTGACTCTAAATCTGGCGGGGATTACGGCGTCCTCGTCGATTAATTTGACGCTGACAGGGGGGGGCGGGACGAAACGAGCTCACCAGGGCAATTCGCGGAGCGGGAAGTTGAGAGAAGCCTCTCTCTCTGGTAATTAATACTCAAAAACGTTTGGGAGAGGGAAAGGAACAAAGTGGCTTTATCGAATTGGGGGACAAGAGCCGAAATGCGGAGAAGAAAAGGCAATCTCGAAATGGGGAGCTGACCGGCCGACGAACTGTAGTCCGCGATGAGCATCCTCCCTCGATGGGGTATGCGCCGACACTCTAAGCACTATGGGCGCCGGGGGAAAAGGCATCGTGCTATACAGTCCCCTATCACGAAAAAGATGGTGGACTGATTTGGCTAGCTCGTTCCCAACTAAAAAAGATAAAGGAGACGCGTCCAGGCGGAGGCTTCGTGGACTTGGGATGATGGCCGATCGATGCGCGTCAGTCTTGGGTCCGAAGGGAGGACGAAGGAGAAAACTTCAAACGGGGTGGGAAAAGGGGCTCAGACGCGCTACGAGAACCGAAAAGCGCCACCGCGTTTCATCTAAACGGGATTCCAGACGGGGGGAAACTTCGAAGAAAGAGGGAACAGGGACAACCCGGCCCACGGGGAATACAGATCAGGTAACAACCAAAGGGAAATCGGTGGGGGGGGTGTAGAGGAAAAGAGGGAATCGATGGAAGAAGCGGAGATCTTTCAGCTCGATCAATGAAGAAACGAAGCAGGACGAAATCTCCGGAGACAAGTGCACTGGGAAAAGAGGCCAAGGTTGTTAGTGGTCCGCTCAAGGGAACATTCAAAAAACCAAACCCAAGAGAAAGATTCGGGAAAGAGAGCGAGCAAGACAAACCGTGCTGGGTGTACGCAGATTTGAAAGTCGACCCCGAGGCTAGGGAATTTAAAGGTGTCTTTAAATCGTCAAAACACTCATGGGGTAGAGGAAGTCGAAGAGTATATCATGGGAAGGGGCGAACACTCGGAAACCAAGTAATTGCAGAGCGAACGTATTCTCTAAGTTGCGGTCGATCATTGGCGCCTTGGAAGGAAGGAAAAGAGGGGAGGGGGAGAGTCAAGGTTCTTCAGAAGAATGTGTCGTAGTGCTTCAGACCAACGAATAGCTTCTTCTGCGTATTGTGATCTCTTCGTAGACACGTCTGGGGGGGGAAACCGATATCAGAGAGGCTTTGGATTACCCCCTCCGGGAAAACCGTTGTTTAAGTGTCGGTGGGAGGGGCGCAAGGAAGACTGCCTCTTCTGAAAGTACTGGACCCGAAGCGGGCCCGTCGGCGGTGAGCCAAGTGATCTCTCCTTCCTCTAAATCAAAAGGAGAAAAGAGAAGCATTGTGGGACATCAAAAGCGAAAAAAAAGGACCCGAGCGGGGCCAGGGAGTCAGCGGGGCGGGCACAATCCAAAACAGTATAGCAGAACAAGAAACTTCTCATTCGGCGGCTCCAAAACGAGTGAATCAAAAGGAAACCGGGGCTGCTGGAGAGGGGGGAGAGGTAGTCCTATAGGGCCGTTCTCCGCTGATGTGATCGGCTTTCTCTCCGCATGCAATCTTCACAACAGAAGGAAGGGAGAGAGATATGTATGAAAAAGGAAAAGAAAAGAACTGGAAATAAAGAAGAGAGAACGGCCGAAGAGGGGAAGAGCCCTCGCCACAGGGATGCGAGTGCTGCTGATCGCCCTCTCAGTCTGCGGCCGCAAAAAAACTGTACACCTGCTACCTCACGTGAAAAACAAAAAGATCAGAGGGGGAGGGAGGTGATTGTACTCAAATGGAGAGAGCCTAAGAGGGGGAAGGGGTCTCGCGGAAGGCGAGGAATGATTCAAAAAGAAACGAGTGCACGCTGAAGTTTTTCAATTCCTTTCAGTTAGAGGGGGAACGAAACCGACAAAAAAGTTGAATATGTGATGGGGAGGAGAGAAAAAAACCTTTACAGTGTTGAAGGTATCGGGGAAATACCGGATCATTTCCGCGATCAGTGCAAAAAATCGAATTTCTGGCGTGGATTACAGCGCAAACTACAGCGGAAGAGGGGAGAGAGAAAAATATGTCATAGGGAATGAAAAGGCCATGCTCGCCAATCCGCAAACAGCGAATAGGGCGGCCGTCGAAGCTCAATGAGAGGTCGGCTACCAACCATAGATTCACTGGCAAAACCTCAATAAAAGGATGGGGTCAATAACGTAAAGGAAGGAGCATGGAAAGGAAAAGGAAACAGGGGATACCGAACTGCTCAAATTCAAAGAACAGCACGGTTTGGAGACGAGAGCATCTGCCCGAAATGTAAGCCAGGTTTCTGAAATTAACGCTAACTCGAAAAAAAAAGAAAATACAGGCAATGAAAGCGGAAAAGCGGGCGTGGGAAACCGGAAGGAGTTACGGAGATCGGGACGAAGACGAGAAACGGCGATAGATCGGCCTCTACCCACGATCTTTAGTTGTCTATTCCTTATCGGTGGCACTATGGGGCCAAAGGGGGTGGAAAGGGGGGGGAAAATCGTTGTTGAAGAGGTTCATACGTTCATCTTTGCCTGAAGCCAAAAAACGCGGGGCCGCTTGGGAGTAGAGTAGAGAGAGAGAGACCAGCCAGGAGTGCTTAAACATCAAACTCATACGTAAACCCTCATCAAAGGAGGAGCGATCAGCAAAATAGTAGCCGAAGAATCAAAAAAAGGGAAAAGAATGGAGTAGAGAAGCGCTCGAATACCGATGGAGCCGCGCGTGAGAAAGGATGATTAAATAGCGGGTCGAAGAATCTCAGCTAGACTTGCCACGCTTGAAAGCTCAAATCGTCGGAGAGAGTGACAATACTGGGGAAAAAAAGAGCAAGAAGGAGGAAGGGGGTGAAGGTCTGTATTGAAAATAGGTAACCGGAAAAAAAGAGAAATCCTTCACCACTACGTGGGGGTTGCGGAACACGCGCGAGAAGCTTCTCTGACGAAAGATCAGGAGACTCAAGGC
>Ga0179593_1629253_pt1 | contig 13928 bp, 17 predicted proteins | sample CZODoug2_1_08_16_FD_185931 | JGI IMG/M metagenome (GOLD analysis project Ga0179593, IMG submission 185931) | Vadose zone soil fungal communities from Angelo Coast Range Reserve, California, USA - CZODoug2_1_08_16fungal (PacBio error correction) | ecosystem: Environmental > Terrestrial > Soil >...
ACGTGGCGGATCGCGTCGAGCGCGCTGGCCTGAAGAAGGAGAAGGGGGGAAGGGAAGAGGGGGGGGAGGAAGGGGGGTGCCAACCGCCCCTGCAGCACCTCGTTTGACGATATCTCATAAAAGGGGGAGGGGGGGAGGGGGATGCACCTGCAGGTCGATCTTGAACACTAATCCCTCGCGGAAGAAGGGGGGGAGAGGTAGACACCGCTTCTTCCCATGGGAGAGGAGAAAGATTCCGCCCTTATACTCTCTTTTTATCTTCAAAAAAAGAGAGAAGGAAGCCAATATGCCTCTCTCCTTTTTGAAAAGAAGAAGAAGGGAGATGTGGGCCAAACCTGCGTACTCCTTCTTCCCTCCCCTCTCCCTTTTTAAGGGAGTAGAAAAGCACGGGGTCAGGAACGGGTTTCAACAGATACTCGGCCAAGGGGGGGAAAAAAAAAAAAAAAGAAGCCAGAACAGTGAAGTCCTGGTAAAGTTGTTTGTGGAAGAAGAGAGGACAGAGGAGGCCTGGAGTGGCTGTGCAAACCCCTTTCAAAAAAAAAAAAAAAAGAACACGCGCAAAGGGGAAGGAAGGGGGAAGGGGGGGGGAGGCGGCCCTTCGAAGCGGGTTGACGATTCCGATCCTAGGAAGGAGAGAGAAGACCTGCAAACTTCTCTGCGTCAACCCTAACTACTCCTGTACTCATTTTTCAGGAAGTAGGATGTCGGATGGGTAAGGAGATGTGGAATGGGGAGGGGGGGGAGGGGGGAGGGGAGGCCTGAGCGGGATGGGGGAGCGCAAGAATATATTGCAAAAAGGAAGGGAGGAATAGGATAAGTAGGGGGACTGATGGCAAAAGTTCGGGCTACCCTTTTCCGTCCTTCGTCCCCTTCTTATCTTCCCGTCGCCACTTCACTTCCCCTGCGGAGGAAAGAGAGGAGTGGAGGCAAGAGAAAGGTTCTTTCTCCGCTTTCTCTTGCCCTCCCTTTTTTTCCCGCCCCCGTGGTGATTGGGGAAGAGGACGGTGCCCTTGCGATGAACGTCTCGGAGTGAGGAGAAGTTCTCGAACAGAAGAGGGGGAGGACGAACTGCTCCGATTGACCACGCCGATCTCCCCCGCCGAGAGAAAGGGAAGAGTTGAACCGAAGGCCCGGCGTGAGCATCTCGTCCTGGAAACCGTCCGGAGGGGGGAACGTCTTGACGAAAACCTGCTTCGTGGGGGAAAAAGAGAGTGTGGGAACTACTTTCACCATCCGATTATCACAAAAGAAAGGGGGCGGAAAAAAGGAAAATTCGTTGCCGAAGACGACACCTACGTCCGCCCCGGCCTGATTGGCCTTGTTTGCAGGAGTCCGAAAAAAAGAAAAAGGGGAAAGGGGGAATGACTGACTACTGGCGTGCGCCGTCCGCCACGGGGGCAACTGAGGGAAAGGGGAAGGGAGAGGAGGGGCGTGGAGAGAAGGTGTCGTACCGGCTACGAGCCGGCGCCGACACAACGCTGAAAAGAGGGGGGGAAAAAAGGGCCGCCAATTCGCGGCCCGAGGAGCTCGTTACCGAAGAAAAGGGAGGGAAAAAAACGCCGCTTCGTTTGGTACCGAAGGGAAAAAAAAAGGGGAGGGGGAAAAGAGAGCACCGGGAACAGGATGCGCTTGTGAGGTGGCCTTTCTCCCGCGGAAACGAGTGCGTGCGGGGAGGCAAGAAAAAATAGGGGAAAGAAAAGACAGAGCTTCTTCTCTATCGCGAACTGCACCGCCTCGTACATCCTGTCCCGGGAGGGGAGAAAGAAGAACGGAGGCCGCCGGCCGTGGACGCGGCGCTTTAGAAGGAGAGGGGGAGACCACAGAAGCGGGGCCCCCGTGAGCAGCTTCGGCGTCGACTCATAACCGTGCACAACCGTTTCGGCCAACCCACAGGAGAAAGAAAAGGAGGGGAGATCGTCGCGAACACATCTCTCTCACAACACAACGGAGGCGTATTCAACTATCGCTATGTTGGTCTCCGAGAAAGGGAAAGGAAAAAGAGAGGGGGAGTGGCCTCGGTGGGTTGGCCGAACGGTTGTTCCCTTTTCTGTCGACGCCGAAGCTGCTCAAAGAAAGATAGAACGGGTCCCTCGCGCTCCACTGCCTTTTGCTCCGGGGATCTGTTCGACCTCGCATCGATCCGCCTTGAAGAGGGGAGGAGGAGAGGAAAGAGGAGGCTCTCCCGATTCGGATCGACTAGCTGGCACTACCCGCACGCCTCGTTTTTCCTGCGGGGGAAAAAGGGGAGGGAGGTGGGGTGGAAAAAAGAAGGGAAATGAAAGAGATCGGTACCAACGAAGCGGCGGCGCCTGACGTCGTATCTTCTACGGCGGTCACGAAAAAGAGGAAAAGTAGAGGTCATGAGCTGAGCGTTTTGTCGTCGCCGTCATCTTCTCCCTTGTAACGACACCTTCCTAGAAGAAGGGAAGGGGAAAAACAGAGAAGAGCCCGCGACCTCATTGCGTGTCGGTCCGTCTGCACGCCACTAGTCAAGGAAAAAAAAGAGAAGGCCGACCGCATGTGGTCGGACTCCTGCCCACCACTGCCAACTGCCGGGTCTACGTAGGTGTCCGGGAGAAAGGAAGGAATGGTCGTCTTTATCGTCTTCTCTGCTGCTGATCGAAGTAGGGGACACACGATCGGACCACCGAGTCGGCCTCGTCCAGAAGCGGGAAGAGAAAAGCAGGAGATTGCACGGTGAGGCCGGTTTCCAGGCCGAGATGCTCACGCCGGGCAGGGGAAGGGGGGAGTCAGGGGTCCAAGAAAAAGTTTCCTTTTTTTAATTTTCCGGCGTTTAGAGGGAAGGAAAAGCGGCCGATGAGGGGAAGCAAGGAGCTCCAACTATCAAACCGTATTGTCTATACCTTTCTCCTTCACTCTATAAAAAGGGGGAAAAAAGGGCAGGGAGCGGCCAGTGCTCACGCCCGGGAACGTTGCTAAAAGAAAAGGGGGAGGGGGAAGGTGTCGTGACGACGCGCCGTTTCTACGGGCTTCCCCGGGAGGGTAGAAGCGGGACGGAAGGCGACCGCGGCCAACTGCTTCCGGATTCGGTTCGGTTGACGCCGCGAAGAGGAGAAGAAGCTGCGGGTCCGCAGGCATGAATCGGCATCGTCACTCACCTCGAATGGAAAAAGAAGAGGGGGAGGGGTGAGGGAAAAAAAAAAACATCGCGCGCATGTAACAGGGTGGGTGCACAGCCCCTCCAGACTCCGAGGTCATCGAGGTGAAAAAAGAAAAGAATGCCAACTGTTCCTTGAGGCCGGTGGGCACAATCTTTCTTCAACACGACCCTCTGCTTAGCGGCGCGTATCTGTTTGAACCCGGAGGGGGAGGAGGTAGGTAAAAAGGGGCGAAGGTCGCGGTCATCAATCTTACGTCCTTTTTGTGCCCCACGCGCGACACTTAGGAAGGAGGGGGATATGGTCGTGCACCCCGGCCATCGCTTCATATGGAGTGCAGCCGTTCCAAAAGGAGAGGGAGGGGAGGGGAAGAGGGAAGAAAGTCGATTCTCACTCTCAACTGGTCCTAAGCGGTGTCGACCGCGAAAAGAAGAGGAAAGAAGCACGCGAGGGATTCGTGTTCCCGATCGACCTGCAGGTGCCAGATCCCCGTTCCCGCGGACACCAAGAAAATAAGGGAAAAAAGGAGGAACGAGGGTGCTGGCATGCTGCGGTTGGCAACCACTTCCGCAACACTATCCGAACCTCGAGGCGTCCGCTTAGAAAAAAGAAAAAGAAGAAGAACTAGACGCTCCGCGTACTACGTCGAAGACCCTCGGCTCTACATCCAGACGTCTACTTTCCCCGACGAGCTCGTCGAGGTGGGGGAAAAAAGGAAATACGCGAGAGGAGCGCGGCCCGAGATCGCGGCGGGTTTAGCGGTGAGAAGGCAAAGGCCCGCGACATGCAAAAAAAAAAAGGAAGAAGGAAAAGGAAAAAAACGAGGCAGCAAGGCCCGAGATGCCCAAGCGCGTGGTGAGGACCCGCTTCGTGCTTCTTACCGTTGAATGCGTAGGCGTCGAAGACAGGCCATCGGGAGGAGACTCGCGCGCGCCGCCGGCTTCCATCCCAGACCGAGGCGCTCTGTCCTAGAGAAGAAAGAGAACAAAAAAATAAGGGAGGAAGAAAGAGAGAGATCGAGAAAGGAAAGGGGGAGAGGAAAGGGAATCAGGTATGGGACTGGACCGGGCGCGCTCGCTGTAGCCCAACGCTTCTGGTCCTCCTTTTCCTCTTCCAGACCGATTGTCCTGGGTCTTCTACGAGAAAGGAAGAAAAAAAAAAAAAAAAGGGGGGAAGAAAAAAAGCTTGGGGCCTCTCGGGCCTGCTCCTTTTTTTCTTTGATCTCTATGTTGCCGACGGCCGACTGCGGAAGAGAAAGAGAAAGAAAAAGAGAAAAAGAGCGAATCTCCGGCGCGCTCCCTCCTCCTCCGCTTATGTGTCGTCTTCTCCTGGTTCGCGTCTCACGCTTGGGAAGGGGGAGAGAGGGGAAAAGAAGGCTGGGATGGATACGCCGCGGTCTCGACGTCGTATCGCGGAGATGTATTACGTCGGATCGGGGAAGAAAAGAAGGGGGGGGGGAGAGATGAAGAGCCTCCCTCGTAGTTCTGGATCTTGTTTGCGGAAGTGGTTGGCCAAGAGAAAGGGGGGAAAGGAAAAGGCGGCTAGTGGTGCCCGACCATCGAGATGACCTTTCGGTCTTGCGCGCGGGTGTCCTGTTACGTGGGGGGAAAGAAGAAAGAGAGGGATAGTGGCCATAGACGGCTGAGAGTTGCGCTCGAGGTTGTGGCGCGGTCGAAAGGAAAGGGAAAAGAGGGAGAATCGACGTCGGCACGATCTCGCGCTTAGACTTCGCGGTTGATCGGATACTTGAAAAGAAAGAAAGGGAAGACAGATGCCGGGGTGCACGATCGGCCGAACTTGAACTCCTCCCCCGACGTGTCGAGTCGTGGGCAAAAAAAGAAAGGGGAAAGGGGGCAGATCAGCCAGCGGACCATCTCGACGCGGGTTCAGGAACGGTCAACATATACGCTCCGTACATCAGCGGGTCGTGTGCAGAAAGGGAAGGGGAAGGGGAGGGTTTTTTGTGGAGGTCGGTCTTCGATCCCAGCAGAACCTCGATGACCTCGGAGTCCTGGAGTGGAGGGGGGGAAAAGGGAGAGGAAACGCCGAGGCGCTTCGCATTTCGCCTGACTTTATCTTTCGGCCGCTCGAAAAGAGGAAGAGGAAAAAGCGCGGCGCGATCAGCTACCTGCAACTGCTCGTGGGGAAAAAAAGGGGGGGGGAAGGGAAGGTCGCCTTCGCACGCTCCGACACGTCCCGTGCGACACGGGAAGCCCGTAAAAAAAAAAGGGGAAGGGGGGGAGGACCAAAGGTTCCCGGCGTGAGCACTGGTGTGCCTCTGCACGCCCTTTTGGCCACCAACGGCGATGAACGTCCGAAAAAAAAAGGAGAAGGTGGGGGAGGGGGCGCTTCTTGGCCTCCGATCGCATCGTGGCGAAAGGAAAAAAAGCGAATCCTCCCAAAAGAAGGCAAAAGAAACCCACGGGAACTTCTTGACCCCGAAAACCGGCCAGAGTTTGAAACCGAGGCCCGGCGGGTGGCAGAAAATGAAGGAGAAGGGTTGGCGTTCGGTCGGCAGCTTCTTTACCGTAAAACCGCTTCTTGGACGAGGCCAAGAAAAAGAGTGGGGACGAATGCAAATCCGAATCACAGCACGAGTCACGACTATCACTACTGACCAGGACGACAATGGTCGAAGGGGGGAAGAAGAAAACCTACGGTCGCCTCCGGGCCGGTTGCCGTGGTGGGCAGGAAGGAAAAAGGGGAAGAGAGAGCCCGACGAAGAAAGGTCGTACTGCTTTACTACTGCCGTGCAGCCGGTCCCCGCCACGCACTGAGGTCGCAAGGGAAAAGAGAAGGGGAAAAAAGTGTGATCGAATGTGCGTGGAGAGGAATGTGTCGTACACGGCGACGATGCCGGCGCCGACACAACGCTTCCGAAGAAGGGAAAGGGGAGAGGGGGAAAGGGAAAGAGATAGTGAACCGCCTTAGCCGCTCGCTACGTACCCAGAGAAAAAAAAGAGGGGAAGTAGGAGGTGACACGAATCGCACCGTTAACCTTATCTCCTTGTGAGTGCCGTGCGACCGAAAGAGGGAGAACTCATCGTTATAGCGAGCCTTCTCGATCGAAAGGACGCGACGATCAGTCCCGGGTGGAAGGAATGCGGATCGAATTGCTATGTCGAACGAGCCCCGGATCGGGAGAAAAAAAAGGGGCGAACGGAAACGGGCACCCGACTCGGCCCCCGTGAGCAAGAAAAAAAAGGGAGAGGGGTTAGCGCAACCCACCTAGGCCACGCACCCTCTCTTTATCTCGGCGACGATGGAGGAAAGAGGAAAAAAAAAAAAGAAGGGAGGAAAAGAGAAGAGATGTTGGTTTCGCGTACTATTCGCCCATCTTACTCCTCCAGTCAGATGATGGTGCTGGCCTCGGTGGGGGGGAGGGGGTCTGGTCAGACGCCGTAATAGCTTCTCACGGTGGCCGCGTCGGTGTGGAAAAAAAAGGGAAACTCGCGCTCCCACGGCCTGCGCTCCGGTGATCGTTCGACCCGCTCGATCCCAAAGGGAGGGGAGAGGCGGGGCAGATTTCGCGCTAAGGCTCTCCCGCTCTATTTCTACTCTGCTGAACAAAAAGAAAGCACTCTTTCCTCTGTAGAAAGAATCACCAAAAAAAAGACCTGTTCCAGTTGGTGGCGAGGAAATGTGAGGGGTAAACGCCTACTTCCCCCTCAAGAGGTGCTTAGAAGGAGGGAAGGGGAGGGGGAGTTCGCGCTTTTACTAGGGAGTGGGGAGGAGAGCGGACTCCTTCTTTCCCCTCACTCTTGGGGACCAGCTCCAAAAATTTTGCTCTGCGAGATAGGGGTGTGGAGTGCTCCCTCTTCCATTCAGGTCAATCGAGGAGGGGAGCGCCCTGCATCTTCGCCAGTGTACGAACCTTCCGAAAAGGAGGAAACTTCGGTTAACCCGATCTCTCGCCGCGAAGGCGTTTCTTTCACCGAACAAGAAAACCCAGCAGTCAATCATTACGACCGTTCGTCGTCGCGCGAGACGCATAAGAGGGGGGAAAGAAGAAAAACGGCCAAACCGTCCGTTTCGACGTAGGTTCGGAGGTCAACAGAGGGGCCCGTCAGAAAGAAAAGAAAAAGAGGGAGGAGGAGAGTTCTTCTTATCGTATTTCCGCAGGGGAAAGAGGACCCACCCTAGTTCTTTCCTCGGTGGAAAAGAGGGGGGGGGAGGGGTTCGAAGGCCTCGCCGAACGACAACCCGATCGCAGGGAGGGGGGGGGGGGAAGGTTTCTCCAGGTCCATATGCTCACCGAAGGAAAAAAAATCTGGCCCGGTCTTCTTGGTTATAAGTTTCCGGGGGGGAAGGGGAGGGGGAGATCGGCGTGGTCCAATGCGCAGGGGGAAAAAAGGAGGGGAAGACCGGAGCCAAAGAGCGCCAACTACAACCGTAGTGTTCGGAACTTCTCCTCACTCAGACGTTCATCGCAGAAAAACAAAAGAAGAAGGGGGGGAAAGGGGCTAAGATCCCACCCCCCGTGGCGTTTCCTTGCGTGACGACGCGCCGGGGCTCAGGATGCCCGGGGGAAGAAAAAGGAAAGAAAGGGGGGGAGGCCAAACGGCGTCCGGAGTCGTTCGGGTTTGACGAAAGGAAGGGAGAGCCCGCGCGGTCCGCAGGACATGATCTCCTCGTCACCATCCTCGAGGGCGCGCGCTCCCGGCGGAAGGCGAAGAGAAAGGAGGAAAAGAAAAGAGCGCGCATGGAACAGGGTTGCAGCAGCCCTCAGGACTCGAGGTCACGAGTTATGACTGGGATAGAGAAGGGAAAAAAAGGGGGGAAGGGGAGCAGTGGGCACATCGGTCTGCAAACACGACCCGCTGCTGTACTGCGCGGTATCTGGTTGAACCCGCGTCCTGAAACAGCAGGAAAAGAAGAAAAAAGGAGGAGGGGGCGAGGGAATCAAGGCGTACGTCGGTTGCCCACTCCTCCGACACTCTTTCATTATTTTCCAGTTCTGCTCGATCGGGCAAAACCCCGGCCATCGCGGCATATGGAGCAAAAAAAGGGAAAAGGGAAAAGGAGAGAATCCAAGCCCGCGCGTCTACGCGTCTTAGATCGTGCCGACTTCGATTCGCACGCTACAAATGGGCCGAGAGGAGAAAGGAAAAAGATCCGCCGATCGGGCAGAGGCCGCGAGGATTCGTGTCAAGATCACCTGCAGGTGCAGATCAAAAAAAAAGGAAGAGAGAAGGGAGGGGGACTATGCAGAATCTCGTCAAGATGTGCTGCAGGCGGGGCGTTGGGCAAAACTAAAAAAGGAAAAAAAGAAGAAAAACCCTCGAGGCGGTCCCTTCTCGAGAACCCGCCTCCTTTACCGTCCAGCGCGTCTCGCGACGCGAAAGTCTCCCTCGCGTACGACTTCGAGACCCGCGGCGTCGACACAAAGACGGCGACGAAAAGAAAAAAGAGGAAGGGGGGGGTGACAACGTGAATATCCTCGTGAACAGGAGAAGACGACCTAAGCGTAGGGGAAAAAAGAAAGGGGGGAGAAAAAGCCCGCAGACATGCAGTCCTCTCTCGCGCATTGGCCTTCTGCTCTAATCAAAACCACGAGGCGCAAAAAAAAAAAAAGGCAACGAGAGGCCCAGCGCGGAAGGAAAGAAAAAGGGGAGGGAGGAGGAGGAAAGAACCCAGGCCATCGGTCTGCCGAGTCCAGTCCTACCTATCGTTTTTACTCTCTCTCTCCGCCTTCTTCCAGTCCCAGACCGAGGCGCTCGGTAATAGAGCGACTGCGCGGGAGGAGGAGAGAAAAGAGAGAAAAACGGAGAGCGGGTCGCGCGCTGACTCGCGCCTCGGTCTGTGCCTGGTAATCCTTCTGGCTGCGCGCGCGAGTCCCAACGATGCGGTCTCCGGGAAAAGAGAAGGGGAAGGAAGAAAGAAAAAGGGAAGGAACGCACCGAACGGTCCTCACCACTCTTCGCGCTTGGGCCTCCTCTCGGGCCTGGAGACTCTTTTGAGGGGAAAGGGAAAAAGGAGAGAGAAAGGAAGAATGTCCTGCGGTGCCTTTCGCTTCTCCCGCTCCAACCCGCGCGCATCTCTTCGCGCTCCTCCTCCCGCGTAGGTCGTTTCTAAGAAAGAAAAAAGAAAGATCGTCGGGAAGTCGACTCTTGATGTATACGCCTCGTGTCCTCGTCGACGTCGTACAGGAAGAGATACGTGAAAAAAGAGGGGGGGAAGGGAATGCGGGCGTCTTTCGATGAATCTACCTCCTCGAGGTTTCTGGATCTGTTTGCGGACGTGGTTGCCAACCAGAGCGCCTAGGGGAAAAGAGGGGGAGAACATCGAGATGACCTCGGTGCGCGCGGTGTCGGGGACGTGGATTCTGCCCGCTTCAGGTCGATCTTGGAAAACGGAGAGAGGGGAAATCGATCGTCGAGAGGTGCGCGTCGAGGTTGTGCGCTGGTCCGACAAAAGGGGAAAGGGGGAAGTAGAAAGAGAGCCGCCGCGTAGAACGCGCTGTTTGATCGTATCCTTCCCGGTGCGCAAAAGGCTCGCGAAAAAAAGGAAAAAGGAAAGAAAAGGGGAAAAAAAACTCCTCGCCCACGTGTCGAGCGTGGGCAAACCGACGTACGCCTTGATGACCGCGACCTCGCCCTGGTTTACGAGAGAAAGGGGGAGGAACGGGTTCACAGATACTCTCCGTACATCATCTGGTCGTGTTTGCATACCGAAGGGGCACCACCGGAAGAGGGAAAAAGGGGGGGGGGGGGGGAGGGCTTCGATCCCAGCAGAACCTCGATGACCTCGTAGTCCTGGAGTGGCTGTTCACCCTGTCCATGCCCAGGGAAAGAGAAGAGGAGAGAGAGAGTCGCCGGACGGGAGCTGCGTCCCTTCTAGCTTTTGCCGATGCCTATCATGTCCGTCCGGACAGCAGGGAAAAAAAAGGAGGGGGGGGAGTAACCGAACGACTCCGGACGCATTTTGGTCCGCCTGGTCTCCCTTCGCACGAGAAAAAGGAAGGGAAAAAAGGCGAGTCGTCACGACCAGGAACGCCACGGGTTGGATCTTTTATGCAACGTTTCCCAGCGTGAGCACTGGCCGCTCAAAAACGCCCGTGGAGAAAGGCTATTAACTTCTCGAGTGCGGAGAAGTTCTCCTCGAACTCCGGTTTGGTAGTTGGCCAGCTTGGGGAGAAAAGAAAAAAGGGAGGAATGACCACGCCTGTATCTCCCCCTGCCGGCCCTGCACACAACGGAAAATTCTGAAAAAAAGAAAAGGGAAGAGGTGAGCATCTCGGCCTGTAACCGTCCTCACCGTGCAATGCTATCGGGTTTCGTTCGGGGCAGCTCGTTGAACGGGGAAAAAAAAAAGAGGGGGGGGGTGTCCGAATCGTGTTTGGAACGACTGCAACCGATCAGCAGCCACGAGATCAAAAAAAGACAATGGCGACGTCCACTTTCTTTTTCCTCCCAACCCGACCGCTCCTTTCTCCCCCCTTCCTTTTGGCCTTTTTGGGGGAAGAAAAAAGGGAGGTGGCCTAAAAAATTATGCGTCTTCGCGCGACGACGAACTGTCGTCGACGGAAAACAGAAGGTCGGGAAAAAAAAGAAAGGGGAAAGGTCGCGGGCTATCTCGGTTCACCTGAATTCGTCATTTTCTCCGATGTGTGCGGTGGAGAGGAAAAGTGGGCGGAAAAAAAGAAGGGAGGGAAGGGAAACACCTCCGCCCCTCGATGACCTCACTGGCCGAGTTCTCCAATGGAAAAAAAGGAAGAGAGGGAAAAAGCCGTATCCGCTCGCGACGTACCAGGCGAACCGAAGGGAAAAGGGGGAAAAAAAACAGATCTCGTGGCATCGGCGGTGAACACGAATCGCACCGGGAACATGATGCGCTTGGTGAAGAAAAAAAAAGGGAAAAAAAGGGTGGCGTCCTGTTTCGTTCAGCTCTTCTATCGCCATCTGTCTCTCCTATCTTCTCTCTCTCTAAATTCACCTCCACCGCCTCGACGATCATTTCAAGGAGGGGAGAAAAGATCCCCGGGCCGCCGTCCCGTGGATCTCGATTTGGTCGACCCGGTTCTGAGCGCGGGATACGTCCAAAAAAAAAAGAAAAAGGGAGGAGGAGGAAAAGAACAGTTGACACCGTTCGGCCAACCCACGCTATTCCACTCACCCTCTCTTTGTGAATCTCGCGACGATGGGAGATAGTAGCGAAAAAAGAGAAAGAGGAGGGAGGGGAAGGGGGGGTTTCGCCGACGATGCGCCCATCTTCTCCTAGATCACTATATTGGTGCGTTGCCTCGTTGGTTTGGCCAAGGGGAAGGGAAAGGGGAGACGGCACGGTTGGGGCGGATTTTGGGGGCGGTTTCGGATGGGGGGGTTGGCCGTCTTCCCTCTCTCGACCTGTCACCTCGCGCTCCCCGGCAGGCGGCGAAGAAAGAAAGAGGGAGAAGACTTACTTCCACCCTTGGACCTGATCTTCGGAAGGCTGTGCAGTTCGCGCTAAAAAAAAAGGAAAAAGCGACGAGCTTCACGACCCGCACGCACTCGTGTACCAGAAAAGGAAAAAAAAAAGGGGAGACGGTTCCCGTGCGATTCGTGTTCCCCGCCGACTGCCACTATATCGGGGTGTTGTAAAAACGAATAGAGGGAAGAGAGAGAGAGGCTACGGAGGTCCACTATCTCGTCCTCTTTCCGCGAAGTGGAGGGAAGAAGAAAAGTAGAGGTCATCGATTCTTATCTTTTTTTCGTCGCCGGCATCTCGCCGGGGGAAAAAAAAGAAAAGACACGCACATCGACACCTGACGCAACTTCGGTGAAACCGAGAGCAGAAAAAGGAGGGGCGGGACCCGGCTGCACCCAGCTAGTCCAGTCAGTAACGACACGTTCGAAAAGGGGGGAAGGAAGGAAAGCATGTGGTGACTCCTTCCCACCGACGGCAAAAAAAAAAAAGGGGGGGGGAGGAGAGAGTCAACGACGTGTCCGTCCCAGGTCGGAGGGAGTGATCGGTTCCTCTTGCTGCTGATCGGATTGCAGTCGGGACCCACAAGGGAAAAAAAGGGAGGGAATAGTCCAGAAAGCGGTTTCGTTCAAGAAGCTGCCAACTACAACCCCGATCGAAATGTGAAAAAGGGGGAAAGGAGAGATGCTCACCCGGTCTTCGTTTCAAACTCTTTCCGGTCATTCGGGGTCAAGAAGGTGTCCCCAGTGGGGGAAGGAAAGGGAAACGGGAAAGGAGCAGGTCGGGCGCACCGCTGCCTATCTGAGCCAATAGCGCCACCTAACCCACCCCGTAGTTCGAGAATTCGAAAAAAGAGAAAGGGTAAGCAGGCCGGTGGTGTCCAAATTTCTTGCAGGCGTCCATGCTCGGAGGAAAAGAAAAGGGATAAAACCCGTGCGTTCCTTGTCTTTACTACGTCCGGGTGCTAAAGGGCTTCCCGAAGGGGGAGGAGTGGGGGAGAGGCGACCGGCGCCACACTTCGTCCTGATTCTTTCGGGTTGACTCCCGAGCAGTTTTCAGGGAGAAGGAAGAGAGGGAAGGGGAAAGGGACATGTCTCATCTTCACCACTCCTTCTAATGGCCTCCGCTCCCGTCCGGCTACATAGAGAGCACCGAAGAAAAAAGGGAAAGAAGGAGGGAGGGGAAACGGGGGGGCACAGCCCTCCATGACTCCTATTTCATCGGGTTCTGCTTGTATCGAATAACGACCTCCAAACAACTAAACGTAGAGGGGGAATGGGAGGCCGTGGGCACATCGTTCTGCAACACGACCCGCTTGCTGTACGCGAGTATCTGGGGGAAAAGGGAAGGAAAAAGAGGGGGAAAGATGAGGAGCGTCAACCAGGCGAGTCTCTGTTCATCAAGCTTAGTCTTTTTCCCACTCGACCGTCGGGAGAGTGAGGGGGAAGGAGGGGGGGAAAACCTTCCATCTCTGCATATGGAGACCAGAGGTTTTCAAAGAAGGGGAAGGAAAAAGCGAGTCTACCCGCTTATAATCTTTGCCGACGTCGAGGATCACGCAGAAGAAGGGGGGGAGGAAAGAGCACAACCTCGAAGCGGCACCCTCTCTCCTATCTATTCCAATAGGCCTCGATGGATTCTTGTTCAATATCACCCGACCTGAGAGGTGCAGAAAAGAAAAAAAAAAAAAAGAGACGAAGGTCACTCGATGGCTGCACTATTCATAATCTCGTCAACGAGGTTTCTGCAGTCGCTGTTGGCAACCACTTACGAACCAAGAGCCCAGACCGAGAAGAAGGGGAAAAAAAAAGGGGAAAGGAACCCCCCCCCCCCCCCCCCCACCAAAAGACCAAAAACGAAAAAATGGCATAACCCCCCCCCCACACCCCCACCCCCCCCCCCCCCAAAAAAGCCACAAGACCCCAGGAAAAGAAAAAAAAAAAAAAAAGGAGAGGGAGAGAAAAATAAGAACGTATCTCTTCCGCGACGACGTCGAGACCGCGGCGTCTACATCCAGACGTCTACTTCCCCGACGAGCTCGTCTAGGTGTTGACACAAGAGGAGAGTCGCGGGGAACCAGGGAAAAAAGGGGGGGGGGGAGAAGAGATCCGCGCGGGTTTTTACGCGTTTATAATTCTAAATTCACCGCAACATGCAGGGCCTCCTCGAGAGAACCGTCGGGCATCGAGATCAATAACAACGAGGCTCATTCCCTATATGCCCAAGCGGCGTGGTGAGGAAAGTTCGGGGAGGAAAGGAAGGGGGGAAGGAGGAGGGGCGAAGACCCAGGCCATCGTTCTTTCCCGAGTCCAAGTCTACCGAAGCGTTGGGACTCGCTCGCGCCGCCAGAGGCCCAAGGCCACCAAGGACCGAGGCAAGAGAAAAAAAGAGAAGGGAAGAGAGAAA
>Ga0179593_1603107_pt1 | contig 13926 bp, 10 predicted proteins | sample CZODoug2_1_08_16_FD_185931 | JGI IMG/M metagenome (GOLD analysis project Ga0179593, IMG submission 185931) | Vadose zone soil fungal communities from Angelo Coast Range Reserve, California, USA - CZODoug2_1_08_16fungal (PacBio error correction) | ecosystem: Environmental > Terrestrial > Soil >...
TGCGCGTCGCGCTCGGTAGATGAACTGCGGCTGGAGGGGGGGTTGGGGGATTCGTTAGACAGGACAAACCAATACGATGCCCTTTCCTAAGGGCGTCTGCCGTTAATGCGGCGTCGAAGGAAACAGGCAAAAACTTTGCTTGTCTTTCACGGTCCGTCGGCATACAACAGAAGGTTTTGATTGATTTAGTTTTCGGCTTGGTGTGGATTTAATTCCGGTGAAAGGGGCGGGGGCTTTTCCCTAGGGGGGATTCAGCCCACACACATCTCGGGCACCCTAGTCGACACCCGGTTGGGCGTCAGGGGAAAAAAGCTGGGACAGCAAACGCGGACGGTTACGCTTCTGTTTAACTCCGACCGAATAGTAATTAGCGCGTGTGCTGGCATTTCCGACAACAAGAAGAGCTGAGAAAGGCCAAGCATTTCGCTTGCAGAGGGGGGATCGCGTCTGCAGGTCACGTCCGCGGGTGGGGGGCGCATCAATTGAACGAGTCTCAGCGCGGTAGGAAAAGGAGACAGGGGGAACAAAAAGGAGAAGAGGAATTAGCTTCGTCTCTCGAGCCAAAAATGAGACGAATAGTTGGGGATGATAAAAACGTAACTCAGCCTGGGGACAGAAGCCGGAGAAAATCACAGGCAGGGAGGCCCCAACACCCTATCCTCATCTCAAAGAGGATGAGAGAGCGGAAAGTGGACAGACAAGGGGAAAATATCGTTTGCGGCCTCATACCTACTAAGGGAAAAAGTCTTAATCTTTCATAGACTCAACGCAGGTTCTATGCAGCAAGGGGGCTTGGCTGGGCTAGGGAGGCACGGAAAGGCCCTTGGCGAAAGGGGGAGTGGTCAGAGAAAAGAAGGAAAAAGTTATGAAAAAATAAACAAGAATTAACCTCTTTCCTCGGACCAGAACGCAGAAAAGACTGGGGAAACGAATGAAATGACTCGAGGCTATCGACATTGTGATCGTCTCGTGAAAGAGATCGCTGACAAGGGGGTCAGAGGAGAGGAGCGCTTGCAATCGACGACTCCTGGCAAAAACTTGAATTTTCCGGAGGGGAGAGAGGATGGCCACGGGACGACGCAGTGACGCATGCCTCAGTACTTCTTCCTAAAGGAGATGTCGTCGCACGGTAAGGGGCGCGAAAATTCTTAAACTCTACTATTCTCGGCTTCGAAAAAGGAGGAAAGTTGCGGGCAGCGAGCGATGGAATGTACACACAAATGTGAATTCCCACAATTTTAAAGAATGGGGGGCCGAAAGAAGAGAGGGGGGAAGCAGCTTAAAAAGGGAGAAAAAGGATGAGTCTCATCCGCCCGGGGATAGAAAAAAAAAACATGGAAAAGGGGGAGATGAACTTACGGCGTCATACTGCGACTCGATATCTAATCTAATGAAAAGGGGAAGGATTCAAAAAAGGGAGGGGCCCATTTGGGTGTTTAATTTTAATTGGGGGAAAGATTGGGGGCACAGGAGAGAAGATTGGCCTCAATTCCGCCATGTGAAATAGAGCGATAATTCGAGCGCATAACGGGGGCAAGGGTTGGACGGAAGAGGAAGATAGAAAACGCCTTGGGTCGCAAGGGAATTCTAACGGCTGTAGCAAGTTTTCGCCTTTAGGCTCGGGAAATCGAAACCGTGCAAATCTCTCCTCTTTGAGTAGGGGGCGTCGGCAAGTATAGGCGTCCCAAAGGAGGAGGGTCCAATATCCTGATCACACGTCATCGCCCAGGATTCTACTGAAGGCCGGCCTTCGTTTGGGTTTTGGTGCGTCAGGGTGGATCGAGCATCGTCACTGCAAAGTGTAGTGATTTGTCATCTTCAAGGGAAAAAAGGGAAAAAAGAAGGGCGGGAAGGGAAGGGACGCAAGGGCCGACGATCGGGCTGTCCCTCGCCTAATCCGCAATCCCTCGGAGCTGGCATAAGCCCGGCAGATGTGCGTGCAAGTTCTGAGAACATTGATGGGGGGGAGGGGGAAAAGTTCAAATCGCGGGAACATCAGGAGGTGACATTGCGCGCGGAGACGCGAGGAGACGGGTGTAACTGCCTGAAAGAGCGATCTGAGGCGGGGTATTCGCGAAGAGAATAGTTTTTATAGAAATCCATTCGGCGCAGTGGGAGACTTAATGCGGGGAAGGAGGAGAAAGGGGGAAATTTCCTTCCGGGTACTCGCCGGAGACAAAACTCGCTAAATGATGAAAGGAAAAACGCGCTGCGGTTCTAAAATAGGAAGGGGGAGAATAGGGCTGGGAAAATGGGTGAGAAGCTGTTCTTAACTGGTTTAAAGGCACAACGCGCATTATTCGCTGCGGAAGTCATGCGAACCGCTAACGAGATGAGGAGAAGTCCACAAACGTCCCTACAAACAACTGGCTGTTGTAAACAGAACAGGTGCGCCCAGCGGTTTTTTGGGACGGAAAAAAGGCCAAGCAGTGAAAGTTATTCCCTCTGAACAGCCAACTGCTCACTCCCCAGAAGGAAAAAAAATTAAAAGGACACCTGGGGAGGAAAAGAAGAAGGAACCGAAAGGGTGCGCTTTGCCTGCTTCATAGACGCCATGTGCCCGGCGACGCATTAGAGAAGCAATAGGAGGCTTAAAAGATGTCGGGAAAAGGCGAGACCACCGTCCATGCTCTGGCCGATACCGGCTATTTGAGAAAAAAACCTCATTTTGCAGCGGGAGAAGAAAACAGAGAAGGATGGCCTAGATGAATTTTGGTACGTCCTAATCATTGGCAGAACGCCGTATCTGCGGGGGAAAGATAAACAATACTTGAGTCTCTATCAATAGGAGAGAGAAAGAAAGACACGCGGCGGGTTGGAGGCGATTCTAATTCTATCCTTAACTTTAATCGCGACTGAAGTCGCAAAAAAAGGACATTTCGAGGAACCCAGAACCTGAAAGCTCAAAGAAAGGGAAAGGAGATAGAGGAGCAGATGGCCTTTATTCTACCAAGTTTCGCTCTCAGGGCGCGAAAAGGGGAGCGACGGGACGGCATTAAAAAGGAATGCGTCGCAAGTGAGTGCATGCTCATTGCAAAACCGAATGTGTTCGAGCCGTATGGAAAAAAAAACAACAAGGTCGATACAAGCAATATTCGGGCTCCATCCTACTTAGCATGGCGCGAAGGGATCGGGCCATCGGAAACACCCCGTGATCTCATAATTACAGAAAGTGTCCAAAGGGGCATGTTGGTGGAAAGGGGCGCGTGAGCACCGAGCTTCTTTGGAATTTCGATACGTGAAATGGTAGGCGACGACCCACCCCCCCCACCCCGCCTCTGTGTCGTGGTGGTCTTCCAGACCTGAGTCGGAGAAGGAGGGGGTACAACTTTGGGGCAAGGAGTACGGTACCCAGACGAAAGGCTTGTCTCAATAAAGCAGTTTTTGAGCTGGATAAGGGAGGGGTTAGGTCACCGCGTACATTCGGAGGCTTAGAAAAAAAATGAGGAGGGCAGAGAGGAGGGGAAAATGAGGAGCAAGCGGGCAGAAGGGGGATCTCGCGGGGGGGTTGGTTCCCGAAGACAGAAGAAACGCTGGGGACGAGCGGAAAAGGGGGGGCGGACATGAACGGCCGGGAACAGCTTGGCTTAAACAAATTGCTTTAGTTTGGAGGAGGGGAGAATTAAGGAAGGAGAACAAATCATCGGCTCCGCGAGGGGGGAAAACGGAGCTCGATTCGGAGTGAATCCAATCCTTCTTTTTCCGTTGGACTGAGGCAGTCACAAAAGGAAGGGGGGGAGTCATGGGGCCTCAAGAAAGTTTGAAGCGGAGTACGGAGCGAGATCTGGAAGAGAAGTCAATGAAATGAATGTTACGGGAGGACAGGGATTAGAAAAGGAAAAAGTCGTCACGATGTCCGATTGCGCTGGTCTGAGCCTTTCTACACAGAGGGTTTTAATTCGACAACAAAACATCCTTATAAGTAGGAAAGAGAAAGAGAATTCGAGAAAATCTTGGTGCTAACAAGGAAACCATCATGCGCATAGAATAAGGTGAAGATTGCATCGGAACGGAAAAGAGGTCATTTCGTAAAGAAAAGAGGAGAGAGAGGAGAACTAGCGCCCGCAAACTACAAGTCCCAAACGTATCGAAGAAAATGGAAAGAAATCTGAGATTGGTGGAAACAGAAAAATAATCGTCTGGATGTCTTCACATGAGAAGAGCGAAGGGGGTGTTTCAATAAGCATCGAGGGGGGCTGCAAGGTGACGTAAACAGCGAACATAAAAAGTGAGGGAATGAAAAAAAGACTTCATCATAAGGAGGAAGGGGGGCCAAATAGCCGAAACTGAAACGGCAACTCAGATGAGGAGGTTATAGTCTTTAAATGGGAACCGCCAACAATCTCTCTCGATCAAGCTCATAGGGGCTGGGAGGCCGCCGCTTCTAGACTGCAGGGGGCGCTAGGGCGAGGGGGCGAGCTAAACTAGGTCACGAGGTGGAGCAAGAAATCAAAAAGGAACGAGGAAAAAAATCCAACTGTCTACTTGTAAGGGAACAAGCCGGGAGCAGGAATTAGGTGAGGGAAAAGAAACCGGACAGAGAAGGGTTCAAAAGGAAGACTGTTTCTTGAAGAAACAGGACATAGAAGGGTCTTCGGAAGTGTAAGAACAGTTCAAGGGGAGCACTCAGGGAAAACCCTACTAAAAGGTCGCTAAGCAAATCATCACGTGAATGGCAAGTTCTGTTTCAAAAAAAAAAGTAAATACTAGATCGGGAAGAGGTTTTCTGGTCGGGCGAGACTCGAAGGAAAAGACAGCCAGTCGGACATGCGAGGATGAAGACGGTCAATTGAGCGCATCGGTTTCTTCTGGGGGGAAAAAGATAAAGAGGCTCGAAACAACTGGGGGGGTTGACTCCGAGGAGAGCGGGGAAAAATGGGGAACGAGATCCGGGTTCTAGGGACCAAGGTCTTGTTCATTCTCTCAAGGGCAGAGCGGGGGGTAGAAAATGGGGAAAGTTATCTGCAAGACTCAGGTTAGGGGGCTTTGGCGCCGCTTCGGGCGGAACAAGTGAGCCCTGGGTTCGCCTTCAGCAGGGAGGGAAGGTAAACTGCCGGAGGAAGACCAAGACGGATTGCGGGGGGGGGGTCCGGTGGTGTGGGGGGTGGGGAGGAGAGGGCGACTCTTAAAAAAAAAAAGACAAGGGGCAAAAGGGATGGCGGAAGTGGGGGACAAAGACTGTCCTCCCATTAGCTTTCTACTGTAGAGTGAAATTAAGGGGAGCACCACGAGTCTCATGAGGGTAACTCTGAAGGGGGGTCACATGTAGCTCCTCTACGGGGGGGGAAAACTTCTACTGGTTCGCCAGCGGGATCGTCCGAAAAGGGATGGCTTGGGTTGTTAGAGTCAGTTCCCTGATTGTCAGATCTCCTCAGGTAAGGGTGGGGGTCGGGGAGGAGCAGGAAGGGCTTCGCAGAGTTTGAGAAGGGAAAAAAAGGGAAGTCAAAAGGGAAGCAAAGAAAACTGGGAGGTGTAGGGCCGGTGAGTACTCCTTGTTTATTTGGTGTCATGGATGGGGCAAGGGTCGGAGGGGAGGAAGTTTAGAAGGAGTTCCAAAATTGTAGACAAATTGATTAGTCCATTTCGCCCAAAGCAATCTAAGGGGGGCGTAGGAACAATAGGGGGATAAACTAATTTTGGGAGAAAAAAAAAAAAAAACGCGCGGTAAAAGGGGGGGCAGGGGATCTTTTTCCAAAAAAACATAGGGGAGGTGTTTAGGGGTGGTGTAAATCACCCGCACTCGCCAGTTCATGTGAGCGCCACTGTACTTCAAAGGGAGGCGGAGGACAGGATAACTTAGATTGGAAAAATCAATAAGAAGGGTTCTCTCTGCTCGGACAAGCTGCCGGCAAGGAAAGGACGGAGAGTGCCAGTAAATCGTCGGAAAAGCGTCTCCTGGAAAAACGACGAGGGAAGGGGGGGTGGGCTGAGAAAAGCCTGCGAGACGTTCAACGCTCGCCAAAGCAGATGAGGTTCAAAAAACCTCCTAAGACCCTTCCAAGGAGCGAGACATGTCATCAGAAGAGTAAGTTTAAAGGCATAAACTTTCAGAACCAGAAGGGGGTGGGAAGGGAGGCTGAACTGTGAGGGGGAAATCACATCTAGGGGGATTCTCTATGAATGGACGAATTGAAAAAAGATAGGGAGGGTCGCCCGTTGCGTAGAGTCCTCCTCTGTAGGCTAAAATGGGACTGTAAGAAAAAGACAAAAGAGGAGAAAGGGGGCCTAATAAGAATAGAAAAAAAGAAGGTCATGCAGAAAAAGAGGACAGAGAGGTTCTAGGAGAGTCTGAGGACTTGCGAATCTTCCGGGGCGGCATCCGGGGAGGAATCGGGGAAATCTACAAAAAAAAAAAAGCTAGACAAAAAAACGGTAAAAAGATGACGGAGGAGAAAGAAGGAGAGGAAAGGGGATGGGCACACGGTAAGAAATTCCCTCCGTCTGAAAGAGGGGTATAGAGGACTCAGGATGACCCTGGGAAGAAAAAAGGTTGAGGAGCAGGTCTGGAGAATTCTCATTGGCTTGGGGGGCCATCAGGAAGCTAATTGAAATCGGAAGGATATTTAAAATTTTCCGAGGGGTCCTCATTGGGGAAACGAGAAAGAGTCGGGAGGAAGTCTAATCGACCGACGGAGGTCTCAACAACAACAACATCGAGGAAAATGAGATCAGCCGTGAAGGCCGACGGCAGAGAAACGGAGATCAGGACGAGATATACTGGAAGAAAAAAAAAGGGGGGGGTTAGAAAAGGGGAAACCAAGGGGGTATTCCGCTCCAGGGCAAAAAAGAAAAAGTCTGAAAAGGGGAGATTACAGCTCAAAATGCGAAGCATAGAAAACGTCGCGCAGTTAGGGCGCCAGAAACGACCTTAGCAAACTAAGGTAAAAACCTTGGGAATCCAGATTGAGTATCATCTCTCTTAAAACCGTTCAAGGCAGAAACTGTCGGATCGGGAAAGAGATATTGATAGAAGGGTAGGGAAAAAGCAGATCAACAGGGCCTCTCCTGTAGGGAAGTGATTGCGCGTATTTCATTGGGGTGGGATGTTCTCTTCTTGGTAGAATTAGCAGAGAATATCTTGTGTGAGGACGGTGGAAAAATCCTCGTCGAAAACCAAAAAACGGTGAGTGGGGGAAAAAGGGGCCTGGAACGCTCGCCAACCGACCAACCCCGTCATGCAAAAAAATAATAAAAGGAAGGGAGGAGGGGATAAAACGTTTCCGGTAAAACATTGGGCTGGGGGGGAGAAGACATTTTAGGAAGAAAAATCATAGAAGGATCAAGGGGTGATAGGACACGAGCATAAGACGCGGGAAAGGGAAAAGGAGGATCGTTGGGAGACTTCCGAAGGTGGGGAGGGAAGAAGGAAGGGATGAGATATCTATGGTTGGGCCGCCCCGACGAGAAAAGAAGGAAACATTTCCTCCTTGATAACCTAGAACCTCCAGAAGAGAGGGGTGACGCAACAGAACGATACCTTACGGGAAAGGAACCTCCTCTTAAAGGAAAGGGGAAGAAAGGGGGGCTGAAAAGAGAAAAAATCATTATCGGTACTGAGAAAACGCTCTAATAAGTAAGAAGGAGTAGGGAAGGAAGCGAACCTCCACGCTTTCGGGAAAAGGGTTCTGGCTCACCAATGAAAGAAACAGTGCAGTAAAGGTCCCGCAGGGGAAAAAAGGTGCGGTGTGAAGAGTTCACGGAAAAAAATTGAAATGGGTCCAAGGTGCGAACAAGGGAAAAGAAGAAATTAAAAAATCAATCTTGCATAAAAGGGAAAGACAAAAAAGGGACGTCCGGATGCCAGTAAACCGGAAATTCGAAACGCTAACTAAATTAGTAAGAAGCAATACAAGGAGAAAGGCGACGCTGAAAGATTAAAACTTAAAGGGAACACGAGAAACACACCGCGCGCCGAGACTAGAACGTTGCCCCGGAGGGGGGGGGGAGGTCTGTCAGAGGGAAAAAAACTTACAAAAAAATTGAAGGTAGTGGTGTGAGGTCATAAGCAAGAAAGAACCTAGAAGGGGGGCCAGAAATAACAAAATCCCTAAACTTTCGAAGCAGGAGACGCGAACGAGAGGGGGGTGCTCTTCTGGTTATAAGGTAGAGGGGGGGGCGTCTAGGAGGAGGAAACAAGAGGTTCTTTCCTGCCGAACCGGAGAGCGGCAACGCCTAAAGAGGCGTAAAGGAGGGTAAAAGGGAGAAAAGGCTCTCAAACGCTCACAAGTAAGCGGCGCGGAAGAAACGGGAGACAAAAAGGCCGAGAAATGGAGGTTATCCTTTTGACTTCGAAAAATGGGAAGAGTTCAGAGAGAGATTTCAAAAGAGCAGCTTCTAGAACACTGAAGAAGGGGAAGAGAGCTATTAAAACTCCTTCAATTGTCTCAGAGAGGCCAAGAATAAACCTCCGTGGACTGGAAAAGGAAGGTTTGAGGAGGGAAGGGGGGAAGAAGGGGCCCAGTTCTGTCACTTAACGGAATGAAAATCGCCCTCTCTGAGGGGGGGGTATGAAAAAAAGGTCTGCAGGGGAATATTTCCCGAACCAGGCGGATAAAGCCAGTCGAAATCTTGGCTTCAATCAAAAAAAGGGGGGAACTGGGAGAGTGCTTCAACGGCGGGCCATGGAGGGCAGCGGGGAGTCAGCAGCAGAAGAGGGGGAGTTTGTCAGAAAAGAGGGGGCGCGCAAGACGTATCAAGGGGGGGGTTGGTTGTCACTTACAGACTCGAATACGGCGCGTGCCTCGGGTTGCGGCAGGGGGGGGAAGGGGAAGGGGAGATTGAGTAATCAATCTGGTTGGGAGAACGGGGTAGCGGTTAGGAAAGCGCGAACTCTCAGACACTGGGGAAAAGCAGGGGAAAACAAGAATTGGTGTCCTTTTTAAAATGGGGCAAAATTCTAGGAGGGATCATTGCAGCAAAGCGATTGGGGAGGCAATTGTCGGGCTGAGAAAACGGCAGGTAGAGAAGAGGAACAGACATATTGGTTTCCTTTCTTATAGGAGTACAAGGATTCAGACGCATGTGATGGCCTTCGCAGGGTCGTATTTGAAGATACAAAACAAAAAAGGGGGGATCGAGTAATTAAAGACCATACTGGTGCCGACTTCCCTCACCTTATGAAGAAGGAAAATTGCAATCTCAGAATTGAACAATCGGCATGTTCTCAAGATTATGAGAAGGAAAGGGGAAGCAAGATAGAAAGGACAACTTGTAGGCATCCAAAATGTGCCACGCGAACCTAACAAGACGTGGCTTAACTCGTCGAAGCGTTGGAAGAACGACCCCCCAAGAAGAGAAGGATTGAACCTACTACAGACGCTCACGGAAACAGGGCAGCATCCGGCAAGTCAATATCATCCTAAAAAAAGAAAAAAGCTACAAAAAAGAGGGCTATTCATGAACTCCCAAAAAAAAAAAGTACGCTCTACGCAAGGCGTACTTGACCGCTTGAGAAAACTTAGTCTCTCACCGCCTAGAAAGGCAAGGAGGTAAAAAGGGAACCGTACAAGACTCAATCAAACACTTCATACGCGAATTCCCGCAAAGCCTTGTATTGAGCCAAGATGTCGAGCCTTCATTCGGGGTGAAACCAGGGGGGAAAAACCTAGAATAGACCTTTAATGCATTAAATTCTAAGGAAAAGAACCAGTCACGTTGAGAACGACATCCTAAGCTAGCAAGAGGGAAGGGAAAAAAAGGGGTGAAGGGGATTGGGAAGTTAATAACCTGGGGGGGCGCTTGGGGGGGAGGGGAAGGGAGAAGCTTTCGAGCGCTACATGAGAGAGGATTGAGGATCCCCGCCGTGAAGGGGCTTTTTGGGGGAAAGAGGGGTAGAGAAATCCCGGTTTGAGAAACCGACGAGATTGCGCCCAATTGCGATCAGTGTCAGCAGTATTGAGAAAAGGGGGGGCCGTGAGAAAAAGGTAGTTCTCACTACCTACTCTTGGAGGAACTGTCTTTCAGGGCGAGCGGCTTGGCTCGCTTCTTCAATGAAAAAAAAAAAAGAGGGGTGTTTCGGGCAATTCAGATACCTCCATTATATAAGAGGACATTAGGCCGCCCAGTTCTAAGCCTTGGAGCTACTCAGGTGGTTACGAGGAAGGGGGGAAAGAGGGGCTGACCCAAGGATCGGGCGAATGAGTAAAGATTAAAAACATAGGCGCCGCATTTCAAGTGGGGAGATGGAGCCTATTAAAACCAGGAAAACAAGGCTTCGTGAAGGGGGGTAAACTAGTTAGACGACTCTCTGGAGGTTGTGAGAGAAAGTGAAGAAAATCATGGGAGATACCGGAAGGACAGAAGTGTGTCTTCTTGCAGGACGCGCCCGGTAGCACATCAGGACCGTCGATTAAAACCACTCTCACATGATTTCAACTGGGGAAGGGAGGGACAGGCCCGACGTTGATTTGAAATTCAGTGTGGGGGGACTTTCCGGGTGAGATAGGGCAAGTAACATTCAGGATTCTTCCAGGAGAAAAAAAGGAAAGAAGCTTGAACCCATTGCCTGAAAAACCTTGGGGGGTAATGGGAGAAGGGGTTTTTAACAGTCAAGGTGAGCGTGGGCTGATTGGGAAAAAGAAAGGCAGACTAAGAATCGTTCTGGAATCATTAAAACGTCAGCACGCTCGGAGCTTCTAAAATGAGAGACACTTTTCGATTCAAAAAGCTTCACAGCGGTGGGGAGATAGGTCAAAAATGAGTGAAAGGAAAGTTCGGTCGCTACCGATAAGTTAGAATGCTGTACGGCGGAGTCACAGACGAAGAAGGAGTGCTGTAGAGAAGGGGAAAAAGAATCTAGGAGAACTCCTCAACGAACTCCATTGGACCCCAACCGATCCGAATATAAACTAGCGCGAAAGTTGGATTTGAAGCAAAAGGGGAAGAGAAAGAAAGGGGGGTTAAAACTTTTGCAAGACTCCACAGCTTCAAATGTCTAGAAATAAGAAGTGTGCTGTATTGAGGAGAGGCAGAGCGAGTCGTCCCAGTATCCCTCCTTTTCGGAGAGGAAAGGAGAAAAAAATGTAAAACAGGAAACTTATAGTTACTTCTCGTACTACCAAACTAAGAAAAGCCAAAGGGGATAAGGTCGCGATTGGAGCTATCTCCTCGGGGGGCAGTAAAAAACACTCTTGAACTAAGAAGCTCTTTAATCTGACGCAGCGGCGAAGACGTGGCGGTTACGAGGCCTAAAAACAAAAGGAAAACAGAAGGAAACCGCAGTCTATAGACTATCTGCGGGGCTCGCAGTAGAAAGCGAAAAGTCATGCGCGCAGACGATTCGGCATCCCGGCGATGGAGAACAGGAATTTGCTGAGAAGGGAAGGGAAAAAAAGAGGGTGAAAACCATGGGAATTCCACAAATTGGATAGTGGGGGGAAATCGTAAAAGCGAGTTTTAAAAGTAATATAAGGCCGACGTCGTCTCCTCCGGGATCAACAAACCACGTAGGAGAGAAACATTAGGGGAAGGATCCTAGAGGAAGTCGATTAATCGGAGACGAGAGAGTCGCAAATGCCATTTGTGGAAGATTTTTTGGGGGGATGGAACCCAGGAGGAAAGTTGCCCCAAAATCTAACATCGAACCGGGAGAAAAGAAAAGCGATCGTTAAGAGATGGAAAAAGGGAGACCTCGAAGAAGAGAAGATGAGGAAAGAAGGAGGGCATGTGCGTCTTTCCAGGGGGGCATCAAATTTAAGGGGGAGAAATCGGACAGTGCACGTCTCGAAGCGGTAAGAGGGGGAGCAGGATATGCTATAAAAGGCGGCGTCGCTGGCACGCAAGGGTCAAGGAAAGAAGGAGAGCTAAGAGGCTACAGAAATCTTGTTCTGGGATAGGGGCGGACTGGTAGGAGGAGGAGCGGTTCTCTTGTTTCATCAATAGGAAAAAAAGTCCCTTCACGAGAAAGAAGGGAGCTAGTCGATGAGCGCGCAGAGCCCACAAGAGGGGAAAAAAAAAAAAACATAGATGAATATTTTGAGTCTCAGAAACGGGGGGCTAGGGTACAAAATTTCTTGGGAGGACAATTTGAATGGATAGTTACACAAGGATTGATTAAAAGGTAGGAAACGGAGGGTACGGGGTTGGGGTCATCCGCGGGGGAGGGAGAGGCAGGGGAGACGACGAAAGGGGTTTAAACAATCGGGCAGGAGGAGGGTACTGAGCAAAAGGGAAAAAAGCGAAGGAGTACCAGTGTGGCCCAAGGTAGGGGGGGATGCAGGCCGCTTAAAAACCGGAAGGCCAAAACTCGTAACAAAAAAAGGAGGTACTTGTGAACTTGTCATACGAAGGGAAAACCCAAGGGGGGCGTAAGAAGGCGAGAGCATTGAGAAGAGCACCTATTTCTGAAGTTAAGAACCACGAAAGAATGCGGGTAAAAGCGGAAAAAGGAGTGTAAAAAGAAGCGGAAAAACGTGCTGACAGATTAAGAACGAACCATTACGACCAAAAAAAAAAAAAAAAAGCGGGCTGGGAACTAGTTTGCAGCAATCGATGGGGAGGTTGGGGGAGGAATTGCCCTATGAAAGTGGGAAAACTCCTATCGCCCCAAAAGAACACCAAACGGATGGCTAACGAACCTGGGAAAAGGGGTGGCGCAGGAAACTTTCCATTCCAGAAGAAAAGTTAGGGAAGGAGAGGCAGGGGGATCAGCAAGAGGGTCTCGCGCTTAAAGGAAAAAAGTCGGCGACGAAAAAAAAAAACAATGGGGCGAGTCAGGTCACCGAGAGAGTGAAAGAACCGTTATCGGGAGGCGTAAGACTGACAAAAAGGGAGGGTCATGTCGCATGTTTGGGGAGACTTCATAAAAAATCATGGCGCACTTGCAAGAGAGGGGGCCCAAATTATAAAAGACGAACCCAAACTGTCAAAAAGTGCCGACTCAAATTGTCGCTGGAGGGAGAGGCAAAGAGAGATGGGGCCTTTCGCGCGGGAATTGAGATAAAGGTCTACCAGCACAGAAGCGATCCCGAGCCTGATATCAAAGCTCTCTTGCCGGGGGAAAGATGCTGAAGGAGGGTCCGTGAATCGAAAAGGTAGATCCGACCGCGCAGAGCTAGGACTCTGGTGCCGAAATTGACAAACTCGGAAGAAATTGCTGGGAGAAGGAAAGCATGGTTAAGAGAAACACAGAAGGTTAGACAACATTCAAAATAACCAAAGCGAAAAAAGTCAACTGTCTGGCTTCCTCCTAAAAGGGATCAGACCTCGTAAAGGAAACAGCAAAAAACGGGGGAACGAGTCGGCTAACATCTTGGACAAAGTTAGGATGCTCTTGAGGCGCTGAGTGAGTGTGGACGGGGGGGAAGTAACTGAAAAGGGAAGAAAAAAGGGACGTGGATCCGCAAAAGGAGGCCGCGCTGTTACAAAAAACGGGATGAAGTATAAAGAAAGAGGCAGCAGACAAGTGGACATCAGTTGTGGTGGAAAAGATGAAATGGTGGGGCCTTTTCAAGTAGGGACAGGAGAAAGAGTAGGGACCGAGGCGGCGCCGCGGAGAAATGCAAAGGTGAAGGTTCGAAATGCGCGGAAAATACAGCGCAGGTTTTTTTTTCCTACAGACTAGAAGACGCAGGAGGAGGGGTTGAAAGGGTCGTAAAGGGTGGAAAAGTGACTGAAGATTCTGAATTTTCAGATAAGTGACTTAACGGTTGGAAAGGAGGTTCCGTGCGGCGCCCCTCTAGAAGGAAGGGGATGAAACAAGGGGGCAGCGTAGGGATAAGAAGGGGGAAGCCACCAGAGAGGTGACCGTGGAGCGGTCACTCATTAAGGGGGAAATTGGTCAAGAGCAGACTTTGTTAATTAGAAGACTTGAGTTGAAGGATATAGACAATTCTCAGCGAGGGAAACAAAGAGACGAAGAGAGGGTCACACGATTCTGATTTGCTGCATGGGATGGCGTCCCGTGTGTCGTCTATAAAAAAAAGGATA
>Ga0179593_1723730_pt1 | contig 13926 bp, 10 predicted proteins | sample CZODoug2_1_08_16_FD_185931 | JGI IMG/M metagenome (GOLD analysis project Ga0179593, IMG submission 185931) | Vadose zone soil fungal communities from Angelo Coast Range Reserve, California, USA - CZODoug2_1_08_16fungal (PacBio error correction) | ecosystem: Environmental > Terrestrial > Soil >...
CAAACCCTGTCTCTTATCGCATTTCTTCCCGCCTGTGGGCAGGGGCTCGGTATCGCCGGTCAAAATACCGCCGGAAGGAGTCTGGGGGTTGAGCAAAACAGAGCTATCCAACGCTCCACACGACACTACGCGGGGAAAAAGTGCATATCCGCCTTTGGAACATAGCTAAAGGGGCCCCGGAAAGATGCCTCACTTTGAAATCGCAGTGTTTTGGCGGGATTAAAGATGCTCTGTGATTTCTTGATGATCAAGTGAGGAAGCTTGTTTTGTGAAAGAACGCCCATGGCATTCTACGAGGAGAAGTGAACGCTTCCGTTCCATTCATGATCTACAATTGAGACGGTCTCAGTTACCACAGCATGGAGGGAATCGCCAAGAATCCTCGGTATAACCCAAAGGGGGGGGGGTATTCTTACTCATCCCAGGATCGCAGCAACGAAGCAGTTACCCTCGAATTAGGATTAGGCCTGCGATCAGTGTCATGCTGACAATGCTCGAGTGAAACATAGTCGCGAGCCCGAAGGGCTGGCCCTTCGTAAGGAGGGGGGAGAATGGTTTCGAACCGGTCGCAAACCAAACTGCACTCAGCCCCAATGGGACTGAGATGATCCCGTAGACACAGCGCTTCTGTCTGGCAGAAGAAGTTTCCACTGGTCCGGGAAAACAGTGGGGCGCTCAAGAAGGGACTCGAGAGAGCGAGCACAAGGAGATGCCCACTCATTATGACTTGAAGGGGATGGGCGTCGAGTCCTGGTTCTCCTTAGAAGATCCTTTCGAGGGAGGGGTCAGATTCTGGAGATAGCATATATTTAGCCGAATGATCATGGAAGAGGCGTCCGCCAAAGTTGTGGGACAGATGGCTTATTGCCGGCGGTGTTAAAACCAAAAAGAACGGGTCCACAGCCTCCAAAGTTATCGTGCAATGGGAAGTCGGAATCCGGCGCAACTTGGGGAGGAGGAACAGGTTAAGTGTATTTTACACATTTTCTCGTTTAATCTCTGGCCTTTTAACGAGTCTTTCTCCCCCTTATTTTTCTGATGGCTTAAAAAAAGCAAGGGTGATGTCGGCCCGCTGATATACTTCTGGGTCAGTGCAGAGGTAACAAACAAAAGCTGCAGAGCATGGGCGTGTTCAAAAGGGAAGAATGGGGGCCGATCGAAGACCCAGCCGTAAACGCACGGGGATAAAACGTTCAGCAAATCTCATTCAAGGAAGGAGGATGAGAGTAGGTCAGGGTCGGAGTCTTCGCGGGGGGAAAAGAACTGAGAGGCCGCTGCGCCTTAGGGAAAACAAGTAAGGACGGGCCCGATCTGGGGGGACCAAGGTCCTATAGCCCCACCATCCATTGAAGGGTTGGTCTGAAACGCAGCCAGGGGTGCCCTAAGTCAACTAGGCCGAACTAGGGGGGTTAATAGCTACAGGATAAAAAGCGGGAAAGGGGGGGGGTCGTGAGTCGGAAATCAAGTTCCGGCGACCTGTTGGTTTTCGGAGGGGACCTGGGAGTACAAAGCAACCGGGGAAAGAGATAAACAACAACAAACGGAGGAGGGAAACAAGAATCGCGTTCGGTGGGTACGGCAGAATACCCCGAAACAAACAAAGCGATCGTTCCAGGACCCGCCTCTGAAAAAAAACTGCGCAAGAGGTACATCGAGAGAATAACACAAGTAAGGATAAGCTCGCATTAGTGAACTAATTCCGACCATACCCAAAAACAACCCTGTTCCTGCCTTGTGTGAGTCTTCACTGGGGGACCGATATGATGTACACCGGAGGGGAACAGAATGAACTCAAATGAAATCCTCTTATATCTTGCCATACGCGAAGAAATATAACCGCAGAAGATAACATTCAGGCTATGGTCTGGGGATTGGGATTAACTTTTAAAGAGGGCACGGCAATAATTACGGGAAAAACGGGCTTTGTGCGGGCTGCAAAAGTATCGCAACCCCAGGAGATCCGCGATGAGCATCCTGAGTGGAGTGACAAGCACAACGGGCACGTACCCTGGCGTGAAAAAAAGCGGGAGGCTGACAACAATTTACGGGAAACGACATACAGCTTGAGCAACTATCCTTAAAAATAAAGGTACACCCTGGCGGAAAGTTTCATAGCTCTGTTACAGCAACGATGGGGGGGGGGGCGTGCTCAAAATAGGAAGGCCCTAAACCTCTCACGGCTGGGGGGTCTGTGGGACATGCCTCGGAAACACAAGCCTCGGATCGCACATAAACACACCTGCGGTGGATGCGGATCGGGAAAGGGAAATCAAGCTAATGGAAGAGTCCTCAGGAGGAGAACAAGCGACGGCAAGGAAGCGATGGCTTGGAGGAATATGGGCTATAACATCGACGAAATCAAGTTCGAAGCAAGAGCACTTTGCGCCTGCGGGCGCCGGGGAGACGACGGGCCACGATTGGAAATCCGAGCTTGAGCCGGCATGGACCTGGAAATTGAAAATAATGCCTAAAAGGGTACTCAGAAAATGGGACTCAGTAGTACAGGCGACCGTCGAACTAAACGCCAGTCAGGCCATGAAGGGGGGTGTGGGGGGGGGGGGGGGGGGGGGGGGGGGGGGCGCGACTAAAGGTTTGAAAATCACCGCGGAAGTTGAAAGACACGCTCTTGGGAGGTTCATGGGGGAAGGGAAGGATTATGAAGGGGGTACTGAGCTTCCGTCTGTCTGACACATGAGGAAGCCGGGAACAACACCCACGTGACCCTGGGGGAGGGTCACATCCAAGGTCTAAGTATTCTTCGCCAAAGTTTATCAGAGCTAAGTCCCTCGTTCTGAAGGCTCTCAATGCCCTCAAGGAAAGGTCCGCAGGTTGACCAGGGAGGAAAAATCAATACAACCGTTTATCAGCAAGCCTCTCCTACGCATTGATATTCTAGGGAAATATGCGGAGATTTGGCTTAAACGGGTAAATGGGCCAACTCGTAGCGGGAATTAGGAGGGGAAAAGGCCACCTTAGGTAGCGCTGGCTCTTGGCGTGTGTGGTGGAAATCCTGGCGGCGTAGCGTTTACCGTCTCACAGAAGAAGGGATCCGGCCGAGGGTTTGGGACCCTGGGATATGGCTTGAGACCCCTCCTCGATCGGTCCGTGTGGACCTAAACATGCCGCGAAGAAAAAATAGCTACCAATTCAGACGCGGGGGGAACGGGGAGAGTGAAAAACAGAACTAAGGAGGGGGGGAAAAGTACGGAGGCTCGCCTAAAAGGCCTCGCAGCGGGAAAGGACCCTTGTAATTCAAGTGAGGAAAGCGCAGGGGAAGATGCGATAGTTTGTAAGGGGAAAAATTCATCCGATCGTTTGGGGGACGCGCGGGTTCCAAAGGCGGGTAGTCAGGAAAAGGGAAAAAAGACTCAAGCATAGTGCGGAGCAGGCCACGAAGACCCCACGCGTGGGGGGGGGGAATACTTAGATAGAACACGTTCCTTCCCGTTTGGTCAAAAAGGGAGCCCGGAGTCAAGGTTGTTCGATGAGGGGGGGGGGGGGGAAAAAAAAAGTTCTATAACAAGGGGGTCAATCCTGACGGAAAAAAAAGGGGGTCCGATCTAAATCATAGGAAAGCCGCTCGCATAGGGTGGGGCCAGAGAAGGGAAAAAAATTTCTCATAGCTGGGGGAGGATGGGGGGGGAGGGAAAGCTGCGCCGGTGTAAAATATTTTTTTCAAAAACATCGCCTCGAATAGATCTCTAACCCTGTGAGGCGAAAAAAGCGACTGTGATGTTTCAGATCTCTAAAAAAGGATCAAGAAAGGGGGGACTGGATATTTGGGAGCGCTGGGGTAGAGGTTACATAGCAGGAACAACTGTGTTCAAAAGCATTCGAAAAGAGGAGCGCAAAGGTAAGCAAAGGTCAATCGTGGAAAGGCAAGTGCCTTAATTCTCGAGCAATGCAGGACAGGGGGGGAAGATTCTAGCGCACGGCGGCTGAATTCGAATCGCATTTGGGGGGGGGGGGTTCTAGAAGAAAAAAAAACAAAACTCAAAGAAAACGCAACAACAAAAAATGACCGGTCTTTGGGGGGGGGGGGGGGGGGGGGGGGGGGGGGGGTGGGGGCGGGAGGGGGGGAGAGAGGGGGACGGGGGCCTGGGGGAAGGGGACGGAGGGTGCTCTGCTCTAGGCAGATTCTTCATTCTTCAAACTCGGATGTTCGGGAGAGGGTACCCTAAGGATGGGGAACGATCGAATCCGTCTCACTCCCGTTAAAGCGAATGTCGGCTTGATCGAACTGGGAAGTCCGTAAGAAGTAACACCTTCTTCGGGAAAACCTTGGTCTGACCGCAGGCGCGACGAGCACAAAAAAAACGGTTCACGACTACTTAATCGCGGGGAAAACAGCGACTCCAAGCAACTATCACGCCGTACCAAGGACAATGTCTGGAATGATAAAACCTCTGTTTAAGATTTGAAGGGGAGCCTTATTTTTTAGGAGAATCGGGAACTGGGGGTCGAGGGCGGGAATTTAAAAAGACAGACTTAGTGAAATCCAGTAGCATTAGAATAAGCCAGAGCCTCAAAACGAAGGACTTTCACGCGGTCGTAACATGGACTGGACGGACGGGCCGGGCGCCCTATGGGGCGATGCCGAAACGATAGAAGCATGATTTCCGGACCAAGTGTCTAGAAGAGAGTAACTAGCACATGACGCAAGGAGGGGACGGACCGAAGAAATAGCAATATCGTAAAGAAGATGCGGCGTGGACACGGATTTCATCTGGTTAAGGGGAACGTGGAGGTCCAAAAGTAAAAAGGTCGGAATCAAAAAAAAAAAAAGCGAATATTATGAACGCCTGCTCAAGCCAACGGAGTCGCCGAAAATCTACCATACGGAAAAGAAGGAGCTAAGATCGGTCAAAAAACATCTAACGACGGCGCTGAAAAACAGGTCTGCGCGATCACTGGCTCCTCAAACGTTCCCCTGGTTAATTTTAAAAGAGGGAGAGTGCATCGCCTTCATATCTGTGCAAGGAACGGTTAAGGAAAGGTCCCAACAAAAAAACCGGGGGGTCCTGAAGTTGCATCGAAAAAGAGAGGGAAGGGGGTAATTTGAGAGCACAAACGACAAACCCCACGCGGCTGTCCTTGACCCTCAGCCGAGGGCCTCCCATCCTCGCGGAAAAAGGACCTCCCGTCTTGACATCGAAGAGTGGGGGGATCGGGGGAGAGGCCTTGGGTAATTCTCGTGTCTGTACTACACCTGCCTTGTTTCCTTTGGCCGAAAAAAACCATTGGGAGGGAAGCGGACGACTTGAAAAAGGATAATCAGAGCCTCCCGAGCCGCTCCTTTCTAAAAATATGAGCTCACGGGAAGAAAAATTGGTCATCATCTACTCCTTAAATTCGCATCAAGGGACCCGAAGAAAAGAAGAAGGAGGAACTTCACCAATTCGATCAGCTGTTGGAAGGAGGAGCGCGCCGATGGGGGTGATCCACTAAGGTAGTCCAGAGGGCCTCCAGGAGTTTCTTCATTTCTGAATGGCGTTCCGTTCTGAAAAAGGCGGAGACCACATCACGGAACATGTCTCATTTGTTCTCGGGAGGAAAACCAGATTTCTGTACCGTGAACCAAGGGAACCTTAGCTTGATATCAAAGTGGGATCGCTCCAATCGTCCGAAAAAGAGCGAAGGCGAGGCCGGAAGAGCGGCGGCTAACGTGTTCTGGGGCAGGGGAGATCGTCTCCCTCAGCATCGTCGCGGTCCCTTCGCTTGCTGGGGATAAGCAGATATGAAGCAGAGTGGAGCTTGTAAGAGTTACAGATCCGAATCCACCTGTGAGGCTCTGGGTAGGGGTCGATGGCTGATTGTTCAAAGGCACTTATCTTCCCACCAAAACTCAAAAAGAGTGAAGATGTGTTAGTTCCACTGTTCTGAATCGGGCCGGCAATCGGCGATCGCTCGCTTCCTTAAAATTTCCGCCGGTGGCGGGGAAATAGGAGATAATGAGTCAGCTCCAAGGGAATTGTCTTCTTTGGTAACCACATCTGTTTGAGAATATCACCCTTCGGGGGAGATTGCGTTTGTTCGAGGTATAAACTATCGAAAGCCTGCATATCGTGGGAAAGAAGGTGGAGGAGACGTGGTCGCATCCGGGGGGAGCCAAGCAATAGTAGGCTTCTCAAAAGTGAGAAACACCGGAAGCAATGGACCTTATGTAGGAGAAGAAGCTGTCGGCTTCTCGCGTTCATGAAATCGCTGAGCCTTATGCAGTTTCATCGGCGCGGTGCCAAGAGATACCAGGTCAAGGACGCCCCACAAGACATAGGTTGGTCGCGTTCTGCAGAGAGGGGAAAAAAGCTGACCTCTACAAAAAAGATGGGGGGGCCGCTCCCAGGGGAAGTATAAATCTTGCGCCGTGGCGTCATGTATGAAAAGGGGTTACGCTACAGCGTGTTGGGGGGGTTAGAAGGGGGTCACCGGAAGCCCGAGTCTCTCAAACAACAACGGAGGATTGAGTCGGTACTTTGCTAAAAAAGACATAAGACCACCCACACGCTGTAGCCGGTACTCAAAGACAAACAACGCCAAAGGCGATGACCGAGGAAGAAAGAAAAGAAAATCGTGAGGCTGGTGAGGCGCAGAGTGTTTTCACGATCATAGAAACCAACTTGCCATGGCAATTTGGGGTTCTGGAGAGAACCAGGTCACCCGAAGCAAACAGCCCGGAGGATCGCTCAGTCGGGGAGGAAAGTCGATCGGGAAGTAAGAGAGAAGACGACCTCGATCGAAAGAGATTTTCTACAAGGATTGGCTACGGGTCACGCGACCAACTCGAGAAAAAAAAAAGTTCTGAGTCCTGCTATCGGACAAGACGAAAAAAAAAAAAGCCTCTATTGGGGACAAAAAAGAGCTGGTTGGATCGATACCTCAACCAAGACAAGACTTATACCGTTGCAAGAGCAGCGAGTTCTCAAAGGAGGAGATCTAACCGGACGTCGCCTCATTACATATCCTGATGAAAGAACGGGAACTTGGCTAAGGCAGCAAAACGCGTCAGAATGCGGCCGGAGTCTCCGCATGATGGTACAGCATCCCACATCTTCACGATTTCTACGAATTTCCGTCCGAAAAAGGCCGAGCAAAATCAGTCCATCGCACATACAAAAGGAAAGTTGCGGCTGAGAGGTACGAAAAAAATTCCCTATGGAACCGAAATCATCTTGACCAAAGCGCTCGAAGGCAAAGGGGGGACCAGGGCTCGACGAAAAAGAGTTCGGGGAGAAACTTGCCTCCGGCCGGACGCGGGCTCCTAAAAAGAAGTGGGGAGCTGTCCACCGGCAGGAACTCAACCCGCAGGGAAGGTCAACCCGAGGGTTATGAACGCCGAGCGCGTGGTTGACAGCTAGAACAATTGGTTCCCTTGAATGATTGTGTCCTCTCCCAGGTAACGACATCGGAGAAGAACGGAGGGCCATGCCGCGGCGGAAAAGACTTGGATTGGCTCACGCGCAGTGTAGAGGACAAACCGGCTGCGAAGGGGGCACGAATGGAAAAAGATGAGTCTTAGGAACTCGGACCTGCCGATCATGAGTAAGAGGTCGTAGAAACCCCGTTACAGGGCGTAAAAAGTACTTGCGCGAGAGGTGAGGAATTCCGGCTGGAGAATAGCGGAGAAAGAAGTAAATCGATGCGGTTCCATCCGCGTCTCATAAATTAAAAGAAAGCCAGCCCGACGCACTGGTGGGTAGACAAGCCCACCCGCGCCTGACAGGAAAGGAGAGTCAGAAAACACTGAGTAGATTCATCAAGGAGCTGTTTTAATGTACTTGTCTGACTTTACGTGGAAAGGGTATGCTGGCGCGTCGAAAAAAGGGGGGGTGGCTCACGCCACTTACGACCTAGGGAGGGGTTTAATTCGACAGAGGGAAAAACAGTGCACTCTATTTTATGGTGTATAAAAATGGGGAGGGGCCACTTCCAGGGAAGGGGGAAAAATTGGCGATAGCTTATTTCGATGAAAGAAATGCGCAGCGTCCAATTCAGAACCTGGGGAAGGGTGAGTAGAATGGTCTCTGAAGATCGGAATTCGTGTCTTCAGGATTCCGACGTCAGGGGGGCCCTGGCCAGAAGTTGAAGAAAAAGAAAGGATCTGAGTACTCTTGTAATTCCTGGAACTTTATCATGGCGTCGTTCGACCTTTTGGGGATGCGGACCCATTGGGGGGGAAAACAGGTCAAAAAAAGGTGCGTTTCGGCGAGCAGCTTGAAGTCCCGGTATCGGGGGAAGAATTTCAAAAAAATCCGTCACCATAGTGTCGCATCAGTCCTCCTCCGCCGGATAGAACGAGATCGCAAGGGTGTCCCGGCTTTGTGGGGTGTTCCAGGCCTCAGGCCATTGTTTGAGTCAAGTCTAACGTTGCATTGCAGCTGAGAAAGGAAAAACAACCCAGGGAAAGAGGGATAATAGGTCCGGACGGAAAAGCACGGTTAGGCAACGAAGAAATTTTCTGGAATAGAGGGTTCCTTTTGGCGCGGAGGAAAGAATTTCCTCGGGTCAAACGAGAAATCGAGTCAAGGTACGATCTAAAAACCCGGGGAAAAACCAAAGCAACCGAGGTTTAAGCCTTCAGGCACGGCGGCCAAAGAGGGTACTGCAGAAAAATAGTTTATTTCTAGGGGGCCTCCTATTTGGGTAAGGAATTTACAATGAGCTTTTGTTATGTCTCAAAAGCTTCCGCGGAGTTCCTCCCCTAAGAAAAGCATCTGATAACGCCCGACACTGATTCCGGCGGGGGAAAGATCCGTGTCGCGTTGCGAAGAAAAAAAGAACAGGATTGCCGATCTAGGTAATCAATGATCCCAAAGAAGACACCAAAAAAAACAGAACAAAACAACACGCCAGGCACACTGACAAAGGCTACGCGGCAGGCGCAAAAAGGCGGCAAGGGGAAGAGAAGGTGCAAAAAAAAAGGAAGTTGACAGAAGGCAAGGGAAGCAGCCGACAGTGGATGAGGGGCTGAAAGTGTTGCGCGACGACATAAAAGAAGGTGAGGAAAGACAGAGCTACCAAGCTATGAGCAAAAAAGCGCAGTGCTCGTAGTGGACGCTGTGGGGAGCCAGGGGAAGGCAATCATGTGAGAGAGGCGCAGATAGGGGAAAGGTAACAACCTCCGGAAGGAAGGGGAGAGAAAAAAACGCTAGGGGGAAGAAAGGGTAAGACAGAAAAGAGGCAAGGGAGACACGCCAGCCTCTTCGCGGAAACACCCCAGTAGGTATCAGAGATATATGATTGATTCACGACCACTTCGGGTGGGAAGCTGTAATCCAGTCTCAACTCCGAGCGACCCTCTACCCAATGGTAGAGAGCACTCATTTTTGCAAGTTCAAGAACCGCAGATTCGTCGGGGGGCTCACCGGTTTTGGGCGCCGCATGGAAAATACTAGCACGAACAAAGACGATGGGAAACAACTGTATAGTCTGAACAAAGTCATAACCAACTATGCGACTGGAAAAAATCGTACGCAGTTTGGGACGCGAGTGACATTTTGGGGATTAGAAGGATTTTGATTCGTACTGCTCGATGTAAGATTGATGATTAGTTAATCCTCTCCTCTAAAGGAAGAATTTAAATCAAAATCGACCGCTGCGCTGACGCCGACGCAGCCCTCGAGATCCGACAAGAAAAAGTCAGAACTGCATATTTCCGGAAACATGGAGACTAGATCATCCACTGAAACCTATAGCATACAAGAGCCAACCGGATCGCCGAAGGTCGGAATCTTGAAGGAGGGACTTCTGCGCAATTTGCGGGAGGGGGGTCGCGGCCGTAGAAAACGCTAGAGCAGAAGACGCATTGACGCCTCTCAGTCAGGAGATTGACGCCGCAAGAGGAAAGGGGACCAGGGAAAACTCGTCCCGATTAATTAAAAAATGTCCTCAGGAAGCTCGGGGGGAGTCAAAAGCGACCTGCACTCTGAGGAAGTATTCATGACAAAAGATCTTCGAGAGACTGCGAAATCAGGGAAACTTCGTGAATTTCGGGGACGCTGAAAAGGAAGATGGGTCATAGCCTGCCAAGGATTCGGCAAGGGCAGAGCCCGGTGTATCAAGAAAATAAAAATCGGAGGAACCTGTCACGTGATGAGTAACAATCGTCATCGAGTAGAAATGAGGGAACACACACCCCAAGCACGCGCCAGCGACTACCCCGGTGGCACAGCAGAGGGAAAAGCAGACCGTCGGGCCCATTAACAAATAGTACTTTAACGTATGCTAATCAATTTTTGGCGTAGGGGAGGGCTGGGGGTTTGTATGATAAACCGGCATGAGGTCCGCGCCAAAGGTTCGGGGGGCGCGGCCTTGAGAACCCAGGCCGCATTACTTCAGATTCACAAGTCAGGTCTATGCGCAGCAGGGGAGGGCCAGTCCTTCAGTCTAACGGGAAAAAAAGAAGGGTCTAGGGGTGCTATGACGATTCCGAAACCATGATCGGCAGCAATAACAAAGATGGAGACCGAGATCGATCGGACCCTGTCCAAAAGGGATAATGTGAGAAAAATCAATTTTAGTCGAAGAAAGAAAGCATGGGGAAAGGATTTCGTTCTGTCAACAGAAACGGGGAAAGTAACTAAACGGGCCCCCACTTGGGTGGCTAGACACAGCGAGTGAAAAGGACCTGCTTTCCAAGGGAACCCTTCCTGGATCTCCAAGTGTCTGCGTCCGAAGCGGTGTCGAGAGAAAACAATGCGCCGGCGAAGCAAAAAGAGGGGCCGTACGAACTGATTTTCGTCGGCCGGGGGGTAATATAAGCCCTCACGCAAGGGAGAGAGCTCGAACTAGTAGGGAGCATGTAGCTGGGTCTAGAAGACGGGCAGTGAAGGCGCATTTGTCTGGGGGAAGGAATTTCCGATGCTGGCAGGGAACGGATCCAGTAGACCGGCAATCTTTAAGATTGGGAGTTTGTCAATGCATTCAACGGGGCGATCCGAAATCCGTTTATTAGGAAAACCTTGATGGCCCCATGCCGGGCGGTAATCTCGGAGAAGGGGATTGTGTCCCGCCGGTGGGTCGTCGGACCAGCAAAACGGTGGGGAGGAAGGTCCCCCGTCTGCCATGGGTGGGGGTGTATCTCTTGTAGTGGGGGGCGACGGGTATTAACCAGAGAGCCACGTTATCAAAGGCTATTAGGAGGCGGGGGGACTAAGCACCGGCCAAAGCAGGGGAAGGCGGCGAGTCGCGTGATCAAAAATAAGACCAGGGTAGAAAATAACTTTAATGGGTGGTCTATCTCCGTTCTCTTTCATGCAAGACGGGGTGCGCCCTTGGATTAGGAAAGTTCATCGGGTTCAGAAGGGGGGGGGCCAATATCGGTGGTGATACAAGGGATAACGAAAAAGGCCATTTCACATGGTTGGGGGTCGGATCGTTGAAAACTCATCGCGCTGGGGTCCTAGAAGAAGCAGGGGAGGTAGTGGCTTCTCGGAGAAGATCCTTTCATGATGAAATACAAAGGAAAAGGGGATATAAATTTTGTTTGGAGAAGGTTTCAATGTTCCTTAATCACACTACTCTAACACGGGAGGATAAAAAGGGGGGAGGGGCGGTTTACGGATAAGAAAAAAAAAAAAAAACACTTAGCCGGTCTCGGAAATGGGGGGGCCCGATCATGACCGACGGGGAGCAATATTGGTCCGAGGAGAGGAAAACTCACAAAGTGGAAAAAGTAAGGGCTCATGTTTGGCAAATGCAAGAACACAAATGCCTGAAGTTTTGGTAAGTCCGGACTCTGGTGCAAAAGGTGGCGCCCGGGGCGAAACAGTTGAAGCGGCTAACGAGAAGCACTGAACGCGATAAGAAAGAAGGACGCTACATTCCACACAAAGGGGAGATTGCATTGTTCAAATTATTGGGACTGGGAAGGGGGATCAACGCGCCCGTAATAATTACAACGCTTGGGCCCAGGGACTGATCGCAACCCAAAACGACGAAGCCGCGATTTTCCACAATTAGGAATGGTGAGACTGATACCTCTACAACACGACAAACGTACATGGAAGGAAAGGATTCTCCGCTGGTAGGAAAGAAAAAAGAATGCAGCATAAAAATTATAAGATCCGCCCCTGGCGGAACTGGGGCAAAGAAAGGCAGAGAGGGAGACAGACAGATTGAGCCGGATCGAAGAATCCTTCAACATGCCATAAATCCGGTAAACGGGTGCGTGGTTACTATTCTAGAGAAAAAGCCTCGGTGCCATCGCAGACCCAGGAAAACTGGGGGGGGGGGGGGGAGGGGAATCGTAACGACCAGCTCCAAGCTATTGGGTCACTCCTTATATCAATGCTGGGAAAAAGAGCTGAAAAGCTTCGAATGGGGGGAGAGAACGCGACGAAAAAAAATCAGGGGAGCAGCCGCCTACGCCGTTGCAGGGAGAGGAAATAGCGGGGCTATCGAGAAGGTCAAAAGGGGGGGAAGCCGCCTAGCTGCAAATGGGAGAAGAAAGGCAAGTGCCTGGGGAAAGAACGCCTGGTAAGGTAAAAGCTGGTTAACTAAAGAGAACAATTTGGGCTTGGCTTGCAGGTGAAATGGCCAAAAGGCAGACGACGAATATTGAAGACCTCAGTTAATGACGATCCCGACAATTGGAGGTGTTTCCATTCTGTGGGAAAGCTGCAACAGGGGAAGGGAGAGGAGTGTGGAAGGGAAAGGGATTTGGTTCTTCGCAATATCTGTGCCGAAATCAGACTAGTCAAGCAAACCGTGGGGCTTTAACGGGGGGAGGGAGAAAGGCTGATCTCCTGCAGCTAATAAAGAAAAGGATCTTAATTGAATACGAGGATTTTAGAGGCGCTCCTCTTGACTCAAATACTCTGGGTTACGTCCCAGCCGGTGATCAGACAGAAAAAACCTAAATTGAAATCTTCGAGAAGTAGAGAAGAAACACGCTATATTGACAACGCTAGAATGGAAGTGAACTCCCAGTATCGGGGGAATGCGAGGGCTGATCGGGAAAACGAGTGTCGACTTTCTCGTGGGAAAATGTGTTGTGCAAGACAAGAAATAGCCTATCTTACGGCTAGGAACTCAGTGCAAAAATGTGAATCCGCTAGGGTGGGGGGGGGGGGGATAATAACCCGGAGACGAATTCTTACTCGGAGGGGAGTTCCGCAGGAATGGGCCGGGAGAGAAACAATCATGCTAAATTCGGGAAGGTGAGTAGAGTGATCGGAAGCCCTCGTGCGGTCAGTCATCCTTCGTTGCAAATGTGAGAGGGGGAAAAAAGAAGAGACCGCTTGAAAGGACTTTTAAAGGACCTGGGAGGGAAGTCATCAGGTCACTGTCGAAAGGGGTGGTTGGCGGCGCGCAGGTGGAGGACAGGAGGACATCGGGAGGGGTGGTTCGGCGCAGCGCTGGACCTTTCCCCGGGGACGGAAAGTTCAAAACCGCTCAGGCCATAGTGCTCAGCAGGTCTACGCAAAGGTTGTTCACAATATAAATGGAAAAAAACCGTCTGCCCGCTTGATTGCTACAGAGATTTCGAAGAGGGAGAACGGACGGATCTTGTGTCGCAGGGAGGCGGGAAGGGCACTCCTCAATCCAATGCAAGAAAAATCGACGTCATCGCAGGCTGGGAGGCCAACATTTCATATTTTCCTCGTCTTAAGGTGGTGCCTGCTGAAAAGGCGTTTCCTCGGGGTCAACAAGCCGAGAGGAACGTCTAAACGACCACAGACAGGTGCAAGCTCCAAAGCTCACCGAGGGGGTCAAGTATGCGCCAAGGAGGAGAAGTTGTGGGGGGTCTGGGGGCGCGGGGGAGAAGTTCACAGGGCGTGACCAAGGAAGGTGGTCGGGCTAGCGCCAAACTGCGCCGAAAGGGGCAGACGACGGAAGCAGGCGGCGGGGGGCAGGGGGCCGGTGTTTAAGTTAAGAGATTGTCCGTCTTTGTAAAGACGAGTGTGAGACTGAGAAATGAAGGGAGCG
>Ga0179593_1424606_pt1 | contig 13925 bp, 12 predicted proteins | sample CZODoug2_1_08_16_FD_185931 | JGI IMG/M metagenome (GOLD analysis project Ga0179593, IMG submission 185931) | Vadose zone soil fungal communities from Angelo Coast Range Reserve, California, USA - CZODoug2_1_08_16fungal (PacBio error correction) | ecosystem: Environmental > Terrestrial > Soil >...
TCACAGGAGAATGAGGAGGGAATGGACCTCACCATCAAGCCCACTGCGGAATGTTTCAAAGAATTGGGAACGAAGAAGAAAGTGAAATCATGCCCCGAGGTTGCATGTAAAAAAAAAACACAGAGAGAGGGGAAGATCTTGAATAGGTGCCTAACCGAGACAAAAGTCAAGAAATCGGTGAGGGGGACTTACGAATGGGGTGAGAAAAACACTGAGAGGGTTCACTGGAAGGATTCTAACAACCACCGCGAGTGTGGAGTTCAATGAAATTATGAGGGTCTTACGGGCGGACACGAGTAAGGGAAATTCCATGAGGGTGTAGGTTATCAGCAACGTCTCGACAGGGTTAATACCGAAAGGGAGAGGGGGTAGACAACAAGGATTGCCCTTTAAAAAAGGACGATACCATTGCAATAAAGGAAAACTCAAAAGTGGTGAAAAAGATAGTCAATCATCACCCAGTTGGGGGAGTCAAAGAGACCGCGCCGAAGAGGTTCAAGCAACATCTCCCCACGATTGAGGACAAAAATGGTATTTCTTAAGCAGAAAGCTCGGGTTTTCCAGGCCGGCCATTTTGGGGGACGGAAAGAACTCGCTTTTTCGATTCTTCTACTCTAAAGGCCTTGCAGGCTGATTACGCTTTTCGTAGGAAGGGAAGCAAAAACAACCCTGGGGGGAGGCGAGTATCGGCGGGCCTTTACATGACGAAAAATCGATGTACGGGGTAAAAAAACAGAATTGGAGGAATGCTCATCGGAAGGAAGCACTTATCGTTGAGGACTACGACCGCTTTAGGCGCAAAGAAAGCCTTGGCCAAAGCAAGGAGACGGGCTTCGCTGAAGGACGCTAGGATGAGGAAGGAGGGACGGGAAAAAGGCGGGTGCAGCTATGGAGAGAAGGTCATCGTTGCAAGAAAGACGGGAAAACAGGAAAGGGGAAAGACCCGAGAAGAAGGAGAGACGTTAAGGGTACTTGGGGGCCCAAAGGACAAGCGAATTTGTACGTAGGGCAGAAAAGGAAAGGCGCTGCAAACGGAAGCATTAACTACGCCCGCAGGAGCCCAGTCGGGGGGAGGGAGAAAACAGCCACTTAATAACTGCCAGGGGGGGAGAGAGGAAAGCTGCAACAACGAGAAAAGGCCTCGGAGGTTCCCAAAGAATAAGGACGCACAGCCTGAAAATAATGGCAAGTCACTGGGTGGCAGCTTTATATGCACCGTTTGAAAGCAGCAACGGCTCTGGTAAAAAAGCCATTGAAAATTATGATGGGCAGACAAGACGTGCGAGAGGGATGGGAACTCAGAAGGCTGGTTCACCCGACAGCCAAAAAAATGGGACGGGGGAACAAGAAAGCAGTTGGCAGCGAACTGGGAAGACAAAAAACGAGGCGCCAGTCTGAAAAAAATCCAGGTAACGCCACGACCTGAATCTAAGTTGAATCTGGGGGGGGGGAACGAGGAAAGTCGCGACGAAAAAGGAGGAACGGAAAAAAAACTCATAGTGGGCGGCGAATGTGGAAAAGTTCACTCAGTGAGCGAAATGTCTCGCGGAAAAAACAGGAATGTCGGAAAAGTACTCGAGAGCTAAGGCGCACACTGGGCGAGGGGCAACCTCCCGAAGACTAAATTCCTACCACTTCAAAGCAAAAGTGACTAAGGGAGAAAGAGGGCCTCTTCTAAAACCGGCGTCCGAAAAACGAGCCAAGAAGAGCGGGAAAAGCCAACTGGGGGGGAACGTACAAGAGTGTTCTGCTGGAGAAGAATCCAAGAGCCATTCCCGCTGACGCCGCGCTGACCGTATCAGTCCCCCAAAAAGGAAGCCAGTAATTAAATAGGAATTTTTAGCTTCTGACGGGGACGGCCTCAACAGACACAGATATGGATAAGAGAGAGATCCGGAAAACGCCAAAAAAGAAGTAAACGGAAGGAATGAGTTCTTGGGGACGTGGCTTAGTAAACAAGGAATGATGGATTAGAGACGAATCGCCGCTGAGTGAAGGTGCGACGGAAAAAAAAAAAAAAATGATTTAACTCCAGGTCGGATCGGGGCGGGGAAATGTAGACGAGATATGGATTGAGCACTGCCATGCAATGATTTAAGAGAGTGGCTAAAAACAAACTGACGTTGTTCTTGATGGGGGACTGGTTGGCCGGGAGGGGCCAGGTCGCGATCGCGAGGGGGGAAAATTGCAGGACCGGAGCGTTCCCTGTCGCAATTTGCGTAAACGAAATACACACAGCGCAGCCAAAAGACGGGTCTGTAATGGGGCTCGAGACGTCCGAAGTTTAGGAGATAATTTCACCCCGAAGGAAAAAGGAAAAGCACCTAAGAGGGGGAGGTCGAAAACGTCGTTGCCCTGCAGCGGAAAGCGTGGTCAAACACCTCGTTGGGCGGACTTAATGGAACCTCGCACGGAGAGTAGGAGGGGTTGACTGGTGATACCGGGAGGCAAACCGGATTCAGAAAGCGTGTTCACTTAAAAAAAGAATCAGTGGGGGATCAATTTGCTGGAATCAGGCTGGGGTTAACCCCTTTCCATAAAAGCGGCAACGATTGACGCGACGAGGCTTGGTGGGGTAAGGGTGCGGTCAAGGAGTCTGTAATTCTTTCTCCATTCATCCTACAACGGTTGTCGGAGGGGGACCAAGGCAAGCCGCGAGAAAACCAAGGCTAGGATTAAAGGAAGAAGGGAGGGTTTCTTCATCATCAAGCCCCCCAAGGGGACGAGGGGAATGTCAAGGAGGCCGGGTTCTCTCTATGAGAATTTCTCGAAGGCACAAATGAGAGGAAAAAAAAATCTGACCGATACGCGAAGCAGCAGAATGGAAGAGGCTTTGCCGGGAGGCTTACATAGCAAGAAGGAAGGAGCGACAGATCGGCACAAAAGAAAAAGAGATATCCGCATAAAATTATCCTGAAAAGATAGCGGGGGATGAATCTGCCTCTGCGACCTAGAGGATGAGTTAGGAAAGCATGCTCCCGAGGTCGAGAGGAGGTCTGTCATTACTCCCATGACAGGACAATGTAAAAGACAAGAGACGTGAGAAGGCAGAGGGACAGAGAGGGAGTGCCGAGGGGGGAGAGTAGAGAAGAAGCACGGGGGTAATTACTCTACTACATCCAAGGAAGGAAAAAAGACGGGAAGGCAACGTCCAGCTTTAGGAGAAGTAGAAAAGAAAAGCAAAAAATAAACAATAGGAATACGAAAAAAAAGGGACGCTGGCACAAACTCGCGCTTTTAGGAGAACTGGAAAAAACCCAATTTGGTTAGGACCCACCAGAAAAAAAAGTTCAGGGGGGGGGATTGGGGAAAAAGAGGAGAGGGGGACCGGGTCGGCCTGTTAGCGAGAACCGGGGGGGCTCGAAAAGCCGATAGTGGGAGAAAAAGAGCGGTTAAGAGGTAGAAGCCTGAAGGGAAATAGATAATGGAGAGCGCAGGAAAGGTGCGGAGGGGCCCTTGGGTGTTGCTCAGAGAAGACGAAAAGGTCATTAAGGATCAAGTACGGTGGAGGAGGGGGAACCCAAAGGGGACACGAGGAAGCATGGTAAGGACTAGGGGGGCGATTCTGCTCGACGGAAAGAAAAGGAAAAGGGAACACTCCACCTCACGCTGGAACGGAAAGCATCCTGAATCATGTACTTCCCGCGGAAAACAAGGGCGTTTAACCGCCTCAACGAAGGGGGAGGTGGTACGGACATCGGGGCAAATATTAGCCTCTTACTGAGGAGAGGGCATTTTCTGATGCCACGAAGAATCAGGGACGAGGGGTGGGGGGGGAAAAGCGTGTCCAGAGAGATAAGCTAAAAAATGAGAGGCGAGAGGAGGCCATTCGAATAAACTCTTTCTGAACGGTGGTAAAAAAATATTCAGGGGCTGAAATCTATGTCCGGGTTGGGGGGGGAAGAAAAAGGAACGGAATCATCACTGAGTCGCCGGGTTCTCGATAATCAAAGAGAGAGCAAGGGTGCAAGAAGGTTCGGACAACCTTAAGCGCAAGGGGAAATCCTTAAAAACGTGGGGGCATCTCAAAAGAAGGAAAAGGAACGGGGAAACGGCGGTTGATGGGTACCGAGGTTGGATCAAAAAAATGGACCTTAAAGGAAAGATGGCCAGTGTTGGCGCATAGAGGAGGCACGTAGTGCCTTGTAGGAGGGGTGTCAAACTAGCCGCAGGAAGTTCCCAGGAAAACATGAAAAAGAGGGGAAGAAAGGAAACGAAAAATGTAGAGCGTCTCTTCCTAGTAGGACGGTCCGTTATGGGGGGTTGTAAATGGGTGGGGTAGGTGAGAGGCCAAGAAAAAGACATTGGCTGTCCTTCTCAAGTAAACAACAAACCAATTCGGAGTGTTGATGAGTCTGTGGGAGAAGCAGTGAAATACGTGACGACGATAGCTAGGAAGAAAAAAAGTTTGTAGGACTACTTTAAATTGGTGGAAAAGTTTTGGCGGCAAAGGTCCTGCTTAAAGATAGAGTTTACAGCCTGCGCAAGGTGCAACGCGATGTGGTTGGAGGAAGCAAGTTTTCGTACGTAGGATGAGAGCTTAGTCAGGGGGTAGGAAAAGCTTAGACTGTAGAAAACAATACTGAACCGAACAACGCCGGGGAACAGGAGTTCTCATTAGAGGAGTCGCAACAAAACGCGGACTCGCACGATATGCCCTGGGCAGAGTGTGTCACGGAATTGAAAGGAAATAGGACCAGGAAGAGCAATGAAGTCGGAAAACTAAACGGGGTGCCAAAAAAAGGGGAAGGCGGTAATGTAATGTGCAAAGGGCCCATGGGGTGGAAAAGGTGAATCACCTTGAAAGGGGAACCTCAAATCAAAAAAGGCCCAAGAGCACAATGAGACCAGGAAACGAGAAAAGGGAGGGAAGTCGAGCAAGCTCAAAAAACGGAGGAGGAGGAAAAGAAAATCGAACGTTCAGAAGCAGGTAAGTAAAAAAGCTGAAACGCTGGGAGTAAAGTTGGCAAGGGGATTCAAGATGAGCCCCACAAACCAACTTTCGAACTGGTTGCCGGAAGTGACAATGTCATGAAGACCGATAAAACACGGGAAAAGCACAACCGATGTGACGACTTTCTGGGATGCTGACCAAGGGGGGGGAAAAGGACTAGCTTCAGACCTAACGGATCAACCACGGAAAATTCAAGGGATAGCTTGCATATAGGACGCCATTGGGGTACTCAGGGGCAGGAACTCCTGATCTGAGTCGCAGGGGGGAAAAAATCATACGTCGACATTCTAGATCTTTGGCGAACACAAACGGGGAATGATCCGGAATAACGAAACTGGGCGGGAAAGGAAACAAAAAAATCGGGGGGGAGGAACCATTTCATCATTACTTATAACCTCGCTTGGAATCGAAGGATGGTTCCGCCACGGAGGGAATAAATCACGCATACAAATTGCGGTCTTTAACGAAAAACGGTTTCGAAAGGAGCGGTGCTGAAAACGGGACGTCGGAACTTAAAATAATCCGTCAAAAAAAACGCGCGGAGAAAAGGGTTGTTGTACCGTCACGTACAAGGAGTCTACGTTCGTTGGGTCCACTCGCTCAAGCCATACCACCTCACGCGCATCGTTAGAGAAGCAGCTGTGGCGAATCCTCATTACGGGGAAAAAGCTGAATCGGCGCAGACTGGTGCCATCAGTGGAGGATCGGAAAGCGCAGGCGAGGCGTCGCTACCATCCGCTACCACCAGCCGAAGACAATCGCAGAGGGTTTCAAAAAAAACAAAAAGCTTGAGCTAAGTGCTGAAAAGACGACCATCAACCGCGCAACCACGAAAAGATGCGGCGGGGGTGCGAATTCGTGCAGATATAACGAACGGAATCAGGTTTAACGGTTACCCTGACAAAGGGTGTCCAGAAAAAAAAGTCAACCACGACTTAAAAACGCTCACCGAAACAGATGGACGGATCACTCCCGGAAAACGCTCGCGAAGAAGTGACAAGGCGAGGGGCTGTCGTCATTTGCAACCTCCATGAGGGGCCAAAAATATGCCCCAAAGCGAACTACTCTGGGAAGCAAAGCACCCCGAACTGGGGCAGCTGAAAAGTGCTCTATTACATAAAAAACCGGAAAACTGCCCTCTAGATTCTGCGCGGAATGGGGAGGTCAAGGAAAGCCATGGACGTAGATCGGGTTGCCTTAGTGTAGGCAATCTGTGACATCGTCCGCTTCGTAAGTAGTTCAGCTTCGACGGCCCTTGTGGGGGCAGGGGCAGGATCCTTATGCGTGGCGAAAAAAAAAGCGTTTTGAGATGTAAAGTATGCCGTTCAGCGAAAGTTTAAAGGCAAGATAGCCAGCCGTGAGATTCCCGGGGGTCGGGAAAAAGCTTTCCTGTTCCATACCCCGACCAAACCGACGCTAATCCTTAAATAGCAGTTGAGAAGGGGGAAAAAAAGGGCCAACGAAAAAAATTTTTGCCTAGGGGAAAGGACCGGATTACTTGCAAAACGTTAAGCTTCAGAGTGATCAGTGGCACAACAAGAGCGGTAAAAAGGAGCCACCGGTAGAGGTCAAAAGGCGACCCGATCCAGAGAGGTTCCACACAACCATTGCCCACAATGGATCGACTATGGTTCTTAAATCAGGAGAAAAGCGCAAGGTCCGAAGGCCATTTGGGCACGTCACTCCCTTTGGTCGGATGGGGAAAGTGCGTGCGAGCGACGGACGTTAATCGAAGTCGGGAATGAAAAAGGCGGGATCCCTAAAACATGTCTTAGCCTTTATCGGGGCGGGAAAGGGGGTACATGCCCCATTGAGAACACGTTTCAGGGGGAGGGCCCACGGTGAAGGCCATCCCTTAGGCGTCGCAAAAGGACGCGGCAGGTATCGATCGGCCATTTCGGAGGAGAGCTTCTCGGCCGATGATTAGAAAATAGGGCGAAAAACGGGGGTGGATGCTGACCGTAGGTAAAAACTGGCTCAAGCGCTCCATAGCGGAACGAAACCACTCTGAGCGGACATGCGGTTGAGGTCCGGATGGTTTCCTAGCTCTATTTGACGTTGAGCAAGTAAAGCTTCGAAACGGAACAAGTGCCACTCTCAAACCTCCTAGGCGCAAAGAGGTGGTTATTGGGAAGTAGGAAGAAAAGGAATAGGATCAGAGGGTGCTGGGAGAAAAGAGATGCCTTCTGGGACATCCGAAGGGAAAGGCAAGGGGATTCCCAAACGAACCCAACTATCCACAACCACCCAAAGTACGCTTGGCAACGTAAGGAGTTTTGTTGGGTGGAGATGGACCGATAGTAAGTGCCGCCAGGTACTCACAAAGATTTCGGGGTCTCGATCTGGAGCCGCCGTCTCGATTGCTTCCTGAGAACCTGCGGCAGAAAATTCACAGCTCACACAAAAATTTTCACTTCCGCAAAGTTGTGGGGCTGACTTGAAAAAGAAAAAGAAGTGGTTTAAAAAAAACCCCAAAAGGAGAACGTCCATTGTCGCCCATGTCAACCGAATCCTTAATCTATCGTGTTATCTGGGAAGGGGGTACCTTATCGAAAAGAGAGGCGGCTCGAGGGAACTCTACCGGGCTGGACAGGGGATTTAGGATCCTCGAGACATTTAGCGGAAACATCGAGGTCAAGATAAAGCTCTGGAAGGGAATCTAGCTGAAACGTCAACAGGAGGGCAACAGTCACACTAGTAAATCAGTTCGGAAAAAAGCCAACGGGTCTTAAGGACTGGGAGAAATATGAAGGAGCGCCTACAACAGGAAGTTCCCAAAGTAGCGACTAACACTGAGAACGGACAACTCCAGTTCAGTTCTGGCCGAATGGGACATCGGGATACAAGCTTCCCCAGTCGAACGGATAATCGGGATACTTGAAAGCGTCGGGGAAGCAGAGGGTGAATCTCTAAAAACACACTTATTATTGTAGATGAGGCTATCACGCACGCTCCAGCAAGGAAAGGGAATTCCGGAAGAACTTGAGGTTTCGTTTTCGGAACCCGAGTCCGCGTAATGGATTAAAAAGGGTATTCGATCCGACCACACTTAGTACGGGATTGGGGCAACTGGGGGGCCTCTCCATTGAGGGGGCGTGCTGGTGTAGACCAAGCTTTGCTTTGGATAAACCCAGTCCGGATGAGGCTTTCAAGGAAGACTGGATTGGGGAAGGGACTGGTGTCCGACGAAGATGGGTATCAGATGGAGGGGTACACTGTCGAGCGCCAGGATGAAATTAATATGGAAAATCGAGAAAGTCGGGGCGCTAGGAAGCCCACCCTTGAGAGAGAAGGGGCGGAGCCAAGAGGGGAGGTAGATCCTTTTAACGGGATTCAAGCAAAGTAAAGGTATGATTGGAAGGGAAGAGGGACGGTCTCGTGGTTGGGGACGGTAAAATGGTCAGGAGAAGAAAAACGCGGACGGAAATTGGGGGCGGCTGTGAGAACGACTTCCGCCTGAGAGTCAGAGAGGGAGGAAGGGACCATCTAAGGTAGCAATTGAGGGGTGGAAACTGTGGGGGGAAGGAACCAGTGCTCGGCACAAAAAAGCGACGAGTCGGGTTATGAGGGAAAGAGGGTTATGAGGGAAATCAACCGCAGAGTAAATTCGGCCCATCATGCGAAGGGCCAAAACAAATGCTAGGAGGACTAAGAGTGATTGTATAATTCCCCCATATTTGAGACCTGAGTGGCATCAATTACCGGACAGCAATCGAAGGAAAAGATTTCGCGGTGAAGATATAGGAAACAAAACCTGCCTAGACCAGACAGATCAAGATCAATGCAGAATATCCCTGTTCGCAGGGTACAAAGGCAATATGCTTCACAAATCAAGAAAAGGAGACATCCAATCGTGAAGCTAAAAAAGGCGCTTCGGTTTCAGCGAGGTGAAACATAAAACGGGAAAATTATTCCGCTTTTACGAGGTTAGGAATGGATATGCGTCCATGACTATTGCAGCCACTCTGGTGGGGAAGGTAGGACGACCATAATGAATGGATGGCGGTCATGGACAGGATATATCGACTAAAAAATCTGGAATTTCGCCGCCACGTACTCAAAAGGCAACGTCAAGGGAGATGCTGAAGTCAGAAAAAAGCAAAGAAAGAGTAGGGAGGGTTGGTGCAGGGAACACACACGAATGGATCTTTCCAGGGCCCCTATGACATGGAGATAGCAAAATTCTTTTTGAATTTTAAACAGCTCCTAGGGGCGCAAGGTTATAGGTAGGGCGCTGCAGGGGGGGGGAAAATATCTTTAAAATTGCCACTAGATACTTGAAGAGTAGAGTGAAAATTCAAAAAAGGTAAGTCTAAAAGAGGAGCAGTCCAGGGGGACGAAGTTTCGGGAAAGGGGTGTTAGAAGTTAAACTAAAGGGAACTTGAGCGGGTGATTCAGGGGTAATGCACAAGGGAGGGGGGGGGGTGAACGCGGGCGGAAGAGTGAAAAGGGGGAGGGGAGAGGGCTTACCATCGCCGATGACCGGAAGCTTCAAAACAAACTACACATGGAAAATGGGGCACGCCAGAAGGCGCGCGGCAAAATTGAGTCGGAAGACTAAACAGTTCGGAAGCGGAAAAGATGAAGGGGTTGTCGGACAGCAGAAAGAGATCCGGAAGACCGAGGGTTCTGAAGAATGCAGCACGGGCATGACGGTTGTTGCGTCGGCGATCCAAGCTAGTGCAGTAAAACAGCGGCCTGAGTGCTTCCCTTCTCAAGAAGGCGCTGCCAGGGGGCCAGATTGCGGGCGGACCTAAGGCTTAAGTGTTTGAAAGTCCGGAAACGCCCATAGTCAGGAGTTACAGACGGGATAGGACTGGATCAGAGGCCGGACAGGGAAGGGGGGCCGCGTTCAATGAGGGAAGAATGGGGACGGGAAGAAGGGAAACCTCGCAAGGAACCCGTTGGGGGGAGGCTGCACGAAGAGCGAAAAAGGACGGCACGGGAGTTGGGGGGTGTGACTGCGGACGGGTGTGGGGACAAAGCGACATCATCCGAGAAGAGGGCATTGAAACGAACTATCTGCAGGCATCGGAGACGAATGCGGGAGGGGGGGAATCGGGGCCGGCCTGAGGCAAGGCGACAGGATGGGGACCAGAGGAACTCAAAAAAATGGGGGGGGGGGGGGGGGGGGGGTACCAACCCTGAAGAGGGAAAGGGAGCCCGGGGACAGGAGGCCATCGTTGTGGTGGTAACGTTGGGGATCAGTGAAAGGATTGGAAAGGGAAAAGAAGAAACCAGTGCAAAAGGGAGTGCGGTAAGTGCGAGGGGACCAAAGGAATCATGGTGGATTGAGGCGAATCCGAAGTTTGGGGTATCCGGAAAAGTAGCTAAAAAGAGGGAAAGGGAAACAGTGGGTTAAGGAAAGGGTGAAATGCCAGAAATCACAAGATTCCTTCGCGGAAAAAAAGTTGGTATCCATCCTTGAGAAGGTCCAACGCGATGGGGTGGCCTTGGCTTAGTCCATAGGGTGTGACAGGACACCGGGTTGGCATATTATCCAGGTAAAGCAGATGTTAATGGGGGAAAATAGCACTCCGAGGAGCAGGATTTTCTGATGTAAAGGACACAAATGAGTCATTCACGAATAGAGGCCAAAAAGGGGTGTGGGAGAGGGTAATATTGGAAAGGGACTCAGGTGAGTGCCATCCGTGGACGAATATCAATAAAGATAAAAATCCACGTAAAGGGGACCTGACGAAAAGGGGAAGGTCTTAACGGCCAGGAGGGTCACGTCGAAATTCTGCCCCGGGGGGGGGCATCAAGTGGTGATAAAATGAAAAAGGGTATAACCTCAAAAGGGGTGTCAAAGGGACAAAGGAGAGCCTGGGGGAAATGATCAGTCTAAAAAAAATCAGGGAGGAGAAGCAGAGATCTCTCAACAACACCAAGGAGAAGAGGAAGTGGCAGGGAATCATGGGGGTCCCAAGGCCGTGCTCGTTGGGCAGTGACGATAAGGAAAAGTGGGAAATGTGTTCAAAACGCAGAACCGGGACTGGGGGTTTGAAGCAAGTACATGGCCGCATTAAGACAATCGACTTGTAAGAGCAAAGGGAAAAAGTGATGGGTACGACTGGATGGGAGAGGCGCCACAAAAAAGCAATGGAGGAACGCACACACTGCCGCAGGCAAGGGGTCGGCCAGAGGGGATAGCGAGTTTGTGGAAAGTTTAAGGGAAACCTCACTGGTCATCAGGATGGGCAGAGTGGGCACTCTGAGGAAAGGGTCTAAATATAGAAAAAACCATAATCTCGCCATCGAAGGAAGAGAAAAACGGCGGGAGGGACCCAGAGGGAACAATTGAGCAGGCTTTAAATCGTCATTTTGGAAAGGAATCTTTTCGGAAAAAAAGGGAGGAAGACAATTGCAGTCCTAAAACACTGGGGCTGCCTATAAGATTTCACGGGGGGGTGGGAGGGGGGCTCCAAAGTGTGGGGATCGATCCAGGCCAAAAAAAAAACCCCCCGCCTGTGGGGTTGTAAGACGAAAAAGGACAGCAAGAACCGCCTTCGTGGAAAATCACCTTGAGGGAAAACCATCAAATAAACTCTCTCCACACCCTCTCTACAAGTAAGGATGAAGGCGCAGACGTGGTCAGTGTCTATCGAAAACAAGGACGCCGGGCGAGGTCGAAATCACCCTTAAGAGCGTCACACGAAAGGGACAGATAGGGGCACCTCAAAGGCCCATTCTAAGGCTGATGAGACTTATGCCAAAGACATACGAAGGGGGAATCCACCAATCAATCGGAAAGGCTATCTGAAAGGAAAAGGAAAACGATTCCACCAATGAAGGTCCACTTCCGGGGTGCACGAATTGCTAATCTGCAAATTGAAACATCGCGGCACCGAAAGAAAGTTTACGAGGAAAAAAAAAAAAAAAGACTGAAAACGGAACGATCGGACTGGGGAGGGGTACTTCAAAAAAAACATGAGATTGAAGGTCCCCGAAAATTTCCCACAGGGAAAAAGGAGTCACGCGGAAAAGGAAAGCAGCAACCTAAAGCCCGCCGGGCAATCGGAGATGAAACTCACGCCAAAAAGGAAAAAGGAAAGAGATGAAGTCTGGATAGCCCAGATAAGCTCCAATCGGGGACGGCCTCATCAGGTGAACAGGAGGGGTCCGAAAAACGTTAAACGCATAGGGAGTCCGGAAATCGGTAGGGGGGCCAAGCGGAATTCTGACAGGTTTGCCGGAGCGCCTAAGCTGTAACCAGCGTGAAGGGGGCAGGGAAGGTATTGGGACGGTCAGAGGAAGTGGTAAAGCAAGATCGCAAAGCCCATCAAGCTTCCGGTAGGATTGGAGGGTTGTAACCGGCGTGATGTGAAAACCTAACGGGAAGGCGCGTTTATAGGCGGAAGAAAAATGAAGGGTCGATGTGGACAAAAGGTGCCAACGTTCCCCTTTCGCCGAGAGCGGAAAACGGCGAACGATTTACAGTGGGGGAACTGAATCAGAAGACGACAAACTACTTATCGTGAGCAACACGAGACGCAGCCCGGGAACGACAAAACAGGCAACCTCCCGAATATGTTAATCAAACAGCCACGAAAAAGGAGTCGAACTAGGAGTCTACCAGAGCAGAAGGGGGAAAAAGCGGGCGGTTGTGGCCAAAACTGGGCCATGTTCAGGGAAAATTTCTCTTTGCTTGAAAAAAGGAAAGTGGATTGGGGCGTGTCTAGAGACGAGCTGTGGAAGTTGTCAAACAAAGCTGAGTCTCCCGTGGCGGAAGCGGAATCTTCGAAAAACAATTTGGCTGAATTCGTCGCGGACACCATACATCCGAAGAGCTTTTCCCACAAAAGTGGGAGATGGACCTCTAGGAGGCAGAAAAAAGAATTCGCCTTTCGGGCAAGAGGACTACCCCTGTATGTCGGATCGGATGACTGGCAGGCGGTCGGAGGCTGCGGCGCCGGAATACTGAGGAGGAACGGCGGCTAGGTGTGAAGGTAGTCCTCTAGGGGGTATAGCGTAATCCTTCTCCGGCAGCTGAAACCGAATCGGGGGAACGAACGGTTAATCGTGGAGGCCGGCGGATAGAGAGGTATGGGGGTACCAGGCGATCGGTATAGGGGGAAAGGAAAAAAGGCGATTGAGGCAAGAGTGTCAACTCCGCTCAGAAAATAGAGAAAATCGGGGGGTGGGGATTACATTCACTCTTAGGAAAATCCGAGCGCGGTTCTAGAGGACGGCTTAATTATGTCCCTAAAGTAAAAACGAATGAGGGGGGGGAATTCCAAAATCCGTACGCCTTAACCGAACACAAAACATCTCTGAAACTTGAACTACAATTTTTGAAGCTTTAAAGAATCCGTTGCTAAAGCGGGGGAAAATTTAGACCCCGTAAAAAAAAAAAAAAAAAAAAAAAAAAATCAAGAGGTGCGCATCGTCCTCAAACGCTAGGGCTTTTCATTCTCCTTGTCGGGGTATAACAAAATCAAAGGGAAGGTCAATGCGAGCGTTGGGTCGCGGGGAAAAAAAGTTCAGCAAACAAAGGTGAAAAAATTCTTTCCAAAGACCGAAAAACGCAAGGCTTCCATTAAATATCTGTTGAATTTGGAATATGTGCTTAAGGTCGAAAACAGCCGAGTATCTAGAAAATGACTCGCAAACGAGGGGCTCGAGGCAGGGAGGTGATCGATCGAAATGTAGCGTACATATGCTATCAAGGGCGCTCAGGGGAACAATCGGAATAGAGCGCACACTGGCCTCGAGGAGACCGAGAGGAGAAACAAGGTTATTGAAAGCCAAAAGGAAGGAGAAGATCACGGACTGGAACGGAGAAAAGTCAGCATCGAGACAAAACAACAATCCGAAAAGAAAACTAGAGGGAGCGGCAGAAAAAATGAGAAACGAACAAAGGGTGGCCTTCAAAAACTAGAATAGAAGACGAATCCGGAAGCGGACAGCGGCGAAAGGAAAAGGAAAACAGAACGTACGAACTTCCTCAGTGGCTGGAGTAGGAAGGGGA
>Ga0179593_1481619_pt1 | contig 13925 bp, 15 predicted proteins | sample CZODoug2_1_08_16_FD_185931 | JGI IMG/M metagenome (GOLD analysis project Ga0179593, IMG submission 185931) | Vadose zone soil fungal communities from Angelo Coast Range Reserve, California, USA - CZODoug2_1_08_16fungal (PacBio error correction) | ecosystem: Environmental > Terrestrial > Soil >...
AGCGAACGAAAAAGGTTTCACTCTGCCACGCGGGTTACCTCTAGCTGACATTTTTTTGGAAGGTACGAAAAGGGCGGGAATGGAAGATTCCCTGGGCTTCAAAAAACACGAAAGCAACGAAAATCCCTCAGTTCAGAAATTCAAAAGGGGGCCCATGCGCAAAGGGGGCCGCGATTGTTGTTTCAAAGGCACGTTTAAGACTAAATTAAGCTTCGGGGGGCACCGGAGGCGAAGTAAAAGGAGGGACTAACGTAAGACGAGTGCGGCTGGGTATTCAAGGGGGGAAGAAAATCGGAGTTCCTCTTATAGGGAAAACGGTTCGTACGCCTAAAGGGAGGAGGAGGACGGGAGTGCAGATCGCCGATTAAACGAATCGTCCCAGAGGGAGGAAAATTGGAGGGGAAGGAAACCATCTATTTCAGTGAGTAAATTTAAGAGTTTCCGGGTAGGGGGGAGGGGGGGGTAGAATGCTCCCGGGTTTTTAGATGAAACAGTCAGGATTTCTGCGCTTACGTTACGCCATCTGTGAGGGAAAAAAGGGGGAGAAGGGAAAGAAAAACAGAATTTGCGAGGGAATTTGCGATTGGCTTTGGAGGCGAGGCAAAGATGGGACCGTTTGTGAGGCGAGTTAAGAGCATCTCTAGAAAACAAAAAATAGGAAAGGAGGAAAAAAGAGAGGGGGGGTAGGAAACGCGCCCTTCATCGAAATGAGGAGGGACGCTAAGGCGAAGAGGAGAGTCAATAGACAACTTATGGGAATCACGTTTCAACTCAAGGAGAGGCCCGGCACAGCGGGGAAACGTCAGGCGAAACGTCAAATACCTCGAAGAAAGGGCGTAAAAAAAATTGTCCAATCGGCGGTGTCCTCCGCTACACGGCAGGAGAAATAATAGAGGTTGGGGAGTTGGAATTCGCACTGGCAAGTGCAAGTTCATAGGGCGAGCAAAGAGACTGAGTCAGCTCCCCGGAAATTCTTACTGAAAGGTCCGTAGCCTGATACCAGCGATTGAATCAATTAATAAGCTCCCCGGTGCAAAGTGGAAAATTTTGCATTTCACATCTTTTCATGCTCGAGTTCCCGAGAGGAGGGAAAAAATTAAACACTTTCAATGGAAAATGCTTAAGTGTCCGAACGAGGGTGGGAGTTTAAGGGGTGGGGTTAAGACCGGGAAGCCCTGGTTTTAACCCATCAAGTGAAGAAAAGGCGCGGGGAGTAAACTAGATACCCTCGTGTCACTGGCTTCACGGGTGATCCTTGTTCCGAGGGAGGAGGGAGGAACGAAAATGAGCGCTAAAGGTCCTTTAGCAGGGTGGTCTTCCAAGGAAGAGTGTGGAAAAACTGGCCCGGGCTGCGTGTTTGCAGTGCAAAGGAGGAAAACGAACGGCAATGACACGGGGCTCAAATTCTGAGCATCGATCGATGAAAATCAAATTCGTTAGGGACCATCATTATACCAAAAACATTGATGGAGAAATTGGAAGGATTCACTTGGAAAGAAACGAAAGAAGGTCGTAAACGATCATGATGTGCAGACTATCACGGGGGGGGGAGTAAGAAAACTGTCACTTGGGCGTTGCATAGGGTAAATCTGCGCGTGGAAAGGGAAAATCCGGCCAGAAGAAGAACCATCCAAATAAACATACCGTTTAAGGAGGAATAGGAAGAGTAAAGGAACTACCTCAAATCAATAGCTTATTGTAAGCGAACGTTGAATGAAAAAATCAAAAGCCAGGGACCGGTAACTAAAGGGATCAGATTCGTTGAGAGACAAACTTAGGGGAAAGAGGGAAAAGCTCAGCTTTTGAGGCATGATTTTGCCAAAAGTAAGAGGGAGGGGGAGAAATTAGAAGGGCAAGCGCCCAGCCTCTCAAAACTAAGGGGGGAAAACCACGGCTTTGGGAAGGGTGTCTTGCCATATTTTCGGCGCAGTCATTCACATAACCAGAAAGGAAGCGGGGCGAGATCTCACGAGGGAGGTTTAACATGAGTAACGCGCTAGAGCGGAAAAGAGTCAGAAGCAAAACCCAGTGAACTGTCTGCGCCCGCAACCGCTTCCCCTAAGGAGGAAAGGAAAATCAGGAGAAGAGAGAAAGAGGGGACATGGGAAGCCTCTACCATCCCATTGTGCGGGGCACATGGGGAGGGATGAGTTACTGTGGTCTCACTTATTTAGAAATACGTTGGAAAGACATGGCCACATCTGAACCAGTACGCCCCAAAAGAAAAAAGGACGCCCCGTAACGGTTCCGTAAATTCCGCCTAAGGCGAAAAAAAACGGAGGAAAAGACAAAAAAAAAGGGAAGGAGTGCAAACGGATTCCCTCATTTAAGCCCCTAGAAAAGTCCCAAAAGACATCAAAAGAGAAAAAAACACCTAGGGGGAAAAGATCCCTGTTCGTTTTGTTAAGGCGCGGGCTGGAAATTAAAGGAAAATCGTGAAGGAAATTTGGCTTTTCGGTGGCTCTCCATGCCTTGAGAATCAATCGGTTGGGGAAGCAGGGTCAAAGGGGGGAACAGCATACGGAGGGGTGCTGGACAGGTCTTGGGGAGCATTTGGTGAGTACTGGAGGGTCGGATGGTAATTGACAGGGGAACAGGGGAGGAACATTGCAAGTTTGAGCGAACATCTCCTATCCGAAAAGAAAAAAGGAGATTTGGGGGGGTCAGGGAGGGTAAAGATAGTCCTCCCCTTCAGTTGCGGTATACAACTAAAAGGGGAAAAAAGAGACTCAAAAAGTCGTGGCAGCGGTTGAGGGCGAACTTGTCAGCCAGTTCAGGGGTTGAGGAGAGTAGGGAGTAGATACAGTATTATGCTCTGTTATTAATGTTCAAAAGATCTGGGGAGGGGAAAAAGGGTAATTAGGGGATGGCTTTTGGGAGCTGCAGAAAATTTAAAACCATGCTCAAAGTGCGCAAAAAAATGGGGGGGGCTGATTCTGGATCTTTTTAAGAGAATTTTTCAAAGGTGATTACGTTGACATAACTAAGTGCGGAACATAGGGAGAGGGGGATGTCAGGACACTTTCATTGGTTTCGAAGGTCGCGAAAGGAATCTGGAAGGTTAGGCCGTCGGAATGAAGAAAGGAATCAACAGTTGCAATTTACCCATAGCGCTAGGGGGAGGTCTTTGAATAAGAATGGGTGGGAGGAAAGGGCGGCTACGGGAGTGTTGCTAAGCTCCGATTTGAGTGTTAGGACAGTTTAGGGGAAAGCCAAGACGGAATTTTCTCCGAGGGGTACGAACCTAGCGGAAAGGAAGAAAAACGAAAAAAGGATAAGGTTCCGTCCCCTTGCAAGGGCAAGTTCGAAATATCAGGGACCGAAGTTTGGTCAGAGGGGGGAGGGCCCCTAGAGGTGAGGAAATCTAGAAGATTCTGCAGGAAGAACGGGTAATGGTGTCAGAGGAGATCTCCCGTGCCTCGGAGCGGGGGGAAAGCGTCCTGAACACTGGGCCTCCTAAGGGGACAAAAAAGCTAAAAGAGATAATAGAAGTCGGAAGAGAATCCTTAACACGGACGCCGGGGAAGAGGCACGCGTGACGGCGATTCTTACATTTTTTGTGTGGAATGGGAAAACCTGCAAAGGAGAAAATGATTGGAAGGGATGGAAAAAAAAAAGGGTCTTCAAAAGAACGCCGAAAATAATCTCGAGCGTGAATGAAGGCTGCAACTTGCTCTAAAAGATTTTTGTTTCCAGGGAACGGGGGAAAGAGACTGCGAAAAACGGGGAGCATAACTGGAATACCGCTGTCGAAGGGAGGGATGACGTTTTATCAATCTCAAGGCGTCGTAGGGGAAGGCTAAAAGGACCTTAATTGGGCGACGGGAGGGGGAGAGACTCATTCGGCAGGGGGAGAACGACTGACTTTCAATCGATAGATGAAAAAGAAACTTCGAACGACAAGAAAGGGACCGGGGAAATTTTAGCGAGGGGGAATTCATGTATCGATGATCCACGGGGGCGCGGAAAAAAGGAAGGGATCGGAGACCGTTGAGCGTATTACGTGACGCCAATTGTGCAGGGGAGCCATGAAAAAGGAAAAGTTGCAGGGCTTAGGAATGAGAGAGGGGGGGGTAGCCCGGAACGCGGCGGGGAAAAAGTTGGTGGGCGCGAAGAAATAACGAAACAAAAGGAAGTTGAGAGAGAGATTTGTGGGTACGCCGCTTCAGAGAAAATAGGAAGTTCAAGGGAAGGGAGTACGAAAAAAAGACAAAACTGAATTAAAACGAAGCGAACTAGGTCAAGGGTCAAGCCGTTTCACGTCACATTGTCGGGCAAGAAACGAAAGGAAGAAAAGCAAACGATGTCGGGAAAACAAACCGGGGGGGCATTTAAAAATGCCATCGCGACACGATAACTCTAAAGCAATCGCTGGGGAAGGGGGGGCGGGAAGGGTAAAAAGGGAGACAAGGCCTGGAACCGAATTATCTCTGCTCAAAGATCAGGAAGGGAGGGTCCTTCCGTATCACAGAAAAAAGGGGAAAGGAGTTGATCCCACGTAATAATCCGAAAGGTTAAAAAGGGTAGGGCTGTAATCAAATCGGTATGCAAAAAGGAGGAAGGGGAGGAACGTGAGGTGAACAAAAAATCGCTGCAGTTGGGGGGAGTGCAAAAATAGGAGAGGAGGGGAAACGTTTGGCGTTTTTGGGGAAAAAGACCCTGTTTTTCCCAGCATTCCGACGGTAGAAAAAAAAAAAATGGGAAAAAAATAACTCAACAACAGCGCTGCCGCGTGCACCGAGGACTTTCCGCAGTGTTCCGGATTGTATGAAGAAAAGCAACAGGTAGACGGGGGTCATAAAAAGTCGTGGAAGGAGGGCAGGGGAGAAAAAAACGAGGCCCTGAAGTTAGTGCAGGGAGAAGAAAGCAAAAAAGGAGGACCGAAAGGAGAAGATCGATCATCAGGAGAGGTCAAAAACGCAGGATAACGAAAAGCGGTTTATACCCTGCCGGAATTTCACATGGAAAATCGGGGAGGTAACGAGATTATTGTCAAGGGGGAAAAAAGTAACGTCGACAGATTGGGGGGGGGTTGGGGGGGGGGCGGGGGGGGGGGGGGGTGGGGGGGGGGGGTGGTGGTGGGGGGGGGTGGGGGGGGGGGGTGGGGGGGGGGGTGGGGGGGGGGGGGGGGGGGGGGGGGGGGGGGGCGGGGGGGGGGGGGGGGGGTGGGGGGGGGTGGGGGGGGGGGGGGGGGGGGGGGGGGGGGGGGGTGGGGGGGGGGGGGGGGGGGGGGGTGGGGGTGGTGGGGGGGGGGGTGGGGTGGGGGGGGGGGGGTGGGGGGGGGGTGGGGGGGGGGGGGGGGGGGGGTGGGGGGGGGGGGGTGGGTGGGGGTGGGGGGGGGGGGGGGGCGGGGGGGGGGGGGGGGGTGGGGGGGGGGTGGGGGGGGGGGGGGGGGGGGGGGGGGGGGGGGGGCTGGGGGGGGGAAGGGGGGGGGGGGTGGGGGGGGGGGGGGGGTGGGGGGGGGGGTGGGTGGGGGGGGGGGGGGGGGGGGGAGGGTGGTGGGGTGTTGGTGGGGGGGTGGGGGGGGGGGGTGTGTTGGGGGGTGGGGGGGGGTTGGGGGGGGGGGGGGGGGGGGGGGGGGGGGGGGTTGGGGGGGGGGGGGGTGGGGGGGGGGGGTGGGGGTGGTGGGGTGTGGGGGGGGTGGGGTGGGGGTTTGGGGGGGGGGGGGTGTGTGTGAGGTGTGAGGGTGTGGATTTGGTGGTGTGGTGGGGGGTAGGGGGCGTTGTGTGGGGTGGGGGTGTTGTATCGATTTTGTGTGTGGGGGTGTGTTTGGTGGTGTGGTGGGGGGGTGGGGTTGTGGGGGGGTGTGTGTGTCGGGGTGTGTTGGGTGTGGGTTGTGTGTGTGAGGTGGGTGGGGGTGGTGGGTGTGGAGTGTGGGGGGGGCGGGGGGGCTTTTTTTTTTTTTTTTTTGGGGGGGTGGGTGGTTTTGGGGGGAGTGGGGGGCGGGCTGGGTGGGGGGGAGTGTGGGCTGGGGTTGTTGTGTGGGTGGGGTGGTGTTGTGGAGTGTGTGGGGGTACGTGGGGTGGGGGCGCGGTTTGTGTTTGGTTTTTGTCTTGTTTGGTTGTTTTTTGTTGGTGGGTGTGGGCGCTGTGTTGGTGTGTTGGGTGTGGTGCTATTGGTGGTGGTTTGTTTGTTTTTTTTTTTTGTTTTGTCTTGGGGGGGGGTGGGGGGTTTGGTAGGTTTCGGGTTGTGTTTTATGCGGTATGTTGTCTGGGGGTGCGGGGGGTGGTGGGGTGGTGGGGGGGGGGGGGGGAAACCAGGTTGGGTTGGTGTGTTGTTTTGGGGCAGGGGGGGGGAGGGGTGTTGGCGTTGGGGGGGGGGTAGAGGGGGGGGGGGGGAGGGGGGGGGGGGGGGGAGGGGAGGAGAGATGGGGGCGGAATTGGGTGGCGGAGGGGGGGGGTAGGTGGGGGGGTGAGGAAGGAACGGGGGGGGGGTAGGAGAGGGTGAATGGGGGGGGGGAAGGGGGAGGCGAAGGGGGGAGGGGGGGGGAAGGGGGGGTATGAGGGGGGAGGAGGTTGGAGAGAGGGGGGGGGGTGGTAGTTGGACAGGGGGGGGGGGGGTAGGGGGGGAGGAAATGCGTGAAGGCAGACCGTTACCCCAAAAAAGGAGTCTTAAGCGCGATTAACGGGGAAAGGAGCAATAGGCGTATTTCTAGGGAAGAAGTTAGAAACTGTCACGGGCCTTTAGGTGACTTCACGGTAATCTGTACCCGGCTTAGATTCGTTACGCGTAGGGCTCACAAAGGGGAACACAAGAACAGCACTCCCACGAAGACGGGGTATGCTTAGGGAAAGGAAAGGAAAAAAAACAAATAACAGCTGAACCGTACGGAAGGCCCCCCCAATCACACCCCCCGAAACGGCGTAAAGTGACATTTCAGCAGTGCGCAAAAGAAATTTCGAAAGAAGGGGGCGTTTCATGTGCGCCAGGGGGGGGGTGGGGGTTCTTCAAATATTTTCAGGCAGCATGGAATTATTAAGTTCTCAGCTAAGGTCGATAGACTAAGAGAGGGCGTGAACATTCAGAAGGGAGAAGGTCCGGGGAGCAGAGAGCTTCACTCAAAGCGCCATTGAAAGGGTTACCGCGTCTATAGTGCTCCGCCACGCGCCTGCCCAGCGATCCTTTCAAAAAAGACTTAACCGAGAACGGGAAACGAAGGGGATGACAGAGGGAGTTCCAGAAAAAACGGGAAAAATGGTCTTTTTATGGCTTTTCTATAGGTTGCGCTGTGGGGTAGGGGGGGAGAATCTGGACAATGGGTCAGCAGCTTATACAGAACAATTGAAAGAGGAGAGGACAACAAAGTACCCCAAATCCCCCCCCGCACCCACACACCACCAAAACAAAGTATCTCAGCAAAGAGTGCTGGCGCCACCGGCCGGATTTCGGGTGAGTTAATGTCAAAAGGATATGCGAAGGGGTGCGATACGTGCCACTGGGGGAAAACAGAATAGCATAAAGGTTAGAGTTGCTTACGACCGCGGGATCCTACCTGAAAGGGATCAAAGGGGAAATCTTTGCTGAATCACATAGCAACCAACGAAAATGGAAAACATCCGGAAGGGGGATGGAGAAGAGCACGATTGAGTGGCCTGTCTCTATTTGTGGTGAGCTATAAACGCGGGGCATGAAAGGGGGGACTTAGAAGGAGGAGGGGGGACATCACAGGTATGGGCTTTTGGGGCTCATGCAACCAGTGCGCATCAGACGTTGTAGAAAGGTGCAGGGGAGGGGTGTAGCATGGTGGCTGAGAGGTTTCTTCCTTGGAGTGGGCTTGGGGCTTGAGGTCGGCGGGGGGAAATTGGGATGAGGTTAGCATCAAACGCGTAAGCTGAAAGTTGTAAGGACTCCAGCGGGAAAAAGAGTCCGAAAGCCATGATTGCGTTTTGAGGAAAGGGTCAATGGTCGCCGCGAGGTCATGAAGTCACCTGATCGGGAAGCCTCTGCGAGGGGAAGAGAGGGAAGGAAAAAAAAAGGGGGTGGGGGACACATCCTTGATGCCTGGCGCTGCTGTTCATTTCTTGGGGAGAAAGGGTGCTGGGGAAGGCGTGAAGGGCATGTAAGGGGAGACTGCCTTGGAGGAGAGAGAGCAGGGGAGGGTGAGCAATGAAACTGAATGAAAAAAGCTTTACACGGTGCAATTAAGAACGGCATTGCGGCGCAAAGAAGAAGGGGCTCATGGGGGTCGCGGAGACTGGTGATTGATTGGAAGACTCAGCGGGGGATTAAGCAAATCAAATAAGGGGGGCTTACGAAGTCTTTTCAAGCTTGAAATTTCGACTACGCGCGGGGTGGCAGGGGGGAGGAACATAAAAGAAGTAATTAGGGTCAACCCGGGGAGGAAAAAGGGGAGTTCGGGGAAGAAAAAAAGGGGAATTGGCAAAAAAGGAGGGAAGGAAAAAAGTGAAGAGGGAAGAGGGGCGATTCATACATTGGAGAAACTACGGTCTGACATTTGCGTGGGGTAGGCAGGAGATAGTGAAGAGGGGGGGGGGGGGGGGGGAGTATGGAAAAGAGGTCGAAGAACTAAGAGACTACATGAGGGGGCTGTACGACCGAAGTGGGTCTCTCAAGGGGTAGGGAAATTAGGTGACCGGCTACTTAGGGGGGCATGACGGGGGGGAGTTGAAAAGAAAGAGCAGGGTGAGGAAGGATTGGGCAGTGTGCCCGTCTTAAGCGACATTTGGATGAACTGGATTCGGATTAATACTTTAGAGGGTTTTGGGCAAAGCTTGTCTGGGAGTACGCACTTGAGCTAAAAGAAACTGCCTGAAAACTAGGCAGCGTGCGCTGTTCAAACCACCAGATCTCAAGAACTGCACAGAAGACGACCTAAAATGTAGATTCATAAGAAATCGGTCTTTGACCTAAAAGAGGGAAAATCAGAGAGGAGATCCCGGGGGGGGAAAAAATTCGTCACGCTTGTCCTCGGAGTGGGGGTGGGGAAGGGGGTCGAGGGGGGAGGAACTGAAAAGTGGAAAAAAGGGTCTGTCGAAGTTTCTTCAGTCGAAAAATACAAGAAAAAACAAAATAGTCGAGTTCAAGGGAATTGGCTGGAGAGGGGGCGCAAGGAGAACGGGAGCTAATTTGTTTGAAAAAGCGCTGGGTACCAATCTCGGGGAATAAGCGTAAAAGGAAGAAGACAAAAAAAAAATGCCGCTGCACTGGAGGGGGGCCTATATCGGGGGGATAAAAAAAGTCAAAAGGAAGTAGCGTGGGGGGCTCTCTTGTGGTACATAGACTTCAAGGGGTGACGCAAGGGCATTATTCAGGGGGGACATAAAGAGGAGTCAAGGGGGGAGGATGGAAGTTCCTTCTTAGTTTGAGTGGGGGGATAAAGGCGGCAACAGAGTGAAATTATAGTTTTATCTAGACTGTATAGGGATGGAAAAGATTCTCGATCTTTTAACATGGTTTGACGTCAGTGTCTGTCGACTGGTCGTCCATAAGGAAAAGGTAGGAAGGGGTAGTTCATGACGTTAGTCTGCTGTGAGCGGGGGAAGCGACATGAAGGAAAATGAGGGAAGGGGGGGGGGCTGCGTAGTTTTAACTTGGGGAATTTGCCTTGGGGGCTACCGTACCTAGGAGGGCGCATTCAAATTTTAGAGGGGAGAGGGGCCTTTGTGGGGGAAGAGGGAACAAGTTAAGAAAAAGGGAGCCAGAACAAGCAAAGGTGGAGAAATAAAAGAGATAGTGATGCTGGGTGTCTGAGATCTCGTAAAAGAAAAACGGAAAAGAAAAAGAAGGTGGCTCGTTAAGCAGTACTGGGGCGAAGACTAAGACAGGTCCTTATCGCAACTTAGGGTCCAAAACTTCTTAAACTGGAGCGGAAATGTGCGAAAAATAAAGAGGGTAGTCAGTAATACTTACATAAGCTTAAAATTAGCCCTTTGTCGGAAAGCCAGTAAAAAAATAGAAAACATCTATTACAAGAGGGGAAATCGTAGAGGTGTCTTAGCCAAAGAGAAAAAAAACTCGTATATAAAGAAAATACGATGTTTCCAGCTGTACGGAAAAAATTGAGGAATAGGAAAGGAAAATGCAGACGAAGGGCAATGTGTTGGGAGATTCGTTCAGCTTGCAGGTCTCAAGGACCGAGGAAATCCTAGGTAACGCAGACAGCGCTTGTAGGAGAAGCTTAAAGGCGGTGAATCGGCCGGTATGGAGTGGCCGGAGAGTCTGAGAGGGGGGGGGGGGGACATTGTAAGTTACGTTGAAAAGTGGGGGAGAATGTAAATGTTCGTTTCGCGTAGAAAAACGCGGTAGTAGAAAAAGGAAAAGAGCGTTGGGAGGGGAAATTTTCCAATGCTAAAGAAAACGAAAAAGAAAGGGGTAGGGTCGTTGTCCGTTGGGTTTTGAATGAGGGGGGGGGGGGGGGGGGGGGGAGGGGGGGGGGGGGGGGGTTGGGTGGACTCTTGAGGTCAAGAGAAGAGGAGGGTCAAGGGAATAAACTACTTTAAATGTCAGCCTCTGCTCTCTGGCGAAATAGGAAAGGGGGGAACAGTGGAAAAATCAATTGGAGGAGAATATCTAAAAAGATAGAAGTTCGCTAATAAGGTGGGAAAGGGGGAAAACGTAGCCTGTTTCTGCTCGGCATTTATAAATAGGAGGGTGACAGGAGGGGAAGCTGGGGAAAAGGGCTTAGTGGGTGTCTATTTTATCGGGAAAGCTAAAAGGGGGGGAGAAAAAAATGGTCCTTCCTAGATTTTCTGGCTAAGGGGTCGGGTGAAAAAAAAAAAAAAACTTTAAAAAAAAAAAAAAAAACAAATCTTCATTAGGGGAAAAAAGGCAGGGTGAATGAATGGGGGGGGAAAAAAGGGGGTTGGGAGGTTCTATTGCACTTGCGCATATTAAAAGATCGTCAATGTGTAAAAAAACCTTAAATTCGAGATGTGCAAAGCGGGGTTGAGGAAAACTTCGGCGTAATCGAACTAGGGATTGGGGGGTTTTCCTGAAATGCTGGGAGGAACTAACTAATCAGAAGAAGGCAGGTGATCCTAAAGTTACATTCGTTTACTAAAAGAAGTAATGAAGGGGGAATCTCTAAATATTAAGGGAAACTGAAAAATCCCGTGATGACAGGATTCGTCAAAGACATGCAAAGTTTACTTTTAAGAGGCAGAGTCGGGTCAGAAAGAAAATCGGCAATCTAAGGGAAAGGGGTTCACGAGTCGGGGGAAGGAGAAATCATTGTAAGAGGGGGGGAATGTTCTAACTTCTCTCGCTGATATCGCTAGAAAGTCGGGGCTTGTCAAAACTTTCAGTGACCGGGACCTTATAGGTGAAGAAATATGGCAGCAAGGGAAATGGTGGGAGAGGGGGTTTTCTTGACGATATATTGGTGCATTTCATGACATCAGTAGCAAGAGGAAAGTATGAGAAAAACTGGCGCTAGTTGAAGGGAATAACTCATTTGGGACTGGAAAAAAGCGAAAAAGATCTTCAAAACTCAAAGGGGTCGCTATTAGACCGCAAAAAGCTCCGCACCTTACGTAAAGAAAAGTAAATGCAAGGTCAGGGAGAAAGGAAAGGTAGGGAATAGTTCTCCGGAGAACATATGTTCATTAAAAAAACGTTGCTCAGGGAATGGTGTATTATAATTGTGGAAAAGCTTGACGCATAGTTAAAACAGCCAACCACACCGGGTTGTCTTTTCTCTGAGCAAAAAGAGGGGGCGGCTCAGGAGAAAGGTAAGCAGACAAAATGGAAGAAAAAAAAGGCGCCTTACAAAGGGCCGGTAGGGAGTTGGGCATTAATTAAGGGGATAAAACAACGAACTGAAGCGAACCTTGCTATGGAACAACAACCACTCAAAAAAGTTTTGCGGCGCGGAGGAGGCCCGCTAAGGGGGACAGGTTACGCGAGGTCTACGAACGGAGAGGACCGGATCGTCTTTCTGCAAAACAAGAGGTGGGGAAATAAAATTTCTAGATGGAAGGAGTTTACTGTCGGGGGTTGTGACTTTCCAGCGGTTGTCTGAACAGAACCCAGCGGGTGCTATCACTGTAAGGGGGGGGGGGGGGGATCTCTGGTTGTCACCTCAGGAAGAGGACTTCATTCATCGGGGTTGGGAAAAGAGGGCAAAGAGGGAAAGGGGTAATGAAAACATATTCGTCCTTGTTATGTCTCACGGATTATCGTGGGAAGGGGCGGTAGAGGGAATGGCATGGACGGGGACACGAGTCGTACACTCAATAAGAGTAAAAAAAAAGCCGTGACCTTATCGCCGGGACTTGATTGGGCACATGGGTTGGAACTTGACTGAAAAGGGGAAGAAGGGGTCGTTAAATGGTACGACCGGAAGGGGAATCGCTACGCAGGAAAGCTAGTTGTGGGGGGGGGGGGGGGGTTAAACGGATTAAAAGTGTTGATTACTTTGGAGGCAAGGTTTTGGGTAGTTGGGAGGAGGGCGTCTGCGTACGGGGAAGCATGATGGAAGGGGTCGGGGAGGGAAAAAGCTCGTGATGAGCTATGTCTCGCAAATGCTTTTGCTATCTAAAGGGTCTATTGAGGTCATGCAGGTCGGACTAGACCAAAAGGAAACAAATGAAATCAGGGGGTGGGGTGCGCATTTCTGGTTTCGCGTCAGCCGAGCGCTGTAAGGAAAGCAAGGGCTAGCGTTGGAGCGGTTGGCAGGAAAGGAATCGGCGACGCGTACCCTTTGGTCAATCCTCTGTGCGCGGGGAATACAGTCGACACAATGGCAGTGTTCTAGAGGCATCGAAGAGGGGGGAAGGCACGGGCGAGATAAGGGGCGTCGTCACGCACCGAGGTTCTCTTCAGGAGCGAGGGGGAGGCAGGGGAGGGGGAAAAAGAGGGGTAGGGAGAATCTCACTTTCTTTGGAAAAAGACACGAGGGTTCGAAGGAGCTCTTGTCTTCGAAAAGAAATTTGGGAAGGGGAAATATAGCGAGAAAGAGGGACGAGGCAGACGCAACGACAGAACGTGCCACCCGAAGTTACTCAGTAAGTACTCTTAGAAAAAACCTTGAAAGGAGGGTTTCTGAACAGGAGGGGGAGTTTGACATATGCGAAAGGATAATAGCAGGGCAAAGTGTATGCAAGGGTAAAAGGGGGGGAGGTCGCATAAGGCGAATTTGTCGATAAATCATGATCGCAAGAAGAGCCTGTGGGAGGGGGGTGAGTGCTGGGAAGGGACAAATCAGCCAGCCGGGGGGAGAGGAAAAAAACTCCGGTTCCGTCCTGCGCAGAAATCTGAAATTCGATTCTAATAAAAAACTATATGGAGGAATTCGGAGAAAGGGGGTCAAGTCTCATGATGAAAATCGTGCGTCAGAAAGCACTCGCCTCGGAGAAGGGACGCGAAGCCTGCGTGTATTCGCACTGTTAGAGTCCGGAGAAATTGTTTGGGTCCAATTGGCAAAGGGGGGGGGAAGTGGAAAAACAAAAGTGGAAGGAAGGGTTCTTCAAATACTACGAAACGCGAAAAAAAGAAGAGACGGCAGATATCTTTCTAGTTAGTGTCCAGGTGCAAAAAAAGAAAAAGGTTGGGCTGGAATAAAAAGCTCTCAGGGGGGGGGGACCGTTGCGCGCTTATGCACGATGGATTGAAGGGGGAGGGGTGCCATCAGGGGAGGCGTGATGCGGGGGACGTAAGGAGGGGCAGTTCTGTCGGTACGTGCAAGATAGTCTAAACTTTTTCAGATGGGGGGAGCAGGCATGGGGACGGTACAGTGGTTCGTGAGGAAAGGGGCTCGGGAGGGAGGAGGTCCTTGTTCTGGGATATTGAAAAAGAATCTCGGGGGGAAAAAAGGGGTAGGCCGTTAGAGCTTAAGAGAGTGTGAGGATGATGGGGATTTTACAATAAGGGGGGGGGGGGGGAAAATCCAGATGCTCCTGACGTAATCGGGGGAAGACGAGGCCCTATAGGGGGGCTTAGGAGTGGAAAGGGAGGGGGATGAGTCT
>Ga0179593_1497652_pt1 | contig 13925 bp, 16 predicted proteins | sample CZODoug2_1_08_16_FD_185931 | JGI IMG/M metagenome (GOLD analysis project Ga0179593, IMG submission 185931) | Vadose zone soil fungal communities from Angelo Coast Range Reserve, California, USA - CZODoug2_1_08_16fungal (PacBio error correction) | ecosystem: Environmental > Terrestrial > Soil >...
TTGAACCCCAGGAATCCAGAAGAAAGAAAAAAGTCTGGATTCTTGGAGAGCCTATCGAGATCGGGATGGTTTCTCAAGAAGGGGGAGAAACCGAGGGGAAGAACCGCTCTGGAGTGGAAAGGGAAAAAGCTTAGAAAAGATCGAGAAAAAAAGATCATTAGTCATCAGAGCTTCTGTCCTTTCAAAAAGATGATAAGAGTTGCTGTGAGGGGATGAGAGAGGTTTTAAAGAGGGGGAAGAAAAGATCGGTGATGAAAAAAAAATGAACCTCATTATCGGGCTTCAAGGGGGGGAGATCGCAGGGGGGGTAATTTTACGAAGAGAAGAGGTCGAGGGAAGCTAGCGCCCGGGGACTATAAGAAAGAAAGAAACATCGTACTCGGGTGAGAAATTCTGGCGATTCACTACTACCCAGTTTCCGACGAGCCAAAAGAGAGAAGAAGACAGGACAGAAGGGGGGGAAGGGACTGTGAGAGAGGGGGTCAGATGCTGGGATCGACAAGCCACGGCAGGAAGCCTCAGGTAAGGTCGTGGAAAATAGTGTTCGAACGGCATCATGGGAGGAGCCGCTGGGAAGGGGGCGCTCCTCACCAGACTGTGGGGAAGAAAAGAAGGAGAGTCCTCAAAAGCAAGGAGGGGAAAGGTCATTGCCCAAAAATAAAACTTGACAGTTCCTGGAGGAGGCACGCCTTGCACGCCTTCGCCTTGGGGCCTCAATAAGTATTGATTTTCGGAAATGGGTTCGGAGGGGGGTATAAACTGCCCTGCAGCAATATGTGGCAGTTCGGAGGAGTGGCGGCAACTGTCGGGGGAGAAGAAACCGCCCAGAGGGTGAATCCGTGAAGGAAGAAACAAAAAAGTTTCCGAGAGGTCGCAGATAGAGAACGCCACCTTGTGGGGGGTGTGCAAGGGAAAGAGATCGGAAGGGTTGTACGAGGAAGATAGGGTGACGTAGAAAGCATAAGGAATAGACGTAATGGAAAAATGAGAGAAGATTTATTCCCTAATGGAGGCTGATGAAAAGAAATTCAGCGCGTGAAAAGAAAAAAAGAACGATCTTTCCTGATCGAAAAGCGGTGATTTTCAGAGGGAGGGCTTTATCGACAATCAAAGGAGGAAGACAAGGGGAGGGCTGAAAGTTTTCAAAATCGCAAAGAAGACGTAGAGAACAAGGAAATCAACTTCTCCCTTGAGAACCCACGCTCCGAGAAAAAACCCCGCCCTATCTTGAGAAAGGAAGCCGGGAAAGAGGAAGGAGACGTCGACGGGAGGGGGAAGGGAGCTCCGGTCCATTAAAAAAACTTGAAAAAATCTAGATCGTAAAGCTCTACTCTTTTGGGTCTGGATCTCTTGAAGTGTAGCATAAAAAAAATCAATTAAAGAAAAGGCGCGCATGACACTGATAGGTGAAACCCAGTATTTCGAGACGGAGTGGCAGGTGGACGCGATAGAAAAGGGGGAAAAAAAAAAAAGTCAAGGCTTAGCGAGCCGCTCTTGGAAAAGGGGGAACCTCCGGAAAAGACTTTACGTATAAATGTGAAATGATATCACTCGAGAACTCGCTCCTGGCGGAGTGAGAAAGCGCAATCGATACAAAAGAGGCAAATGAACGCGCGCTAAGGAAGGGGGATCGACAAGATATCCTCAAGGAGGAGATATGGAAAAAGAGAGAATAGAAGATCGGTGGGGGCCAGGAGGCGCCTCGATGCGCTTCTAAGACGAGTAGGGACAACAGAAAAAAAAGGGGACTCGAGGATATCCATAAATGAGGGGAGGGCCCACAAATGTTGGAGGGAACGGAGGGGTCGCGAAAGGAGGGAAAAAGGGCACAGATTAAAAAAAGGGGAAGCGGCCCCACCGCGTTAGCGTCCAAAAGAGGCAGACACTAAGCATGTAGGATGCGAAGTGGGAATGCGCGCGGAAGGAATTGTATCCAGGAGAGGGGAGGGTCACAACTATCCCTAAGAAGTCGCCACCCGCTTCGAAATAAGCAAAGAGCTGGAAAAAAGCAGTTCCTTACCCGAACTAGGGCAAAAAAGAACAGTCGCAACGAGAAGCTCAGACGAAAGATGAAATCACTGATAGGGGGGTTGTTTGAGCACAAGTTGTGCCTCAGGGAAAAAGAGGGGGAGGCCGAAAGGGATCTCTGAGGAGCGAGGAATGACAACAGGGAAAAAAAAGAAAAAGGAGAGTTGCTCGTAGCAAGTCTGATAGTCTCACTCGACATCCAAAAAAGCTGGTCGTCCGAATAGGGGGATGATGGGAAAAAAAAATCGTCAAAAGGGGCAGGGTGTTTTTTAAAGAGATCGTTTTTAAGAGGGAAATAAAGACACTACGCTACTACCTTTTTTCTAGATTGAAGAGAAGATACTAAAAAGGAGGTACGCAAAAGAATAAAGGAGGGAAAAACGGCAAAAAGAGGGAATAAAAAAGCGAGCTGCAATCCTACACAAGAAAAGCGCGACTGGTTTTGACTCGAATAGAAAAACAAAGAGTGTCGGGGGATTTGCTCGCTCAAAGTTACAGTTGAAAAAAAGGAACCGGAAACTGCATCAAGGGTCGAAAGAGTTGAGGAAACGAAATAGAAAAATAAAAAAAAGGTCAGCTCCAATGGAAAAGGTCTAACTAGAAGGAGGGGGCCTTCAGCAAAGAAGGCCGAAGCTGGAAAGGAGGGGAGAGATTCCTCAAGGTTAAAAGCTGAGGGGAGGGAAAATCTGGAAGGGACTAAAATCCTTCCGGAACGGGGTTGCGGCCTATAAAACCCTACTGTTCGAAAAAAGCAAAGGAAGTCTCCGAACCATGAAGAAGAGAAAAAAAGGTCTAGCCTCCTAAACGAAAGTCGGGATCCTGCACATGGTTCGTATGATACCATCGGAAAAGATCTAGTTAATTCGACCGGAAAAAAGAGCGATCTGCGGTCAATTGATGGGACCGCGCATAGGTCTAGCGGACCCTTTTTGTCGTGGGAGCAAAAGGGGGGGGGGACGAAGAAAGACCAGCGCTGAAAAAAAAGGTTGGGATGGGGCAGGGAGCCTTCTTGGGAGGATCGAAACCGACGGACAGGCGCCAGAGAGAGAGGAACACTCCAAAACGAGCGCCATTTGCCAAAGAGAGGAGAAATTCATGACCTGGGAGAAAGGAGTTTCCAAGAAAAAAAGAGAAGGGGATCCTCACCGGGACTGATCATCGTGTGAACAAACAAAAAAAAAAACGAGACAGAGATCTCTCGGAGGGTTCTTCTCAGGAGGAATTGGGCGCAGGACGGTTACACCGGATCGCGGGGGGGAGAAAGGGGCAAAAAAAGCCGCGGCGAGAAGGGGAATCGACTACGAAAGGAGGAGTCAGGAGTCAGGGAAAAAAAACTGGGTGACTTTTTTCGGGGTGTGACGGAGTTGAATCCAAGAAGCTCGGTGGAGGGAGGAAAAAAACTGGGAAAGCTGAGTGAAAAAAGTTAAAACCAATGGCGGATCCAATTGAAGAGAGGGTTAGAATGAAGAAACTCGCCTCCCCGGAACTGAAAAAAAGAGGGGGAAGACCCTCCCCCCCATCACGGGCCGTTCTTGGTTCGATACGGAAGGAGCATACCACGGAAAACAGGAACGTGCGCTGGCCGGTCGAAAAGAAAATTTCGTAGAAGGGCTAGATCGAAAAAAGAGGGGGGAGGTCCAAAAAATGAATTTACTGTAGCGAGAGAGATCACAACAAAGAGGAGATCTCGCCAGATCTTGGAAGGATTGAGGGAAGAGAAAACTCAAAGTATACAGGCGCCGTTGACAGACAGCAGGGGCCGCCAAAACGACCGTTTAGGTGAAAGGACTGGAAATAACGAAGGACGACCAATAAACCGGCCAGGTGCTAGTGGGTTAAACCGGGCCTGAAGGAAAAGAGGCACAGCGGGAAGGAAAAGCGAGGGGAGCAAATGGAGTCCGAGAATGTTTAATACGGGGGTGTCCAAACCGTCAAGAGGGAAAGGGTACAAAGGTCGGGTGGGGAGAGAGGCTGGACTTCCCGCAAACAAGAAAAAAATTGAAGCCCGCCTGGGCAGGGGAGCGGGACGCTATCTATCATAGGCAGCTGAGCAAATATTGGCCCAACCTGCAAGTCAGGAACCGAAGGGGAGAATATTGGGGACCATCTCAAGTACGGGGAGAATCCGCTCGCTATCGAGGGATAGGAGAGGTTGAGGGGGACGTTGCAGTACAAAGGGTGCAAGGGACCGGTGCTTGGCCATTGGGGGCGAGTGGAAAGCGCTGGGAAAAGGTGCCGACCAGTCGATCTATACTCATGGAGCAAAGGGGGCTCCGCAGGTCCGATTGAAGTCAATTCTCAGCCGAAAAAGAAGACCGGGCATATCGGAAGACGCACAGAGCAAGCAAAGAACATAATTAGGGAAGGGCTGAAGAGGGAACGACTGTCTTTAAAGACCACAAAATTGGAGAGAAGAGGAGCGAGAAGGCAGGAAGTAAAAGATAGAGGGAAGTTGACGGCTTGAGGGGAGATCATGGGGGGGTCGCGAGGGAAAGGGGCTGAAGACAACCCCCGTCAAAAGCATCGGTCGGTGAGTATTCTCTCCCTTTACTTCCTCATGTGGAAAAGAAGGCGTTCACCAGAAGAAACATGGGGTTGGGTGTGGGGGGTGGGTTAAATGACCTCATCCTGAAAGGAAGAACGATGACGTTCACTGGAATGAAGTCAATGTGCGAAGATGAAAAACATTAGGGACGGAGGGAACTCAAAGATGCCGAAAGTAAAGTTTTGTGGAAGCGACATTGCGGGGTGGTCGAAGAAAAAAAAATGGCGAAGGTCGGGGAGGGAGATGAGAAGGACGACTGCCTTTGAAACGGTGGACGTTCCTTCACGTGGGCGGAAATGTCCCGTAGCAAGAACAAACCACAGCCTCGGGGGGAAGAACCGCGGGAGGTCAAAAAGCACCACGTCGCTCACCAGGGAAGAGGACATAAAGTGACAGCTAGCCTGGATAAGGGTGCAGGATGAACCGTATCGGAACCGGTGGCACGAAAGAGGGTCTTTAGTCTGAATAAGGATCTAACGTAATATGAAAAAAAAAAATGATCTCCGGGAGAAGGGGGTAAAAAAAAGGAGGAGCGCAAAAAATTTAAAATCACATAAAAAAAAGGATCGACCCTCTGACTTTAGTAGGAAGGAGATTTATTCGAATCAAAGTGAGAGGTCCAGAATGTTAGATACCGGGGAAGAACGCGGTAAATCAGGGTAAAAAGGAGAAGTCCCAAGAAAGGGGAAAAGGATGCACCCTAAAAGTCAAAAAAAAGAAAGATACGTGCATCAGCACTAAACGAAAGAGGAATGAACCTTGAATTGAGAAGGCTACGGAAATGGGCGTCGACTGTGAGTCCTTCAAAAAAGAAATAGGAACTCTGGGGGGGATGTATGCGAAGGTAAGATTTGAACCATCCAAAAAGGGGCGAGCAAGTGTGGACCGCTACGGGAACCAGTAAAAAACAGCTTCCCCGAAGGAAAGGCTCCGCGGGGGGGTACGACTAGTAAACCTAAGTGGACTTAAGACGAAAGGAAGAAAAAAAAAGAATTTTAAAAAAAGAAAAAAATGCCCTTTATAATCAAAGAATGAAATCACAAGTCCTGGAAACTAAAGAAGTCCCGCTCGGGCGGGAGAAGAGTATTCAGCACTAAGCGCCAAAAACTCAAAAAAATAGAGATTTTGTCAGAAAGATAGAAAAAAAAAAACGGAGGATTAAAGAGATATAGAGGAAAGAGCGAATGAGAGCAGGAGGGTCTTTGCCGTCTTTCGAGGGGGTCTCCTCTAGGCTCGGTCGAAATATCCCATATAAGCGATGATATCCATGATTAATTGAAATGTGTGAGGAAAAAGAGTAAAGGACTTGAGAATTTCGCAGCGGAGGGACTGCCCCGAGATGGCTAGCGGGACCGAAGCTGAGAGGATCAAAAATAGCGGCTCCATAAAAAGAAATGGTTGTAAGCAAAAGGGGCAGCGGAAAGAAAGGTCCTGGAACAACGGTCTTTTTAAGAGGGGGAAAACAGTCGGAGAAAAGAGAAAGAAAATGGGAGGGACCCCTCTCTGAAAATAAAAGCAGTTCCTGAGACGCCATGGCCCCACATAGAAGGGTAACGAAAGCAAGGGAGCAGGGGAAGAAAAGAGGAGGGATGAGGCAAAAATCACGGGGGGGGCGCCACCAGCGGGGTGAAAGCAGGGGGGGATTTCTACCGAAGAGGACGGCCCCTAACATACTCTGAAACCGAAGTGGGGATGGTCGATAGGGCTCACTAAATACTAGCCAGCATCAGGAAGGAAAGGCGTTTTTCAACTCGGAAAAGCATTGTTTGCTGAGCCTCGAGGTTGAAAAATCTCTGTCAGAGGGGGGGGAAAGCCTAATGAAGTGAGAATCACTACTATCTAAGTTACCGGTGGAAGGAAAAAAGTCCGATCAGGGAACAAGGGAAAAAAGATTAGAAGCGGCTTTGCAGGAAAAGGGGGGGATTATGCAAAGAGGAAGGTACGGAATACGTCAACAACACTCTTTCAAGGGTCGGGATACGGCAAGAACAGTTGCCAAGAAGACCGGAAACAAAGAGGGGGGAGAAAAATAGGTTGATGAGAAACCCTGAAAAAAAGGCAGAACAATGATGCAGGAGAAAAAAGTCCGAAAAGAAGAACAAACGGCCTAAAGAAAACGGTGAGGATTTCAGAAAGAGGGAAGAAAGAGGGGAGACTATTGGAACAATGAGGAAATAAGACGAAGGAGTTTTTCGAAGAATCATGAGAAAAAAAAAAAAAAACTGGAGCGCGCAACGGAGGGGCAGGAGAGAAACATGAGCAGAAAAGGGGGGAGAAGACCTATCTCAACACAGGAGCCAGGGCAGGACGGGAGGCTTTTGTATTCCAGCAATCAGAGAGCCACCATGACGGAGTTAAAAGGGCGACCTCAAAAATCAAAAAAGAGTATCGGGAGATCAGCCGCATGATCATGTGGGGTCCTGTCTATAGGTGACGAATTTCTTAAAAAGCTTAAAATCTGGATGGGGGACTTTAGGAGAGGACGAGCCTTCTGGAAAGGAGAATCGACGTGAACAAGAACCAAGCAAATTGAAAGAATTAGGTCTAAAGAGAAGTTCGGCAGGGAAAAAGAGTAATCAGATAGCCGCTTGGGAAAAGGGGGGATTCGAATGGGGGACCAGACAGCGACTCTGACTGGGAACACTTCTGATCGAAAAAAAAAAAGGAAGGCTGAGGAAGTCCGGAAATGGTGCAAAAAGCGCGGGTGCCTAGGAAAGGAAAATTGGGCGAACATTGTGCAGGAAAAGATCAAAAAAAGAATAGCGAGCGCGACAGGAAGGTGAGGTATTTCATGAAGGGAGTCTTGGGAGGGGGGGTGGGAAAGAGGGCTTACTAGACGCTCTTTTTGAAGAAGGGAGGAAAAGGGTGAGAACTCGAGGGAACAAAAGGGAAGGGAAAAAAAAACATTTAGAACAAACCAACATCACAAGAGCGCGGGGTTATTGATGCTGCCTAAGGGCCTCCCCAAAAGGAAGAAAGCTGGGGGGAAGTCGCCCCGTTTCGGGGAGGGGAGGGTTGATGTCAAACACCGCGAAACCAGTAGAAAGCTGCCTTTCGAGAGGAAGAGGGTAGTATGAAGCGGGAAACGAGAGAACTGGAGTGCCAGAGAGGGAGATCTTGGAAAACCACACTATATGGGTAATGAAAAAATTAGGGATGTGTAGATTTCAAAGGGATAAAGAAGGGGAGAACGGGAGAGGGGGTCGCCAGAAAACCGGGTAAAAAGAAAGGTTGTAAGGCATTCCGCAGTCAAGAAAAGAGGACCATCGGGGCGAAGAAAGTAAACCGCTTCCAAGGAAGGTCGGCAAGGAAAAATTCCAGAAAAGGCGGTGTTTAAGTGGTGGTCCTCCATTTGAAGAAGCGGGTGTAAGAAAGCGGTTGAAACATGGAAAGAAAAAATCTGGTAAACGAGGGGCGGAGAGCCCCGCCGTCAAAAAAACCGAATCTTAAATAAAAGTCTGTATGTCAGAGCTCTAACGAGGCCAAGGTCGCACATTGAAAAAAAAATCGAAAGTCTTTGGAAGAACCAAGAAATATACGATAAGTCAAAGAGACGGAAAGAAGGGAAAGGTATAGGGAGAGGGGGTCTTGGGTTGGGGCGATACCACAAAAGAAGAAGTTGGAGTGGACAAGGGGATCTGTTTTATTACGTGACGCTGGAAACCTGAAAAACCATGCTCAATGAATGGAAGAAGGATAAGTAAAGCGCTCTGCAAAAGGGGGTCCTCTGGCAATAAGGAAGATGCCATTGGATTCGGAAAAAATCCCAAAGGAAGCTAGCAATCTGCAAAATTGCTGAGGAGGAAGGGAGGTTACGACTAAAAAGAGAGCACAAAAATTTAGAGGGACCCTATGAAGTAAAGGAAGCACAAAGATACGAACGATTTGACTGGGGAGGGAAGTAAAGAGAAATTGTGGGGAGGGTTGGAGATGCGGAAAAAACGAAAGAACCGAAAATGCCAGGTTGTAAAAGACGGGGACTATGGCCGCATTGGAAGAGAATACCCCCTGGGAGGACATAATCCTTGATTAGAAAAGGACGGCAGTCTTCGGAAGGGAGCCGAATCCCAGAATCATCGGAAGGGGGGAAAGGGATTAAAAAAAGGCGCGAAAATTCTAGGGGGTTGCCTAAGAAATTCGAGTGAGGAAGAACGACCTCCAAGGGGTAAGGAAATGTGAAAAGGGAGAGTCGTGAAAGCGCCGCTTTCGCAAGGAGGAAGGAGGTTTGAAAGGGCGGGAAATGTCAGGTTGAGAAGAGCAAGTCCCTCAAGGTTGGGGAAAATGTGCGGGGAAAAAAACCACTTAAAAAGAAAAAAGTGGAAAGGAGAGCTCGGATTGCAGCTCGCAAAGGGGAGGGAAAGAGGGTGACCGGAAAAAGAGGAGACCCTCGGATCTGGGGGAGGCAAGAGGAACTTCCAGATAAATAACGGGGAAAAGGCGCGCCTTATTGAAGAGATTGTTTAAACGAAAAAAAACACAATGCATTAAGAAAAAAGCCCATCACAAGAAGGAAAAAAAGAGGGGGAGTTTGCAGGGAGAAAAAGGGAGAATTATCGGGAAATCAAGGCTGAAGCACTCCTGTTTCGAAAGTTGGAGGAATAGCTGAGTCGATCAAGATGAAATCAAGTGAAAGCCCCGCGTGTGGGAAAACAAGCCAGGGGCCGTGCACACACTAAGGGGAAACGCCTGATCCAAAACTTAGGCCGAGCAGGTGACGGTGTGCAATAAAGGGCAGGAAGGCTTTGGAAGAATAGTCAGCGGATAGGCAAAGTCGAGAAGCGAACTTCTTGGAGGCGCAGGGTGAGAGGGACTCGCACCCAAAAAAGATCAAGTGATGGCGCGCGCAACAAGTCTCGGAAAAAAGGATGTGTTATGAGGAAAGAAACGCGGGAGGCTGGGAGGGGAGGGGCTAGCAAAACTTCCCGCGAACCGTGGGAAGGGAAAGGCGAATCTGTGGAAAGAAGAAATCCTGTATATCCATGAGGCAAGAAGTTGAAGCGAAAAAGCAGAAGAAGCAAGCCCGCGGCAAATTTAAGGGGGAAAAGGAGCTCATCGGAGAGGGGAAAAAGAGAGCTGAACGACAAGAACTTATAACAGAGGAGGTTAGAGCAAAAGCTCGAGCGGAGAGCAGGGGTCAATTTGCGAGGGATGAAACGATGCGCGAAGGAAGATCGGCGCCGGTCCCTCGAAGGGAATCATTTAAGCTCCGTGAAGGGGAAATTAAAAACGAATTTTCGCCGCGGGGTGAGAAACGATCGGAAAAAGAAGAAAAAGCTTGTTCTATGGAGAAGGGAAAATAGAGGTAAGGTAGCTAATGAGTAAGGAGAGAGAGGGAATAACTGCAAGTTAAGACGACTGGGATGAGCACAGGTCGGGAAGGAGAGATTCGCCAGAAGGAAAGAAAAGAAAATGACCCGAAAGAGGATTAAAGTTCCTGACCGGCTACAGAAAAAAAGACCGGGAAGAGGGAGGAACTCAGAGAAGGAGAATGCCTGAAAAGGGTCGTCTTAGGAGGGCACGAAGGAAAGAAAAAAAGAGCTGTAGGAACAAGGGGAATTCTACCTTCTTGGGAGGATTACCCTTGCAAGGTAGCCCTAACCATTCTCGACTCCGGAAATGATTGTACCGAAAAAGAAGAGAGACGTCTGGGTAGATAAGGGGGAGGACTGATTGGCTTGACACGCATGAGGAAAAACCCGAAGCCGAGATCGTTTCAGAAGAGCTGGATAAATCCGAGAGTGTGAAGACATACATTCCTTAAAGGTGCTAAAAGGCCGAGAAGGGAAGGCCACACGATGACGGAGGAGCTGCAAGAACTTAGTCTAGGGTCCAAAAAAAGGGTGGGGTTGAACCGATACGCTAATTCAAAAAAAATCTTTCGAGGGAGAGGCTGAAGTTACAGTTTCAAAAGAGCCAACTCTGAAAAAGAAAGGAAACATCAAGGAAGCTGTGATTAAAAGGAGACAAAAAAATTCCATAACAAAAAAAAAAAAATGGAGGAGTAACACTCAAGAGGGAGTCAGAAAAAAAGGCCGAACGTCGAAAAGGTGATTTAAGAAGGGTCAGGGATATGGCTGGGCCGAGACGCAAGGACTTCATCTAATCCAAAAACTCAGAGGTCCGAAAAAAATAAGGGTAGGGAGACAAAGGGAGGACGCGTAGAAGGGCATTCCCAAAGGCGGTGACCTGAAGGGGGGATCAAAACGAAATCAAAAGATGAACGACGTAGTTACCTCTACAGCATCTGAAAAAGGGAGGAGGGGTGAAGACCCTTCGCAAGATAGGGATAACTTTGATCAGGATATCGGTGACGAAGAAGGAAACATCGCTTCAGCCTAAAGGGGGGGGAATGTCCGCGTGGACGAAAGCTTCAGTTGGGCGAGAGGGATAGCCCGGCAAGAAAAAAAGGTGGAAAGAGACTTCGAGAGGAAAGGAGGGCCCTATAATGAGCTCAAAATGACAAGGGGAATCCTGAAAAAAAGGGGGGAACAGAGAAAATATAGAAAAAGGGTCAAGGCGGGGGACTCACCAACAAGAAGAGAAAATCAGGCCTATTCCGGAGCTTACTCTTCAGGGAAACTGGGACCATGTGGAGAGAGGAGTCCTTGTCAATCTCAACAGAAAGGCGAACCATCCGCCGAAAGGGAAAGATAACGAGACGATGAACAGAGAGGAGGGGGGGGAGAGAAAAAGGTCCAAGGGTTAGTTGTTGGCTGGGAGAGGTACTGACCAAAGGGGAAAAGAGACCAGTCGTTGGAAAATGACATATGAGGACGGGGACAACGGGAAGGGAAGAAAAATTTAAGGGGAAAAAGAAGACCGAGGGGGTCTTGCTCGGGCAATGGGTCTTGAAAACAAACGCCCGGGCAGGGGGAAAAGGGACGTCCCCTTCGCAAGTACAGGGGAAAGGAAACAGAAACGGAACGGTGTGAAGGGAGGACGGGGAGGACCGTCGAAAAACGGGAATGAGGTTGATGGGGAAAGAGGAAAGCTCATGGATATGGGCTCGATAAAAAGAGAAAAAAAAAACAGAAAGAGAGATGCTAGAAATCAGGAAATTATCTCTTAGGGGGAACATGTCACCTCAGGTCGAGAGGAACTGTTGAGAAGGGAAAATCGGAGGAACTGCAGCAGACTCCGGTTTCTTTCAGGGGCTAGCAATTCCGTCCGAAAACCGAAATCGTTTGCGAAGGGGGGAAGGAGCCTTCAAAGAACCGGGGAACAGAGAGACCAAGAAAACCGAGAAATGGGGAAGAGGGGGGGGGGGGGGAGACATGGGGTCTTGTTGAAAAAGTGTTGAATCACTCTGGGGGGAAACGAGGGAGATCATAAAAGACGTCAAAACAGGAGGAAATAAAAAAGAGGAGGGGAAAAGCTAGAGGGGGAGGCGGGAAAAGCCTGCAGTAGAGAGAAGAGGCGGTTGAAACCGGGAAAACTAAAAGAAGAAGAATCTCGAAGGAAGATCGAGAAGTGCCGGGAAAAGATCCGATCCTAGGAGGCTTCATAGAAGGTTGAAAAAAGTCGCTGGGTAAAAAGCAAGGGGACAAAAAAAAATGAAAAACGAAGCAAAAGGATCTGAAGGGAGCGTCATTGAGGTAAAGCGCATGAGCCCTCTGGGAAACTGGAGTATCGAAGAATAAGATCCTCAAAGGGGAAAGCAATGGCTGAAGGGGGAAAAAAAGTCGCTTGTAAGGAGGAAAAGATGAAAAATCCGGGGACCGTCGGTGAAGGGAGGAAAAGGATCACAAAGGAAGGGGGACTCGGGTCGCATGTGAGGTGGTGGGAGTCTGTGGGAAAACCTACTCCGCCAGGACGGGAAGGGAGGGGAGAAACTGTGGGAGGCCTCTGGTTCAGAGACGAGAAAAAGCAGAAGAAATTATTTTTTTAAACAGGAAAGTCCGCACCGCGTTCCTTGGAAAAGTAAGAAAAAATAGATGCCCAGCCTAACTCAGGGAGGACTGAGTAAATCGAGAAGGTCTAGCGAGGGAACTGGGGGTTGTCAGAGTTCATGACGAAGGAGGGAAAGGTTAGGAGATCTTCAGAGAAAAGGGATCCTGGAGGGTCCGCACGGGTCTGCGGGGGCGGCAACTTTAGGGGGGAAGACCCTGACATGTTGTGAATAAGAGGAAAAAAAAAGTCTCCGGAGAAAGGATCCTCTTCATAGTGACCCAAGGATAATATCGGGTTTGCAAGGGAAGGGAGAAGGGATCGACTTTTTGATCGGTATCGGTTAATACAATCCGGGTCCCCCCTGAGGGGGGAAGCGTTTGAGGAGGATTGGAGAGGCGGCCTTCCGCCGCTTAAGAAAATCGTTTCCGATCGGAAAGGGGGATAGGGTGCTAGGGTGCGGAAAAATGTTCGGGAAGGGGTACAGTGAACGCCCTGTAAAGGGAAAACTAAGAAGAACATCACGCATGGAGAGGAAAAAAGAGGAAAGTGGTAAAAGATATCAGTACTCATAAAGAAAATATAAAGAAGAAAGGGGCTAAGTTGGGGGAAAAGGGGGAGCCTGAAAGGAGGTTGAGGTCAGGAAGCGAGGGGATCGAAGGGTAGAGCGGTGGGCACTTAGGGGAGAGGGGTTTCTAAAGTAATAGTTGAACAAAAGATCAAGGGAAGGGAACATAACCTTAGAACCCCAGATTATGCGCCGCTATGGGGGACGCGAGAAAGCGTGGAGGGGGAGGGGGGAGTAGCAAAAAAACCTGTACGTGGAAGAGAAGTTTGGGCAAAAAAGAGGCCTGGAAGCAGAGAAGATCCCAAAAAGACTCGGTCGTCGGAAGAAAGCAGTAAAAAAAACTCGCAGGAAAAGCGCGAAGCGCATCTAAAGGCTTAGAAGGGGTAGAGAGAGGGGGAAGGGAGCCTCTAGAAAGAAGGGGAGCGAGTCTTCAGAAGGCTCAAAAGAAGAGGTCGGTCACCGCCGGACCAGAGATGGAAGAGAAAATTTCCTTCGGGAGGAAAAAAAGGACTCTAAAAAAAACGGCATTTCCGAGAAAAAAAGGGGGTCCCCTAAAAAAAAGAACAAATTTAAAAGGCCCTCAGCAAATAAGGGAGAAAAATACAAGAAAAAAGACGGAAAGAGAATGCGGAGAGGGGAAAGAACTTCAAAGATGGGGCTTTAAAGAGCGAAAGTCCCAAAAAGATATGACTCCCCAAAAAGGACGATGATTCCGTAAACACGTCACGCAATTTAAACAACAAAAGGGCTCTTCATAGGGCGGAATCAAGAAAGGATAGGAATGCAAAAGATCTGTCTGGGTGAAAAAAAAGAGGTAAGGGGAAAGTCCTTCATTCTAAAACTAGAAGAGGAGGTCATAAGTGAAAAGCCCCCAAACTATTATCCGCAAACATCTAC
>Ga0179593_1265778_pt1 | contig 13924 bp, 22 predicted proteins | sample CZODoug2_1_08_16_FD_185931 | JGI IMG/M metagenome (GOLD analysis project Ga0179593, IMG submission 185931) | Vadose zone soil fungal communities from Angelo Coast Range Reserve, California, USA - CZODoug2_1_08_16fungal (PacBio error correction) | ecosystem: Environmental > Terrestrial > Soil >...
GGGGGGGGTGGCGGGGTGGTTTTTTTGTTGCCCGGAAAGACCCGTCATGAAGGGTTTTAAAAAGACGAGGAGTAGATGCAAAACTGCCTGGGCAAAGGGGCGGTTGGCCAGCAATGGGGAGGGGGGTGTGTTATTAAAAAGGGTGGGAAATCCTCATCATAGGTAAGCAAGCAAAAAAACTCAGTTGGGGGGGCACGAAAAGAAAAAAACAGGGTAAAGGGGGGGTCAAGGCCCGTTTTGGTAAGCGAAATAAATTCGTCAAAAAAAGGGGGTACAAACCAGGCGACGGGGAGGCGTAGTCTGGGGGAAAATGGGGAAGGGAAACAATCCCCACCGACTTTCGGAACCAAAAAGAAGGCGCCCCGCCAGAAAGGTGAAAAATGAAAAACGCTAAAAAAAAACAGAAATAAGCCCGGGTTCCCAGCGAAGAAAATCAGGAAATGAAAGAGGAACCATCAGCCACCCGGGTAAAAAAGGCCTTCGGGAAAAAGCATCGGTAAAAGGGGGGAAAGAAATCCCCCCCAACGGGTAAACAGGAACTGAATGGGGGCAAAAGACTGTGGGAAAAAAAAACCGTGGGAAGGAGCACGGTGGTCAAACGAGCAAAACAAAAAATTATCAAAGGAAATGCTACCTGGCCCAAATTCTGGGGGGTGGGGGAAAAAGACGGAAATCCCCAGCCATAAAACAAAATAGCATGGAAGTGTGCATTATACTCCCAAATGGAAACCTCTGGGGGGGCGGGGGGGGACAAGAAATTTAATGCCAAGTCTTGCAAACCCGGGAAAACTGTACAGTGGGGGAAAGAAAGGTTGGAGGAAGGGGTTTTTGGGTAAGGCTTATGTTGTTTGAATCGAAGCAGGAATTATTGACAAAACAGGGGGGGGGAGTGGCGAACAACGTGGCAGGGGTCCAAAAAAAGGCTGACCAGAAGCTAAAAGGTGTGAGAAACCAGCAAAGAAAGGGAAAAGGTCAGGTTTGGAGAAGGCCTCGGGGAAACCAAAAGGTTGAAGAAAGGAGTGGGTCGGGCCACAAAGGGGGCAAACTTATCGAGGGAGGACGACAAAAGAGAGCTCCTTATACGATGGAGTGCATGGTCAGGTAGCGGAATCGCAAAAAAAAAACAAGGTGGGTGGGCGTTAAAAGGGTGGGTGGGGGGAGGGCTGTGCGGGGGGGGAAAAGGCGGTGTTGGGTAATCTACGAAACCACGGGGGGGGGTTGTAGAACACATAACACCGTGGGGACCGTGAGGAAAGACGGTTGTGTGCAAAAAAAAAAAAGGGGGGGAATTTGGGGGGAAACAGGGGGGAAGCCGAGCAAAGTGACGTCTTGTCCTAAAGGGTGCACGGGAAAAAAAACCCAAATTGAACACAGGGACGAAGCTTAAAAAGGGCTCAGACGCAGTCGAACTGTAAGTGGCATTGGTGCCAAAAGAAAGTGTCAAGGCAAAGAAGGGGGGAGGGTTTGGTTTTCGGAGGGGGGAGCCAGAACGGCAGAATTGGATGGTGTTGAGGAGGCCAAAAAAGGCGGGCGGACGGCTTTGACTGGGCAATGGGTGGAGGGGGAGGGCAACACGGGGTCCCAAAAAAATGATAAGAAAGGGGGTAGAAAAATCACCAAAGTGGGGGGGGGCACGAACAAGGCCGCGAAGAGGGCAACTCCTAAGTTCCCTCCAAAATGGGAAAAATTGTTGATGCGTGGATGGGGTCTACAAAAGGGCAACCATTAATGAATCGGAAAGTCGAGTACGGTATTGCCAGGAAGTATTAAAAACCAACGTCGCCATGTGGAAAGTGGGGGTGACCAAAAAGCTCGGGGGGGTGCATTGATAGTGCAAGGAAGCCTTTCAGGGAAACTGCATTCGTCGAAAGAAGGGAGGGGGGGGTCAAGAAAAAAAAACCTTGAAATTGTCCTGAACAGAAAAAGAGGGTTGGGGAAATGGGGGGGGGGGTGGTCAAGTTTCGCCCAAAGGCAAGTAGTCAGAAGGGAAGAGAAAAAGGGCACGGACGATCCAGGTTATGGGGTTGGAACTTACGGGTCATTCGGTTCTCGGTCCACCGTGGACTGGGGGGGAGGCAAAAAAGTGGGAAAAAAACTTACCCCCCCCAACTGCAGGAAGCAGGGGGGTGTCAGATCGAAGAGAACCGGCGAACAGCTTACTCATAATGAAGGGGGGGGTTGGAAAAGGGCAAGCCAAACATCAAAGCCGTAAAAGTGGTGGTGGCCCCAGCAGAAGAATGCCCAAAACTAAGTTGTGGGGGCAAGGGCACGGGTGGGGGGGCAAACGTTAAGGGACAAAAGGGGGCAGATTTTGCACGGTAAAGAATGCCCTTCCTTCAAACCGGAAGGCCAACGGGCCTTAATAAGGAAAAAAGGGGGGACACCATTGAGTGCACGTCACTTGAGTGGAAGAAAACAAAACTCAAGGAAGGGGAAAAAAGGCAAGGAATCCCGCGCGGTGTACTAAACTTGGGAAAAAAGGGGGTGGAAGGGGGGGGAAAGAAGGGGAAAAAATGGGCACCGTTAAAAACAACAAGGAGTGTACACCAAGGGGAAAAGATAACAAACCCCTGATGGAAAAAAAGCAACGCAAAAGTGGGCGGGCCCCTGTGTCCAGCAAAGGAGTCAAAAACCAACAAAAAGTCAAATGGCGAAAACCCGGGTGGATGTGAAGGATCTGATGATAACAGCTACTACCAAGGAGGGGGAAGGGGGGGACGGGGTCCGTGGAAAAAACAATGGGGGGGGACCCCATCAAAGAAGGAGGCTGGGTGGGGAAGGAAATGCTCCTGCAAAGAAAAAAAGAAGTGACGAACACGGGGGGGGAGGGTGAAAAAAAAAATTCAAAAAAGGCAGTCCCACTAAAACAAAAAGCTCAGGGGAGGTGAAGGTTCGTGGAAAGAAAAACTCGAGCACAACCAACAAAAAGGGAGAAAAGGGAGGGGGGGAAGAAAAAGGAGAAGATGGACAAACGAAACGCTTAAATCTTTTGAGGAAGTACGAAAGTTGATTTTTCAAAACAAGCAGGGGGGATTCACGGGGGAACGTTGCTGAGGAAAGGGATGGCACCGCCTACAGAGGGGGCCCAGGGGCTGTCGCCAAAGACGGAAGAACTGGGGGGGGGGGGACGGGTAACTGGCAGCCCGAAATCCTTCGAAAAGGAAGCAAGGGGGGACGGTTGGAGAATTGGGAAAAACAAACGGAGAAAGGTGGGGGGAGAAAGGAAAGAACAACCAGACCCCCTGGGTGGGCCACGGCCCAAATGGGGGTGAAATAGTTTCTGCACCGACACGGGGGATAACGCTGGCGGGATTGAAAGGAACCGGTTTCAAAACCGGGAGTGGGGGTGTTGTGGTAGTATCACTGGAGGGAAAAAAAAGAATAAACACGGTTGATTAAGGGGCCGGAAACAGTCAGTGTAAGTAATCCATCGCAGGGAAGAGACAAGGGGGGGGAAATTAAAAACACGGAAGACACGAAACAAAAAAAACAACAAAACCACTGGGGGGGTTGGGGGGAAAGGGGTGGGGTGGGACAAAAAAAATTACGAGTTGACCACCGGGGGCCCGCACTTTCCAAAAAAGAGAGGAGATCTGTCCTGCTCGGTCTTCACGGATCTGACAAGGCTTTTCTGGAAAAGGGGAAAAAAAAAAGGTGCAAGCTGGTTCGGCGAAAAAATCAACTTCTGACAGAGAGGGAAAAACAATATACCTTGGAATCGAAGGCATCATCAAACATCGGACGTAAAGGTGGACAAAGGGCCTACATCCCCTGCCCAGAGAAGGCAAGTAAGGAGGAACAAGGTTGTGGTTCAGAAACAACAACTTCAGAAGAACGAAAGGCATGTGACAAGGGCGGCGGTAGGGAAAAACAATGCAACTAACTAAATAGCTACACCACTTTTCCATTTCACGGAAAGGGGGGGGGGGGGGGAAAAGGACTCAGCAATACAACGAACGAGACGCCCACAAGGTACTTCCTGGGGGAAAAGGGGAAAAAGAAAAAAATTGTACAAGGTGGAAAAAGGACTTGGAACGATCGGGAAGGGCAACGCAAATTTTGCTTTTGGGGGGGAAAGAAAAGAAAAGTTAAATGGACACTCGAAGCAAAGCGACACTACTGACCCCCTGCAAGTGGGGTATCAAAAGAAAATCTGGAAGATCAAAAAAACAAAAGGGAAAAAGAAGAAACGACTAAACCAAACTAAAGCTGCTTGATACCGGTCAGGGTGGAAGGGGGGGGAAAAAAACTCCCTGGGTAAACAGAAACACAAAGGAGATCTAGAAGGGGTAGACAAGGGCACAAAAAAAAAACTGAAGGGGGGGCATGCAAAAGTTACAACGGCCAACTGGAGGGGGAAGGAGGGCCCAGAATTCCGGGGGGACAAAACAAAAGGGGGGTAAAAACTGTGAAAAGGGGTGCACGGGGGAGGGAAACAACAACCGGGGTTAGGGGTTAGCACCCCCCAGGGGCAAGTTTCACCTGGAAAGAAAAAAAGTGTGCAAACGCAACTGGGAACCGAAGATTGAGGTGGGGGACGGCAAGGATAAGAGTTAAAAAAAAAAGAAAAAACTTCTTTTGTAAAAAAAGAAGAAGAACGGGTTGAACAACAGGGTGGGGGTGTCCGGGAAAACAGACTGGGCAAAATTCACAAAATGGGTCACCCAAGGCGGCCGAGAACAAAAGGGAAACTCCCCTCATGGGGGGGGGTCACCTCATGCACAGGGACCGAAGTCAGGGAAAGAAAAAAGGAAAAAAAAGGGGGGGGACGCAATAACCGGGACGAAGTTATGCGGAAGGGGGGACAACATATACAGCTACCAAAAAGGAAATCAACAAAGAGGGAAATAAAGGAGCACAGAAGAAAATTGGTCATGCAGAAACTGCCCACAGGGGGAAAAACGGGGGGGAAACTTGGGGGACGAGACGACCAGGGTAAAACAAAGAAAACATGTTGGTTATCGGGGCAGTCTCCAACAAAAATTCAGCACCACGCAAAGGTGTCATTCGGCAAGGTCGGATTAATTTCGTCCGGGGGGGGATAGGGGGGAAAAAAAACGGGTGAGCCGGAACGAACAAAAAAGTCAAATGCGTTTTGGGGGGGGGGGGGGAGGGGAGAACCGGTAAAAAATGACGGTCCAAGAAAGCAAGCAAGGGGCGGGGATAAGGGGGAAACTGAGGGGCGTAAGCCGGAAACGTCGGAAAAGTCGGGGAGCGAATTTTTGGACGGAAAGGAGAGGGAGCACAGGTGGTTCTTTGCGGGGCATGGGGGGGGGAAGGGGCAGAAATCACTACCTAGAAGAAACAACTAAAGAAACGCCTGGGTGGCAACAGGGAAACTGGAGACAAGGGACGAGAAAAAAAAAACATGAAAAACTGAACCTGGGCCGGAGGGGCAAGGGAGTTTTCGGGGGGAAAGAAAAGAAAGGAAAATGAAACTTGTGGCCACACTCGGAAAATAACACACCTTGCTTGGCCAAAAAGACAGTTAACCGCCGTGTCAAATCTAATCCGAAATGAAAAAAAAAATACAACAAACGGGTTAAAAAAGAAGGGGGAGGGGGACGGAACGGCAAAAAAACCAGAAAGAGGATAACCAAACAAAAAGGAAGGAAGGGGAAAAGGAGAAGAGAAGGGGGTTGCGTTTCACCTTAGAAACCTTTGGCAAGGGGGAAAACATGTTTGATGCATCTCGGATAAGGAAAAAAGGGCGGGCCGTTCAACTGTGGGGGGGGGGGGGACAAGCAAGGATTGTATTGGGAAGAAAAAGTGGGTTTGGCAAGCAAAAAACAAACATAAAAATGTCTCCAGAAAAGAAACGCATTGCGAAAGCCAGGTTCAGGGAACGGGGGGGTGGGGACCTAGAAAACGGAATAAAGCGTCCAGGGGAAAAAAAGGAATTTAAGGAGGGCGGTAGGCGAAAAAAGGGAAGTGAAAAAAAAAGCCCCCCGCCTCGCCAAAAAAAAGGGAGCGCAAAAAAGAAAAAGTTAGGTGATGAGCGAAACCACGGGAAAGACAAGCCGGGGAAAAAAAATCAAAGAAGGCATTATCCGCCACCGGAAGACAGGGGAAAGCCGGGGAAACCAGGGGGTCCGCCTAAACCCCACAAAAAAAAGAAAAAAAAAATAAAAGGGTAACAAAAAGGGGGGGGGTTGAGTCACAAGGAGAACTTTGTCGAGCCAAAAGGGAGACGAATTGGAATTAATGGACTGGGCAACTGGGGCAGGGGGTAGAAGGGGGGGGGGGACGAACAACCCATCGTCCCAAAAAGAAAACAGCGGTACATGTTCGGAGGAGGGAAAAAGGGGGAACCAAATCGGGCGGGTGGGGGTGAAGGAATGCCATCTTGAACGAAGACCCCGAAACATTCTGGGGAGAACTGGTTATTAAGGTGGGGGGAGAGGGAGGGGATGGGGTGAGGTACAAAAGAGAGCGAAATATCGGTCAACCAATGTTTTAATGGGGAGGGACAAAAAGTGGGCACGTTTTCCCGTGAAGGGCCAGGACCCAAACGGAACCGTGGGGACCGTGCGAAGGAAAACCCTCGAAAGATTGAAGGGGGGGGAAACTGTTGGGGGTTGAGCGACGCGGGGAACCCAAAACCCAGTTTTTGAATTGGAAAAGGGAAGTCAGAAAAAAAAGGTGTAAAAAAAAGTAGAGAAAAGAGGTCGACAAAAACGGGCGAACGAAAGGATTGGAAAATCCTTGCCCGGGGGAGGGCGTGAAGTCGGGGAGGGAAAACCGGTTGGCTGGGGGGGGAACTGGGTGCAAAAGTACTAACTTACCAATTCCTGGGGGGGTGAGAATCAGACAACAGGGGGTCAAGGAAAAAAACACACGTAAACCAACGGGGAACCATGGTGGGGGCTTTTAAAAGAAATTTGGGGGACAAACAGAAAGTCGTGGGGAAAAAAGAAAGCCTGCCCTTTGGCAATTGAAATCTGCCTAACACTGGGTTTGCGGGGCAACAGTTCATATGCCAAAGAAACGGTAAAAAAAAAGGGCGCCATTCGTCATGGGCGGGGGGTACGGGGGCAGTGTGGCACAACAAAGGAAAGAAGGAAAAGAAAAAATCTTGGGTTGGGCATCGGTTGAGGAAGGGCAGGTAGCGAAGAATGGGGTAGTGGGGTGGGGAGGAAACTTGGTACAGGAGGGGAACGCGCCTGATTTAGCCCCTTCTGCCAAACAAAGGGAAAAGATCTGTTCGGTGAAAAAAAAAAAGACCAAAGTTGGGCGCTCAAAGAAAAAGGGAGAGCGGGGGACACGCAAAAATCGCCCCAAAAGAAAAAGGTTTCTGCGGGTCAGATACCTGGGAACAACAGGAAGTAAGAGGGGGGGATGGGGAGTCGGGAAGGTGGGTAGGAAAAAGGTCTTCCAAAAGGTGCAGGCAAGGGAAGGGGGTTCCAAGAGGCTGGGGAGGTTGGGGGAACGGGTAAAAGGGAATTGGCCGCCGAATGGGAGGATGGGGGCAAGGACGAGGCGTCCGGGGGAAAGGGATGTAGGAAAAATGTGAATGGGAACGAGGGGCACAATCCTAAAGGGACCCAGGAAAAGGGTTTAGGTCGTTCCGCCAGAAGGAGGAAATAGGCTGATGGGCAAACTTCTATAATGGTTTATGGGTGGTCTTAAAGGGCGCCACTTGACAGTGGGGGAATGGGAAAAAGGAAGATGGGGAAGCCAAACTCTGCGAACGTTGTTCCAGAATAGAACGAAAGACAGCCAGGGCCGGACAGACGAAAAGAAAGAGGGGAAGTTGCAGGGGGCACAGAAAAAACCAAGAAAAGCAAAAAGGAGTGGTGGGGTGGACCAAAGCGGACTTAGACCCCCGGGGTTTGTGAGGGAAAGGGGGGGGGGGGGTGTTCAGGCAGAACCACAACAAATTGGGGGGAACGAGGGGGGCCTGCGAATGGCTTTCAGTCAGAAAGGGAAGCAGTAAAATGACAGAGGGAAATGCGGTGTCTTCCCAGGGGAGGAAGCCCACAAAACACCAACACGCCCAAAAGGAAAAAAAAGTGAAAGGAAAGACTAAAACGGGGAAAGCTGAGTCCCAACCTGTGGAGGGTGAAGAAGAGGTAAAAAAAGAAAAATGTAAAAGGGGTTTGAAAAAAAAATGCCCGTAGGAAACGAGGGGACGGGATGCCCCTGAAAAAAAACCACTGGTGAAACGCCGGTTGCAGAAATGACGGGGCCAAAAAAAAAAAAACAAAGGGGGACAAAACCGTCCAACCCTGTTGACGCCGGTGAGGAAAAAAAAAAAACTTGGGAAAGTGAGGACACGAGAAAGAAAACGCCTTAATTGGGTACGCAAGGTTGGCGAAAAAAAAAAAAACCCACAGATAATCGGGGGGAAATGCAGCCCCAAAACATGGATGAAGAAAAGAGGGGGAGGGGAAAAAATAAAGGCCAACCCGTCAAAAAAGACCACGGAAAAAAAGACTTGGACGTTCAAAAAATGTAGAAAGCCTCCTAATCAAACACACAGGAGGAGGAAAAAAAAGGAGGTGGGCAAAAAGACGAACGCTGAAAAGGAAGGGTGGGGAGGAGGACGCCTTGGGTGCAAGGGAAAAAAAAGACTTGTGGGTCAGTCCACGTTTAGGGGAGGAAAAAACGCAGTTTCACTGCAAAAAGCCAATTAGATGGGTGGCAAACCACCGTCCGTCAAGAAAAAGGGCCAAAATCCCAGCGTTAGGGGGGGGGGGAGAGGGACGAAGACCGAAGCCGCATCACCGGCCGCCAAAGAAATTGGGGGGAGAAAAAATTAGGCCACGCTAAGTGTGGAAAAAGTGAAAAGGGACAATGAAGAACGAGTCCTCATAAGGGTGGAGTCAACACACGCCTGTTGGGGGAAGTGGAGAAAAGAAACAAAGAGTAAACAGCGGCGGGGGGGTCCCAAAAAAGGTGTTCCCGGGCGTGGTGGGGGAAGGGTAAGGGAGAAAACGAACAAAACCAAAAAAGGGAAAAAAACGTGGTGAGGGAAGGGAAAAAGAGGAAAGTGGAAGGAAGCCAGAGGCAATCGGGAATGTGGAAAGAAACACCACCAGAAACAGGTCACCCCAAAAAAAAAGGAAGGACCCACGACGGGGGGTCCAAAAAACATTACGGAGTGGGACAACGTTGGCGAACAAAAACCAAACTTCCAGAAAATGGAACGTAAAGTTTTGTCCTTCCCGGACGGGAGGGAGGAAGGAAGGGAAAAAAAATAGGGGAGGCAGTGTGGAAGGGTAAAAAAAGACGCCACTGGAACACAGAAGAAAAGCAAACTTCGGACGCGAAGAAAAAAAAGAAAACGACAGGATGAGGGGGAGGAAAGAAGCATAGGACTACGCAGGGTGGGGGAGAACTGAACAAAAAAAAAAAAATACACTCCCCCGACACAACGACGGATGCATTCAAAAGGCAATAAAGGTTTCGACATAAATCTCCTACAAAAAGGAAAGGAATCAAGGGAGGGGGAAGGGGCAAAATACACGTTGCATCCATCAAAGATCCCCACACGGGAAACACCCACTTCAAAAAAAAACATGCGAAGGGTTGGAAGTCTTCCGACAACAAAGAACCGCAAAAACGAACAGAACGAAGGACAGTCAAGGGGGAAAGGTAACCAAGCCATACATTTGACATGGGTTCTAAAGTGCTTCGGTCCGATCCCACGGAAGAAAAAAAAGCAAATTGGCCGTGGGGGGATACCTTAGTATCAAATGGGGGAACGGGGAAACCCCCATAAGATGCCAGCCTAAAAAGAAGGCACGTTGTTTATCAAAACATCAAAAAAAAGGGGGAAAACCGCCTGCCTACTAACAGGAGAAACAAAAAAAAAGAAAGGACTATTGAAAAAAATTCTGGGCGTGAAAAACTGCAAACCAGCCACCGGCAAAAGGGGAAAAGAAAAAGGAATGAGAGACGGTTCAGCGACGCAAATGATGAGGGGAAAAATTGACCCACCGGGGAGAGGGGGATGCCACGGAAAGGCCAGTGTTTCCCCAGCAGTAAGGGGGGAAAACAACCAAAGGAAGGGGTGGGGAAAAGCACTCCAAAACCGGTGCTGAAAACGTTCGCTGATTAAAACTCACCCCTCAAAAACTGGCCCAGGAAAAGAAGGGAAAGTGAAAAGAAAAAAACAGGGGACACGAATTACGGAGGAACACGGCAAGGGAAGCCATATGTCCGAAAAGAGGAAGGAGGTGGGGGGGTGGTACGAAGCCAGAGGAAAAGGTGGGGCGGGGAAAAACGGTGGGTGCCAAAAAGAAGGTCATGGGGACACGGGGGTGCCACCGCAGGCGAAAAAAAAGGAACTGCATCTGGATGGGGGGAAACTCTGCCGGGGCCTCGGTAGTGAGCATCCGGGGAAACTCACGGTTTTGTAGGACCAATAAAGGGGGGTAACGAATGGAAAACACAGTTGGGGGGGGGGGGGGGGGCAGGGGGATCAAAACAGATAAATCTAAAAGAATAACCATGCGCACCTAGATAAAAAGAAAAAAAAATTTGAGAACAGATGAAAAAATACAGAGGGGTCACCGTGGGCAGCAAAAAGCAACAGGGTACCCCCTGAAAGTGTGTGGGAGCCACTGTGCTGGTGCGGAAAAAAAACAAAAAACGAGGTTGAAGGTCGGCACACTGGTAGGGAAGAAAGAGCGGGCTCGACAAACGTGAACGACTGGACGAACAAAGAAGAGCCAGTTCCTTGTGGGGGTGGAGGCGAAAAACTCAAAAAAAGAAGGCAGCATGAAAACTGAAGGGGGGGGAGGGAGAAGGGGACGAATTTGGATCAAAAGACGTAACGGGCGGATGAGGGGGAAGATTTTCAACTTTCGGGCCAGAAAAAAAGGGGGTCCCCCCCCCTGGTGGGGAAAGGCGTTAAAAAACAAGGAAAAAAAACCCAGAAGAAAAACGAACTACGCATTTGAACCAATGAAGCTTAAGGAAAGAACGACCCAAGAACAGAAAGGGGGCTGTGACAATGGTTTCAAAGAGAGGTCCTATGAGGGAGCTGGGGGAAACATAGGAAAAAAAAGAGACAATCCCGGAAGGGAAACAAACAATACCTGCCAGGAAGTGGGGAAAAGCAAGGGAAGAGCTGACGTCAAAAGGGGTCAATCAGGGCCAAGGGGCGAGGGAAACGGCACAACATTCCGAGAAAAACAGCAAACAAAAAAAGGAGGAGAGGAAGAAAGGGGGGGGGGTTTGGCCGTTCAAACGAAAAAAACCCGTCCGATTGAAACTTGTTTGACAAAGAGGGGGGAAGGTGAACCGGCTGGGCAAAAATTCGGGGTTGTCAGGAGATTGGTGGATTTGGGGGCCAGAGGTGTGGCAAAAGCTCATGATAGGAAGAAAAAGAAAAAAAAAACTCATTGACCGAAAAAGGGGGGACAGGGGCAAAGGATGGGGGAAAAAACGAAGGAACGTCCCGGTGGACAAAAACTGGCGGGAGGGATGGAGGGAGGGGTCGTTTTTTGGGGGGGGGGTGTGGGGGTCCTGCCCCCCCAAACTCCATTCTCAAAATAACGTTCGCCCCAAAACGAAAGAAAAATGTACTAAAGGAGGAATAAAGAAGAAGGAAGAAACAACGCCGTGACAAAAAGGGGCCCGAAGAAAAGAAAAGGGCAATGGGGATCCCCCACCAACGGGGAACAGAAAAAAAAAAAGCCGCAACCAAAGAATGACCCCAGGGGAAGAAAGAAAAAACAAAGACGGAACTAAAATGAAAGCGGTGAGGGTCCCATCCTCACAGGGGGGTTCGGGCCCAAAAAAGAAAATGGTAATCACGAAAAGTGCCGGAGGGCCAAAATGGGTGGGGGATAAGGGGGGGGGGGGGGGGGAATGAACAAAAACAAGCTCAAAAAAAGGGCCATTGCGGTGGAAAAAGGGGACGGAAAAGTCTCCCAATGGAAAACTCGGGCGGTGGTCCGAGTAGAAAATCTGCATCTTGTATTGTAATTGGGAACAAGGCACCTGGGGGGAGTAAGGTGGTTGGGGGGTCGCTGAATGATGGGTTTTGGGAAAAAAAGTCACAAAAAAAAGGACGGTCACCGGGGGTGGGGAAACAATGAATGCAAGGGGGCATCAGGGGCCACTCAAAGAAGGAAATGCCCGAGGAGACCTAACGGGGGAATGGTTGTGTTAGAAGGACAACCCCCCGTGAATTGAAAAGGGGGAGGAGCACCAATGGGTTCAAAGAAAGGAGGGGAGGACACAAGACTAAGAGCAGAGGTGGGCCTTTAGGAGGACGGGGAAAGTAACGGGTCCCAGTTGTGTTTTGGGAGAAAATTGGTAACAAGAAAGGAACGGACCAAAGTGAAATACAAGCGCAAGGGGGTGTCAGCACCGGACCGGGGAAAAGTGCGTGGGGGGGATACAGGGTGTGCCAATGATCAGGGAACATGAAAGCCGCAGGGGTTTTTTGGAGCGGAGGGGAAGGAACTTGGGTGCCTGGAAACAAACTTCAGGGAAAAGACGGCGTAATAAAAAAATATCTATCATCCAAAACGTCGGAACTGGTTCCGGGGAAAGGGTGGGAAAATTACCAAGAGGGGAGAACAATCGGAGTTTGTGGGGGGGGAAGCGGTTTTGCTTAGTAAAAGGAAAACGCATATATTGGGGGATTGGGATAAACGGGGGCCACGGAGGGGGGCAGGAAGAAACTACGCTATGCCGGCGTGCACTTAGAAGTCAGTGACCAACCACACGTGCGTCGACAGTCCCGACCACTACCGGACGAAGAGGGTTACGCAAAACGCAAAAAGGGGGGTCAAACTTGAATGTCCGTACCTGGGACAGGAGTGGGATCGGGGCGTCAGGGTGGGCGGTGAAATTGGACGGGAAAAAAAAAACGGCGAAAAACATGGGTTTTGTTAAAAAAAAAAACAAAACTCTGGGGAGGGAAGGCAATTGGAAGAGGGGGGGACAAGCAAACGCCGTGGCGTACCAGGACAGGCGTCAGGGGGGAGTAAAAAACCTTTGGAGGTCCATGAAGTGAAGCTGGAAAGGGGGGGGAAAAAACAGGGGATGGAGGGGGAGGGGTTGGAAAAAAGGCAACAAAGGGCACGGGGGTAAAAAAGGAACTGATGTGAACCGGGGAATACCGTCTTTTTGTGTCTTTAGCACGTAACACTGAAGGGGGCGTATGAAGTACGCCTGAAACCACGGAAAAAAACTGGAAAGGAAATGGGTTCATATCAAAGGGGAAAGAAACACGGGGCCAGAAAAAAGCGTAAGCCCAGACATGGGAAAGAAGGAAAAAATGGTAAAAAAAAACCAAAGCCGGTAAGGGTGGTGGGGCCCCAGGCGTAATAAAAAGGGGGGGAAGTTCGGGTTGGGGGTAACTGTTTCCCGAAAACGTTCAAAAAAGGGAAAAAAGGGGGGTGTTCACGCATTGATTCCCGGACCTTCAACAAACTTAAAACTAAGATCAAACACGAAAGCGGTAGCGGGTCCGGGCGAAGTGAAAAATACCAACACAAACACGAAAACCAACGGGACACCCCGGGTCACTTGAAGGAAAGGCCGGGGAAGTGGGGGAAAAAAGTGTAGAACGAAAGGGGGAAAAAGAAGCGTTGCCGGGAACAGGGACGAGGACCTCGGTCCGGGACGAAAGGGACGAAACCCCACGGAGGCCGCAGGGGTACCGATCAAAGTTCTTCAATGAAAAAAATCTGGAAACAGTCACAAAAAACCAAGGGCGCCGGGGAGAGGGTGGCGTAACGGATAGTCAAAGAGAAACCCCTCTGAGTGCGCGTGTCCTCCCCGCCAAACAAAACCATGGACAACCACAAGAGGGGACGGGGGGTTAAAACGTAAAAAAGGACAACAGTGAAAAGAACACAGCATTGTTAAAGGGGGGGGGAAAAAAGGGAAAACAACGAGGGCCGTACCTTAAGAAAACTCTTAGCGGTTAAGGGGGAAAAAAAGGGGGGGGGGGGGTAAA
>Ga0179593_1321426_pt1 | contig 13924 bp, 21 predicted proteins | sample CZODoug2_1_08_16_FD_185931 | JGI IMG/M metagenome (GOLD analysis project Ga0179593, IMG submission 185931) | Vadose zone soil fungal communities from Angelo Coast Range Reserve, California, USA - CZODoug2_1_08_16fungal (PacBio error correction) | ecosystem: Environmental > Terrestrial > Soil >...
TCGGACCTGGGCGCATTTTCTGAGGAGAAACAGGTTCTCCACTGTGGGACTGCGGTGCAATTCGCGTGAAGGACAGGCACCGAAGAGAAGGTTGGACTAGGGACAAAGAAAAATAATCTCAAAAAAGACACGGAGAAGTGGAAAAGCCTTGCCAAGGCGAGAAACATGCTGAGTTCCAGACGGAAAAGAAACAACGAATGGAAGCGCAGACTCCCTTGAACAAGCGAAGGAAAAGAGACAGGTGAAAAGAAGGTTGGATGGTGAGTTTTGCGTTGCCAAGAGGAGGAGGGGGGGGATAAAAAGTGATCGACACAAAGGCTGCCCGTCTGGAACACTCAGAGTAAAAAATGGGGGGTTTTGGAAAAGTATCTAGTGGTGGACCGCGCTGTGTTCGGGAAAGCATTCAAATGACGAGGGCAATGGGTGAAAAGAAAGGAAAAAGGGAAACAAAAAAAAAGCAGGCAGGGGCGGGCGCCAGCAAAATGGACAGAAGCGCGCTTTCAGGAATTCAAGGTCGCCTTCCGAGTTACGGATCGTCAGGAGCCAGTGTGTGATACTGAAGGGTAAGAAGAAGTGGCTAAGAGGGAACCGGGGAGAAATAGAATGACACTGGGGGAAGAAAGTCGCTCCAGCAAACTGAGCAAGAGATGTAAGAAGAAAACTCTCCGCAATGCCCGTCGTGGCAGGAGATGGCTAATGTCCGCTTTGCCGGGGGAAGGACACAGACAAGAGAATTCCGAAGCGAAAAAAAAGGCAGTCAGACCCAAAATCGTGGTCGAAGGGTGGAAAAAAGCTCCAATCTGAGCGAGGGACGAAGATTACTTTCACAACCTTTCTTTTTTCCCTTAGCACGGAAAGAAAGGAGTAACAAAGGGGGAGAGAGAAAAAAGTGCCAGGGAGAAGGTCATCAACCGTACAATGAAATTAGAGAAAGCCTGATGAGGGAAAGAATAGGAAAAAGTTCGTTGCACGGGGAGAGTATGGAGGCGGGGTCAATGAAGATCGCGTGGAATGGTCAACGGAAAAAATACAGCGGCCGGATCTCGAAACAAAGAAGAGTGGAAGGAGGCGTCCTCGGAGGAAAAGCGATGACAACACGATGTCCATTAGAAGAAAGAAGCCGGAGAAGAGTCCACGAAAAAGGAACTGACTGCCTCAAAAACGAAAATACTGAGGCAAGGAAAAAAAAGATACTGTCGAGCAAAGAAATTATCAACTGGTCGCGCGTTCGGGAAAAGAAAATTGTAATCTGTGGAAGAAGAAAAAAAAGGGAGACGTGAAACGATCCTGAGGGGGAGGGAATTTGGGGAACTTGGATGGAGGGATAAAAGAAACGAACCTACAAAATCGGCATCAGGGCTTGTTTTTCCGCCACGGAAGGAGGGGGTTTAAGCTGATTAAAAAAAAGATTGAGAGAGGGGGGATGGGAGTGGCTTAGGTCTTAAAATCGAAGGGGACCAAGAACGGATGCAAAGGGGAGGGCTTTTCGGCAAAACTACCGTACGTTAATGGGGGGGGGGAATCGCAAAGTCCTGATGTCGAAGGACTCTAAAACTGGGACCTGCTAGATAAGCGACTAAGGGGAAGAACGAGGGTCAAGGCGTTACATTAAGCTATATACGTTTTCAGAGATGAAGACAGTCTTGAATTTTGCGGAGAAAAAGAAGTCTTCAGGTCGACGGCTTTCTAGGGGCGTTTTGCGGGGAAAAGGGAAAAAAACGGGCGGAAGCATGCTAAAGGGGGAGAATCCCTTTGGCTCGAAGAATCTTGGAGAGAACGTTGGGCGGAGATCAAAGATCGGGAGTACCGGTGGGACAGAGAGAGACGTGGAAGGACAAAGAGAGAAACGCAATCACTCTGGAGATCGTGGCCTGCCACTGGCATGGGACGTGAAAGTTTAAAGTCTGACATCTCACGCGACATGAAATCATTTACGTACTAAATTCCGAAAGTCAGAATAATAGGGGTCCAATGGATTGGAGAACTATCTCCGGGGCACCCCGCCAAGGGCTTTGAGATAAGGGCGGGCGAGGTCGTACAGCTGCTGATAGACTGACGGTTTGTTTCTTCTTCACTGAAAGAACACCTGCCGCAGCCAAGAAAAAGGGGGGCCGCGGCCGTGGTTGAAGGGAACTCCCATGGGGGGGGTAAGAGGTAAGTTCGGGATGATTTTGCGGCTTGCCACAGAAGGGGGGGAGAGGAGGGAGGAAGGGGGTCAAGGTGTTGCGGGCCGGGAGGGGATATGGAAACTGGTTGGCAGCACGGGCAGTTAAGAATCCGGCTGGTGGCTTGTGGAATGGGTGCAAAGGACATCGCGCTATCATCTCAAAGAAGCCCCCTTAGTAAAGTTCGTGACTGGTATCAGAAGCAAGAATGAGTGAAGATTTGGGGGATTCCGTCCTTATGAGCGGGACCGTTGTCGCTGGTGGGGGAAAGAAAGGACCAGCGTGGGTGTCTTACCAGGAAAGGACTGGCAGGGGTGAAAAAATGGCGTCCGGAATGGAAAAAATCAAAGCCTCTAGATCAATTCAAAGTCATAAAAAAAATAGCAAAGCGGGCCTTGGGCTGGGGGGGGGGAGAGAAAAAGAGAATCCCCCTCGTCCTCGATCTCGTCAAAAGGGGCCTGGAGGTAGGGGGACATATAGAAGTCGGAACGTCCCAGTCGATAAAGGGTTTGGGAGGAAGGTATCTTAAGAACTGAAGAGTCTTTGGAAATTTGCATAAACGCAAAGAAAGGTGAGTCAAGGCAAGCGTTGGAGAGTCCCCCGCTTCCGCCTTCGGGAACCTCAATCACCTTGGAGGGGGGGGCGCAGATAGATCGGGAGAGAAAAAGGAAAAAACTATGGCAGAGGTAGTACTAGGAAGAGAGAAAAAGGAGTCGGCGCGCGCTTTAAAACCCCGCCCATGCCCCACTGCCGAGACAGAAGGGAGAAGGAACCGCGGAATGGAGCACCAGTTGGAGGAAGGGGGAAAAAGCTTCCCTCCGGGGAGCGAGAATCGGGACTGGAGAGGGGAGTTGTACGAGAGCACGAATGCGGACAAGATGAGCCGGGAAGAGCGTTCAGAGAGACTCCTTTGGAGAGACGGCTTTTGCCGGCGTAGGAAGAAGGAGGACCTCAGCCATTCTGAAAGGGGCTTGGCGATGGGGGGGGTTTGAAACGGGGGTGCACGTAAAGAAGAGGGGGATAAGGAAGAAAAGAGTCGTCGGCGGGGGAGGGGTAAGGGGATGGTTGTGGGGGGGGGGGGTCCGCCGCGCGGTTTAGGTGGTCTGGTCGAGAGAGAGAACGGCGACACTGACGATATGCAAAAGTGGACCTGGTGACAAGATGTTATACCGCAGAAAGGAGGAGGCGCCGCTTCCGAGCGAGAGAATCCTCATGGAACCTCAACGACGCCGTCGCATTCATACGGAGAAAAGAAAGGACTGCTCACGGAGGGGGAAGCCAATAAAAATATATCATGGAGACGAGAAAAAAAAGGACGCCCTACCCCACGGCCAGATGACAGCTCTAACAAGACCGATAAGAAAACCTACCCACCAAAAGGACGGTTACTCGCTTGGAATAGCGACGAAGTGGTAAAAAATCAAGCCCTGCAGCCGCGAAAGCAAAAGGACTCTCAAAACGAAAAAGAACAAACTTCAAAAGCCCAAGAGAAAGACCTTGCTGCGGGCAAAACGGCCACGGCGAAAACAAAAACAACACCATACTCATCGGGGAGGAGGGTTGGCCAAGATGAGCTGTGACGGCAAGGGGATGGAAGGATGGGGGAAAAAGAGAACCCCGACCGAGGAATCGAGGTTTAATGAAAAGGAAAAAAAGAACAACGATGAAAAGGCGATTCTTAAAGTAGAAGGGCGAGGAGGAAAAAGCGCAAACGGGACATCAGAGGGAATGCGCAATGATGTGACAAGACTCAACTCGTAATCGATATGAATTTCTCGATCAAGAAACCTGTTTGAGCAAGAAACAGAGATCGACTAGTGTTCCGCTTCGAGGGGGGGGGGGAGGGGAGGAGGCTTCGCCGGTCGATCCCTGGCGAACATTCCGACGAACTTGAGAACAAGACCAAAACTATGGGAAATATTTCACATAGGATCTCGGAAAGAAACAGAGTCTAGGGATCACAGGCACGCCCGATCAAAAATGTGGAAATCGGATTTTGGATTACAAGGTATGCAAAGCCCGATCAAAAGGAGTATAAAATTCGGGAGTATGGCGGGAGAGACTTTTTTCCATGGGGTGAAATCGTCGGTGTAGGCGCTAGTGTAATAAAACAGTTCTTGGATAAGAGACCTAAAAGCCTGTGTAGAGAAAATGCGATGCAATCGTTCCAGACACCATGCGTAGACTGACTACCCGTAATGGAGACCGCAGGAGCGAAATTTAAACCTGAACCTCCTGGACAAGAGCACCACCATTGCAATAGATCCTTGACGGACAAACTCAAGAACACAAAATCCCACTGGGACTACGAAAAAAAAAAGCGACAGGTGCAAGAAACCAACACTTTACGATGGAAAGCCTTCGTAATCGATCAGATCCCAAAAGGGGACAGGCACTATAAGGCCAAAGGGAGACTGGGCATGGGGGCTCTTACCACAAAGACAAACGATTAGGGGAAATACTAGTACAAAAAATAATCGCCGCGTGGCTCGGATCATTGACCCGCACTTTCGAGAGAGAGAGCACTAAGGAAAAGCAGTGACAGAAATCGTACAGTGGTTGGGGGAATGTCGCAAAAGAGCGGCTCATGGTAGACCCCAGTGGGGGGGACTTTAAGGTCTACGAGTTGACGGAAGGGAGGAGAAAGGGGTGGTCGGCGTATTGGCGCAGGAGGTTGAATTTCGTCATTGGCGAGACTTTTGTAGTAAATAATAGTCCGTACGTCGACAATCAAGGGACAATGATTTGCAGAGAAGGGTGTAAAAGTTAAAAAAGGGGAGGAGGAATATTCTCAGCACGCCACGAATGATCACCGAAAGTTAAAGACGACAAGAAAAGGTCCACGCAATTGAAAAAAGATCAGAGCAAACAAGCCAGACCGAGCTGGGCATAAGACTAGAAGGGTCCTGGGTGAAAGAGAAGTAGCCAACATCCGCGCCAGAAGATGAGCTGTGATTTGACTGGAGAAGAAACAGTAGCGGCGTCTATAGCGATGTGATAATATAATAGGTTTTGGGATGGAGAGGCCAAAATTGTCCTTCGGAAGAGAAGAAAGGGTATCATACCGTCGAAGTTTGAACGAGGGCCAACCAGCGACGCGACACACAGAGGGGAAGGGTAAGTGATCTCAAAAGGTGCAAAAGCCCCAGGAGATGCTACACCGAAAAAGGAGAAAGTGGAGTCCCCCTCATTCGACTTCGAGATTGGCGGTGGGAGGGAGAAGGTGAGGCAGGAATCCTGGAAGAATCTCAAGAAATGAGGGGAAAATTGTGATCTTCCTACCACCTGGCTAGATCCCTCGGTAATGGAATGGAGATGTCAGAACGGCCATCAACGTTAACCTCAAATCTTTACAAGATCAACATATGAGTGGGGGTGTCACTGTTCCCTCCCGTGAAAAGTATGCAAAAAACACTGCGGTATAGGATGTGGGAGGTCTCATTTTTCTTTATGTAGAGTTTGGCCGGGACGCGAGGGCCGTGCTTGATGGAAGGAAAAGAGAGAAGAAGCAGCTTAATCGGAATGGTCAAGGAGCTTCATCAAAGTAAAGAGCCGGGGACTAGGTGGAAGGGGTAGGGGAAACATAGAGAAAGGAGAAGTTCTATCGTAGCGGGAGCGGAACTTCAAGACGACAAAGAAAGAAAAAAGCAAAGAAAACGAAAGAGACTCTATTTAGTATCGAAGGGGAAATTCTAGGAAAAAAAATCGAGGGGAAAGCGGGAGCAAACGCGGAGTCGCGGGATGAAGACTCCCGCAAGCAGAGAAGAGGAAACCTTCGGCTATCGTCCTTGGAGCCCTCGCATTCCTCGAGACGAACCGAACAAGAAGAAACCAAACAACCACAATAAGATGCCATCCTCAAGAAGAACGAAGTCTAGCTGCGACGGGAGGAGGAACCGGCAACAAAAGATCATCAAAAAACCCCAAAAGAAATATCGCCAAAAACGCCGAAGGGATGAATTGGCAAGCAGTTATAACGGCAATCCGGATCTCCCGGCAGCTGAAATCCTTGAACCGGCCGCAAGAGGTAAAGCCGAGGAGGGAAAAAAAACGCAGATCAAGCCCGAAGGAAAGAGGAAAAAAACATCCCCGAGGTGAATCGTAACGAGGACGCCCAGGTTAGAAAGTCAGCTTTAAGGTCGCACCGGGATCATCGGCAGTTGGGGCCTTTGGCGTGAGAAAGCCTCGACCGGCCCAAAAAGAAAAGAGGAAAAGTTCGATACCTCTGAAAGAGGAGCACGCAGAAAGAAAAAAAAACTAAGCAGGTAAACAACACGGGGAAGAAGGTGATTGTAAACTGACAGAAGATCACCGGGGAAGAGGGGGAGAAGAGGATAAAGATGACCTGTCGTTGGGAAAATCGAACAAAAAAAGAAGACGAAGGGATTCACACGCTGACAATAACCCCGGGCCGGGAATCGGACCTGTACTTTCAACGGATTCTATTTCCCCAGAGACCGAAAGTGGAGGGGGGGGGGGGGGGGGAGGAAGGGAAGGCTCAGCCATTGTGAAAGATAGCGCGTCCAGGAGCCCAAAGCTCGCGAAGGCGTAAGAAGGATCTATAGGATGGGATCTAAAGAGGGAAGGAAGGTAAAAAAAAAGTCAATCAGAAAAGGGAAGCGAAAAAACTTGCTGGTCCTCGGAGTACCAAGCGCAACGTCTCTACCTTCATCAGGGGGACTCCAATTAGGAAAAAACCAGTGCGCATTGAGAGGTCAGAACAAAGGCCGAGACTAAGGGAAGGAAGATCCTATTTATAGCTGAGCGTTCCGGTCAAAATAAACCCAACAGAGAACAGCAAAAAAGTTCCAGGCAGGGAAGGAATAAAATTGCACTGCAACAATGGCTGAAAAAAAACCGTACCCCCAAAAAACTAGACGGAGGTATCCTTCTCACCCACCGACTGGGCAAGCCTCAAACGCGAAAAATACCTCTACGGTTATGTCCCGAAACAGAAATGGGAAGAAGAGTAGGTCGCGCTTGGAATGGCGTCAAACGAAAGGAAAAGAGAGGGGAAAGGGGCGAACCAAGACCTCCAATTGCCGAAAGAAAAGACGAGCGAGAAGCCAGATCTTCACGCAACGAATGTGGCAATTAATTCTTAGATGGACTGGTCTAAGGAGTTTTAAGGGAGGGAGTATGAATTGAAACATGAAACTGGAAAAGGAAGAGGGAAGGAAGGAAGCGTGGGGGAGTTTCAGTGTAGCGTAAGAATTATCCGGACCCGGTATCAGCGGCACAAGGTAAGACCGATCAGGATCAGGCAGGAAAAAAGATTCGAACTCTGCCTTGCGAGGACGGGTGCTACTAAGAAGAGAACAGCGGGGGTCCGCCGGTCAAGAAAAAAAAACGCAACGCGAGAAAGAAGGAGCAAGGAAAGAAAAGCCAACAACAAAGAATGCATAAGATCTTGAAAAACGCTCCTCTGCTTCATGAACGAAGCGACCATCGTAGAAACGGCGTCGCTCGTCGCGCGGAGTGGTAAAAGGAGGAATAGAAAAACACAGGACGAAAAGGCAGATCACAACACGGGAGAGAGGCTGGGAGGAAGAGAATGAATCAGGACGTTTTCAAGGTAGAGAGAAAGGCCATAACGATACCAACGTATATTCACCCGAATAACCGCCGGATGGAATCAAAAACCAAAAAAAGGGAACACGCAGCCCCGAAGGGGGAAACTCAAAAAAATTGAGAGGAGAGCGGTCATAAAATGAGCAAAGCCTTAAAAAAACACCCGCCGATCAGGGCAAGATCTCGATTAGTCGTAAAAAATAATAAAGTCACAGGAGGAGGGAGCGAAAAGAAAGAAAACAAGAGGGAACTCACCTTAAGAAGGCAATGTACTGCCCGCGCGATTGTTACGAGTGAAAAAATTCCATGGGAAAGTTGTATGGATACAAGGGACGGGGTGAAAGAAAAAGGGAAAATCGTGGTTTTACGAGAAACCATCGACAGAAGAGATCGTAAAGAAAGTGGGGGGGATCTCCAGTCCCGCTGTTCTTTCGCAGACCATAAACACTATAAATCGGCCGTAAATGACAACGGCCGCCATAAGATAAAAACGAAACAAAAACGTCTGAAAAGCAGGTCCTAAGAACGGCAAAGTACATGAATGGTAAGTGTGAGGACCGGGAGACAGGAACAGGTGGGGGTCGGGCAAAAATGGTAGAAGGAGAAGGCGATCAAGGGCAACACCAAGCGGAGCCGGCGCACCAAACAGATCGATTGGATCGGGCACACCCGACGAGAAAACGAGAAATCGATCCTCGGATCGAGAGGACTGATTTGTCTGAAAACACAAAAAAAAAAACCCCACCCGGGGGGAAGGGCAAAAGGGGACAAATCTGTCTCGGAAAACTACTCGCTACGAACAATGGGGTGCGGTCGCGACAATTTTAAGGAAAACGGTCAGGGAGAAAATGTTCGAAAGGAAACACGGATCCAAGGGAGTACGAAGACAACTTCAAAGGAGAAACCTGTCTTGAGGGGGAGGGAGTCATCCAAAAAAAAGCGCCCGAAAAGGCCGAAAAACATAGCGCGGCGAAAGTCTTGCGCAGAGAAGGAGACAGTGTTGGACCCTCTTTCAATAGGGACTAAGAAAAAAGCATGTGAGGGCGGGGCCAGACCGAAAACCGACGCGTCACACTCTAGGAAGACTAAGAAACAACACAACCTGGAATTATGGGGATGTGGTGACCAAAAGAACACATGACGCTGATACGAGCGAATCAATCCGAAACGCCGGCCAGGACACCTAACTTCAAACGGAAGCGGTCGTCATCACGCTTAGGGGGTAAGGAAGGGAGTCTGAAACGGCGCTGGCGGATGAAAATCCTCGTTGCTTTCCGCCGCTATAAGCACATGCGACGTTGGATCAGTGCATCAAATCTCCAGAAAAATAAAAACAACGGATGAGAAGAGATTGATCGCCTTTTCAACTTAGGCCAATCTGCTTGAAAGAGCGCGGCGGAAAAAAAAGCGAATTGAAAAGAATCGCCCTTGGCAGTAGAACAGAATAAGAGCGTGATGAACTGAAAGCTTCCTGTTGTAGGTGGGGGTGGCGTTGTCCGGCGTGCGCTTTCTTTTCTGGGAAGGAGCGGATCATCGGCCAAACGTCAAAAAGGAGGCGGGAACACGAAAAGAAATTCACAGCGGTGTGTGTTTTGCAACTAAAAGGGACTCCGCGGTTTTTTACAGCCAGAGGGTGGGGCGGTATGGAGAACGCAATTCAAAATGCGCGCTGGGAGGAATATGAAAGAGTGTACCACACAGGGAAAAGGGAAGCAATCGCCAGCAAGTTCGTCCTACTGGCGTTGATTCCAGGGAGGGCCGTCAGTTGTTCTGCTCGACGGAGGCAGGTGGGGAGAAAAGGACAGTGCTCGCCGTGGATCCTGGGGTGTGGGATCGACAAAAAGACCCTGGAAATTCAAATTTCGCCTCCAAGACACAAAAAACGAGGAGAGTAATCGATAAGAAAGAAAAAACTCGAAGGGGAAATGCAAGCAGGGAAGTAGGGGCTCTGAAGGAGTGAAGTTTCCGATAGACAGCTCGCCGATCTCGATCCGGAGAGAAGCAGACCACTCTTTGTCGGGCCGAGGTGTGAGAAAGCGCCATCTGTAAAATGCGTGACGAAGTATGAATTTCAGCGCCTTGCGGTGAAAACAGGAGAAGCGGAGAAAGAGGACAGGTTGATAAACAGTACCGGTCAGATCAAATCAACCGTACAATTTCCATTCGCTCAGCAGGCCAGACCTATTGTAAACAAAAGTTTTATTGCGGACGAGGGCGGAAAAACGAGAAGCCGAAAGATCGGGATGGAACGCGGAAAATACATCAGTCCTGGCGAAATCTAACAAAAAGCCGGATTGTACGTATCGTGAAGCTGCGAATCGGTCCAACCGGCGAATGGTCGTGCGCAGCCGGAAGAGACAAACTCCAAAGAAGCCGGAAAAAAGGAAACGAAAGGCAACAGTGACCAGCCTCTCAGAGCGGACCCACTATTGGGAAACTGGTCTCGAGTAAACGTCATCCGCATGAATTTAATATTTTGGGGGGGGCCAGATTCGAGGGAGAGCAAACTGATATGGAGGGGTGGCGGGGGATTGTACGGCTTGAATCCGGGTAAGGGGACCGGCCAAAGAAAACTAAAAGAGACCGATATGAACGGCCAAGAGAAAGAGGTTTGGTGAGCTGATTATCCGGAAGGGAATTGGGATTGGAGACTCGAGGGGGTAGCGGTTTGGCCGTCCCTCTGGCTTTCGGACTCAGAAGGACCCAAGGTGACAAAGCAGAAAATGTTTCCATCAGCACTAGAGAGACCGGTACCTTGGTTTGGGTAGAAAAGACCTGGCGGGGGAGGTTCATCCTCTCCTCCGAGATCCTGTTGTGACAGAACGGCGCGAAAAGCAAAACGAAGGGCAAGGGAGGCCCTCTTTACGAATGACGCGATGAACGGAGGGGAAGGGGGAAGACTAATAGAAGGGTCTAGGGGCCGGGACAAAGCAATTCTTCACCGTCAGGAGGGCGGGGCACGCGTGTGCGTTGGGGCAGTGGGGGGAGATAAAAGCGGGAAAGGCGCGAGGAGGTAGAACAAACCCTTGCGACTAGAGGCAGGGAAGAAAAATCACTTTGGCGGCGATCAAGAAAGAGAGATGAGTACCTTTGTGACCGCCAAAAAGAAAGGGGGGGTAAACGGATAATGGCAGCAGCGAACCGCAATAACGCCAAAACGAATCGTCGGGGACACGGAAAAGAAGGGGGTACCATGGATTGAAGTCGTGAACCCAAGGAGAGAGCCTGAGGGGACTCTTCGCGCCCGCTCAGCATAATCTCTGGTAAGAGGCATAAGAAGGATGCACACCTCCAGTTAATGTTGTGCAGAAAAAAAAAAGGATAATTATATACTAATTGGTAAAATTGTCTGTGGTGGGGGTTGGTGGAAGAGGGGAGGAGACTACACATCTCTGATTTGTTGTTTCGCAACACAAGTGAGGCGGCAGGGCGACGACGGGGCTGTGAGGTGACACCGCACGAGTGGATAAGAGCGAGAGGAGATTGGTGAGGGGGGGGGTGAAAGAGCAGCCGAGCGATCTGTGGGTCAAAAAAAGGGAGCAGGGGGGGGTGACGGGGAGAGAGACGATAAAAGGCAAGATTCCAAAAGAAGTAGATGTGCTAAGTCTGAACTACAAACACAGAAAGAGAGCGGGGCTGAAGGGAAGAACTCTATATCAATGGTTCAGGTGTCAGTCGTTGGTAGGTGTACTCTCTCGCAGATCTCTTCGTCACTATCTCTCTGAAAAAAAGACAAAACGGGGGGGTGTGGGGAGCAGAAGGAGAAGAGGGGTGTGTGTTGGTGTGTGTGGGAGCTGTTTGGGGGGGGGACGGGTGGTTTGGGGAGAGTGGTGCCCAGGGGGGGGTGGGGGACACAGAGAAAAAAAGCAACAAAACGGTTGGAGGGGTCTAGAAGCGTGGTGCGAGAGAGAGGGGGGGGAACATCGAATGAAACAAGAAAATCTCACGCTGAACAAAAGCGGAAGGGCTCAAAAAATAACACAAGACTGGCTAACCCAGGGGAAGCCCCCCGGGAAAGAAAGGGCCAAGGAGACCGGGGGAAGGAGGAACCCGGTTGTAGCCCGTGAAAGGATAAAAGCAAGGACGAGAGGATCAAGAACGGAGAATGAAAGAAAGGCGCCGGCTTGGGAACGTGGAATAGTCCCCAATCGGCACGCCCGGAGAGAAAAGGCAAGAGGGGGCCCAATCCTCGGAACGACCATTCAAAAGAGCAAGGAGGGGGGGAACCGCCTCGTCTGAGGGGGCTTCGATAAACGCCATAGAATCAGTGCGAGTAAATGCCAAGGGGCGAGTATCCAATCAACCAACTGGCCGCCGACGTAAATCGGGAACATCACAGGGTCGTGGAGCAAGCTAGTCGGGGAAAATACGAAGGAGAAAGGTCAGGATGGAATAGTAGCCGTAGAAATGTAGAAGCACTGGCGGCTGCTCGCCTGTCGCGCCCGACCAGAACAGACCCCACTTTCCGACAGCCTTGCGATAACAAGAAGGGGAAAAGGGAGAAGTTGACGACAACATGATTCGATCTGAATTAGGGGCGAGCTCAGGTGGAAGAAAGAAAAAATGCGTGACCGATTTTCAGAGTCCTAGCTTTGCACAAAAGGGTGGTAAACAAGGGAGTTGCCGATAAAAATGCAATTAGAACCAGGAGGGGAAACGGAGCCTCATGGGGGGGGGTGGGGGGATGAAATCTTTTGCGGGAGCATCAAGGGGAGCAGGAAAGTCGTCGGCGCGGATACGTAGTGATGGTTGGGGGGGGTTTGGGGGGAAGGAATAAAAAACTGATGGTTCCGCTAGCGCATAAGAAAGAGAAAAGGTCAAAGGAGATGACAGAATTTACGGAAGGTCATGTAGGGGGAATTAAAGAAGATCCGCTCTTATTTGCTTACCTCTTCCGGAGCGAGCTAGTAATCAAAAAGGAGAGCAACTGAGGGCCTCAAAACCTGATAACCTACACGCGCCTCTTCCTGGAGAAACAAGCAGAGGGACGTACGAGACGCGACGATTCAGGGCCTCCGTATAAAAGGTCTGCCACGGACAACAAGACACAAGATTCCCCCCAAAGAACTCTCTACCACCAGAGAAGCTCAATAGACAATGACTATTACGGCAGAAGATCGTCTAGGAAGAGGCAAAAAAAGAAAGCAAAGCAGGGCGTGGTCCACCGGCCAAGGAGCAACCTGCTCATAGCACCATAGCAACCTGGGGAAAAAGACCCCCTCTCCGCCAGTGTCGATGCAATAACGGGAAAGGGGAGGGAAAAAAAAACCCACGCCAAACAAGGATTGACAGATCGCTGTCGAAGGAAAGTCCGTGCTGACCATCTAGGCCCACAAAAAAGCGAATATCGAAGGGGAAGGGAGATCCAACAAGAAAAAAATCGGGCTGGAGGGAAGGAGCTTTCTTACAATGTACTGAACACATTGAAAGGGACCAAAAGAAGACCTAAGAGAGACGACCGGCGAGGGGGGACGAAAAAGCTCCATCTCGTAAGTTCATGGCATCCGAAAAGGGTCGCAGAAGTACACCCTTTTGAGAGAAACGAAACCAGAGAAGAGATTGGGGTCCGCGGGAATGGGGGCGGCGGCAACTTCGCCCGGGCTATCAAAAGGGCGAAGGAAAAACGGATCGAAAAAAGAAATATGATCCCTATGAGAAAAACACGCCCTGATCGAGGAAGCTCCCGCTGCCTGCTGATAAGAAATCAAGACAAGAGGGGGGGAGATGTGTGAAAACAAGACAAAAGGACAGAAGGGGGTAGCAACAAAGAGAGAGTAAAGCTGGGGAAGGCGGGATCAGGGTTTTTTTCAATGGGGACGGGAAGTGGCGAACGGCGGGAAGACGGGGGGAGGGAGAAAATAGCAAGGGAATGTTTGAAAAGCTCAAGAATCGACTGAGAAAAAAAAGTGCCCCACCGGTCTACTGGATAGGCAAGAAGTTGGCTGGGAAAAAAAAAATTATCAGGAAAAAGAGACGAAAATGAACTCCTGCTAACTAACAGGGACAACATTGCAAGCAAACAGATCTGGCAAAATCGTAGGAGATTAACCACTGGGGGGAACTAAAGAGGAGGTCTACATTAAGGAGAAGAAACACTGGAAGGGATGGAAAAAATCAGTCGTTGCGGAAGAGAAAAAGGGCGTTCACGAGACACGGAAGCAAAACCAGCGAGGCTGCCATCGGTGGTA
>Ga0179593_1345292_pt1 | contig 13924 bp, 17 predicted proteins | sample CZODoug2_1_08_16_FD_185931 | JGI IMG/M metagenome (GOLD analysis project Ga0179593, IMG submission 185931) | Vadose zone soil fungal communities from Angelo Coast Range Reserve, California, USA - CZODoug2_1_08_16fungal (PacBio error correction) | ecosystem: Environmental > Terrestrial > Soil >...
AACCGCCTCCGGGGGCAGGGGGACCAGTAAAGGAGCAACGTCCTGCGGGCTGGAGACAGTGCGGCGTTACCGAAAGGGGAGAGGTAAATGTAAAGAAGAAGGAGGAAGGGCGCTAGTGGGTGGGGGTCATGAAAAAAGGCCAGAAGAGACCGTAATCCCACTCGCGATGCGCTGGGCCTAAGACTCGAGAGAAGGCAAAGGGGTGGGGGGAAAAACACATAACCTAGAAAAAAAACAAAACGTGGGGAAAGTGGAGGTGCGAAAAGGGAAAAGAAAAATAGTACTGTTGACACTCTTCGTGATTGAAAACGAGAACTTAAGAAGAGTACCGCTGGAAAACACCGGCACAACACGCAAATATGAAAACGTCTCAGTAAGTTCAACAAAAAAGGGGGCGAAGACGGAAAAAGTCCCTTGGCATCTTGGGGGGTAAAAAAAAGGGCGTCGTACAGGGGGTCACAAACCGTCTCAGACTTCAACCGCGAAACTGAGAAAGTTAAAGGAAAAGCGTCAGGGAAGAGAAGAGAAGGAGCAATCACAGGGGCACGGGGAAAATCGGCATACAGACCAAGACATGCGAATTGCCGTGACTCTTGCGAGGAGGGGTGGGGGTGTGTGGAAGGGAGGTGTGAACTTCAACAAAGGACGTAAAAGGGAACCTTCGGAAAGCACCTTAGGATATTGAAAAAGATTAGACTAAAAAAAGGAAGCAGGGTGGACGCCAAAAGTACGATCGGGGCTCGTAAATATAAGATCAAACAACCAACAACGCCGTTTAGTACGATCAGGTACTATATAAACCGTTTCCATGGCAACTTAGGAAAAGTGGAATTCTCGGAAAAAAAGCTACCAAGACTTAAAAGGGATCAAAAGGGAGTTACAAATTCAGGCGGCAAAAATCTAATAGGGGCAAAAAATACGAGCAACGAAAGGATGTTAAAAAAAAGAGGTCGAAAGAGAAGCGACGGCTGAAAAGGGATGGAAACAGAACGAAAAAGTCTGGGGTGCAGGGGTAATGCCATCAAGGAAAGATAAAAGGGTGGACAGCTGCTCCAAAACAATCTCCTTCAGGGGGGATGAGGGGACAAAGAAGACATGAAAGGAGTTGAAATAGCTGCTGCAAAGGCGCGAGCTCTCTGATAAAACCGACATTACAAGCAATGAAAAAATGGTTTTGGGTAGGGGTGCAAAGAAAGGGAAGGGATTGACCTGTTGAGATCCGTAAGGGCGTCCATAGAGGCTAAAGAGACCCACGAAAAAACTAAACTGGGTACAGAGGTGCGATGGAAAGAAAGAGGTGGAAAACACCAACACGCGGGAGGGCCGAGAGAGAAATAAAACAAGCATCGCTCGTGCGACTGGTGGAAGAAGAGGCCATGGAATCTACTGCATGCCAAGAAAAAAAAAATCAAGGGGAGGAAAAACCGAGGAAGATGAGAAAGGCAGAACCCTGCAATGGGGCGCGAAGAAAGAACCGAAAAGAGGGGAAAAGAAGGACAAAGGAAAGCCACTACGAGGCCACGCATCTCCTGCGACTACTGACAAACGGTAACAGCAACAATAGGTCGTCCTGCTCCCCAGCCAAAATTCACAGAACGAAAGCGTGTAACAGGGAAATGACAACCAAACTTGAACACAAGGGAACTATCAACGGAAGGCAAGACGCAAAAAAACAGCAAGAAAACGCAAGGAACCGAACCGGGCCCCGCGGTTAATCAGTCGAACGTAATCTGACCTCAAAAACCGGGCGGCAGCTGCGAGGTCGAGCACACTGGGAAGGGAGAACTCCCCACAGAGAATTAAGCCTTCCCAACGAGAGCTGGAAAGAAAAAGGCCAAGCACGTACAAAACATCACAAAAACGGAAAAGAAAAGCAGCAGAATACCAAAAAACAACGTCTCAAAAAAACCCCGGAAAAACTGTCCAGTCCATGATCTACAGCCTAAAACCGCCGGCAAAAAAAAAAGCAAAACCAAAGAGTGAGGCTTCAACCGACTCGCAAAACAAAAAACAGAAAAAAGCAGGAGGGACGCAAAAAAGAAGGAAAAGATTTACATACCATGGCCGAAAAACATAAATCGTAGCGGATCAATCAAAAACGGACAGGGGCCCAAGTAGGAAAAAAAAAAGGCGAATAATCGCGAGCAAATCACAGGACAAAAGCTCAGGGACCAAAAGAACTGGAACGGGCCGAGCCTAGGATGTTTCTCAAGATTTGGGGGTCCCAAAAAATCGACAACGAAAAAAAGGGGGGCGTATGATCGAAACGACGGGAAAAAAAAAAAAGAGGCTTGGCTGCATGGATCCAAGTTCCTGCAAACGAAAAGAAGACTAAGAACTAGCTTCGGAAAAAAAAAAAAACGAGCGAGGAGGGGGAACTCTGGAAGAACCAGGGAGAAAAAAGACGAGATCCGGCGCAGCAGGGCTTTCTCAAGGATTTGACTGGGCGTGGAGATGCCAAAAAGGGGAAAAAAAAGACGGAAAACGACGGGTGCTACCAAATCCACTCCAAAAGGAGGTAACCAGGAGAAAACATAAAGTGCGCATATCGTTCACTCCCGCCAAAGTCGGCGAGGATTGCCCTCCACAAAGAATCCAAAAAGGCATGACAAAAGCCGCGAAAAGGAGCGAAGGTCGCCGCAGGTGCAAGGTGTGAGGTATATCCCGACGACCCACCGCGATAGTCCAAAACCGAAAAAAAGAGCTCAGCATGCTAGGAAGAAATTCAAAAGAAGCAAAACGCAAAACCAATCCCAAAAGACTAAATAAAACTCAAAAGGAAACAAGAAAAAAACCTGGGGGGGTCAAGGAAGAAAGGGAAAGGTTGAATCACTTACACTTTCCAAGAACACCCACTCGGCACAATAATGAAAATAAGCTCGTACTGTCGGAAACCCGGGTCACGGGAAAGAAAAAAAGAACCGTGAAAGAAAAGAAAAAACGGGAACAGAGGAAGAAGAAAACCACGATCCCTACACCGGTCAACGGCCAAAAGGAATAACAGTAGAGGAGAGAGACAGAGAAAAAGTTGCCCTGCAGGTTTCAGACCGAGGGACTCTCAATCAAGAATGAACAAGTCGGGAAAGTTAGAAGGGGCACGGAGATTGGAAACAAGCAAAACACCGCCGCCATACGGGCATGAAAACGCTCTAAAAGGACGAGACGCCTAATAGATCTCAAGGCAACTCGGAGACAAGGGCGGGCAAGTGCTCAAACTTCAGACTACGTAAAAGTCGGGGGGGTTAAGGAGACTATGCGGAAAGCAGAGAGAGCCAAACCAGCTTATGAGGATAAACATAAACGCATCACGAAGAGAGGTGGTCGCCGCGCTAACAACTCTCATTCAACTTGCAATGAAATTACTGCTCTTGAAAAAAAGAAGGTGAACGCTCACAGAGGGGGGGGGAGTCGGTGTACAACAGAGAAACGTGGTTGTGCGCACAGAACAAAGAGGAGTGAGGCGCTTGCCGGGACTTGTCGCCGCCCAATCGACGAAAAAAGCCACGAAGGGCAAAATTGGGGCAAAAGTGCAAAAAAGGAAAAAGAGATGAAGTTTGTAATAAAAGCACCAAAGTGTCTAAGAAGACCGTGAAAACCCCCCAAGGGGATGACAAGACCGACTCACTGCGGGGACAAAATCCCAGGCAGAATACCAAGCGCATGCCGAAGGTAGCCTGAAGAAAACTGGGGGCGAGTACTTCATCAGTAAGTGGTTTCAAAGATTCCAAAACCAGAAAAAGGGTGGAAAACCTCGACGCCCCGGTTTCTGGGGGAGGTTCAAAAACAGTAGAGACGGAATGGGGCTCCTATGACGCAGACGAGTGGGGATAGAGTCAGGAAGAAGTTGGGGTTCGGGTGGCGAGGGGGTAAAGGATCAAGGAGAGCGTCATCTGTATGGAAGGTCGTCGGTGGGGGGGATCGCATCTGCAAGGCGTGAAATGACGAGTAAGGATAGAAAACGCAAGAGGGGGAAAAAAAGAGTGCGCACGGTAGCCACTATGTCAGGAAGTAAAAATATTAATCCTGAAAGGGAAAAGAAGTCAGGGTGTAAAGAAATCGGAAGGGCGAGTCTGCTAAACACGACGAGAGGAATAAATTTGGGTGCAAAAAGACGAAAGCGAAACAGAAAAGGCGAGGGACAGCCAAAAGGACCAAGGGCCGGAGGTCGTGGATTTGTGTGCGCATGAGACAGGCCCACTGAAGCCGTCCGAACACTTCAACCAGAGAAGAATAGCTGGGGGGGGGAGACGCTTGACGAAAGACGAACTCGAATGTCACGACAGGCAAAAAAAACTTAAGTCCGCGGAGGTGAGCGGAAAAGCAGCCGCCTAAGAAATATGAGGGACGGGGAATTCGTCAAAACGACAAGGTGGAAAGATAGGCCTCAGCGGGAGGGGAACCGGGGACGACGAGCAAAGGGAACGTCGTGGGTCCAGGAACTAATCGGGGACGGAAAATCGAGGGGGGCTGGTAATCGGAAGATAGGCCGGGTAAAAAAACTAAAGGGGGGGGGGAGAAAAAAGGATCGAGCGGTCAATGGTCTACACTGAATATGAAGGGGTCGCAATGAGCGAATAGGAAGGAGGGGAAAACCGCCGGCGGGAGCCGCCAGGGCACTTTTGTGGTGCTACCATGGGAACTGTGCCGGGTTGTGACAGCGCTGATGGGAGGAAAGCGCCCAGACGCGGGTAGGAGTTGATTCAAAGGGACTTGGGAAAGGGGGGGGTGGTCAGGCTCTTGGACGAAGAAAGCGAGTCTGTTAATGGACAGACCAAGTGTAGAGGAGATGGAATAGATGGGAAAAGTCTGAGAGGAGCGAAAAGGGGGGCGTAATTGGGTGAGGGTCATAAAGGGGCGAAGAGATGGCGGGACAAGGGAAGAGCGCGAATTAGAAGATGAGTGTAGACATTGACACCTCACCCATCGGAAAAGCGAAGAGTGCAAGGCAGTCCTTCTGCTGGAAGGGGCCAGGAGATAAGACCCGGACAGCGGGAAAGAGCGGTGGAGGCGGCCCCAGTACACTTGGAGGGGGGGAGAATCCGATGGCTGGATGTCTGTCATCCGAGCGTAAAGAGAGGCACCGAGAAAAAATACGAGCGGTTAAGAGAGCGAAAGCACCTTAGGCGTGTGACTCCCGGGAGCGAAACAGGTATCACCCATTTGGCCGAGGGACACGCCGGTAAAACGTTGTCGAGGACGAAATCGAACGTCGTTTTCCGTAATGGTGTTACAGAGAACTGTATGGAGGGAGTGGGTACCAGGAAAAGGTTCCGCCCAAGAACAGATTGAACTGTTCAACGGAGGAGGGCCGATCAAGTGTGAGTAGGAGATTAAGATAAAGGGTAAACCTTTTGGGGTGCAAACCGAGCGCAGAAACTGTGCAAACCAGGGCAGATTCAACTCTGGGGACCAGCACAACTTATCTGGCCCGAATAACACCGCAAAGTTCCACTAACGGACAAAAATATGGGTGCCCCCGCAAACTTGAAAAGAAGGAGCACGTGGCTTAATGTCAGGATCTCTCACCTTCTAGTTGTTATCCGGTAGAAATCCCTCGGGGAAATAACGACGAATAATTTGAAAAAAAGTGACGGAGTGTCCTAACAGACCTTCATAAAGCTTTGGCCCATTAACAATAACTACCAGAAGGTGCGATAAGTCAATCGTGAAACAGAGGAAAAAAACAAAAAAGGGAAGGGTTCCTCGGGAAAAGGGTTCTTTGGCGAAAAGAGCGCACCCCCTTATGTCAGATGGTACTTCTCAAGATCGGCTGGGAGAGGGGAGTGGGGAGACCAAGAAAAAGGAAGCCTTCAAAACCGTTATTTCTAAGACGTACGGGAAGGGGAAGAGCGCGCATCTACTCCCATCAAAAGGAGTCTGGAAGGGAAACCCGGATTGTCCCCTTGTAAGCACCTAGTTCCGAAAGACAATCCGTGCCAAACGAACAATTGATGTCAACGGAAAAGAGTTGATGGTCAAACTAACATGAAAGGGGAAAGACGACTCTTGAGGGGTGTAATTCCGGAATGAGGTGGGAGACAAAAAAAGAGAAGGACAAGGACACGGAAGCAATCTTCGTCACGACAAATTACAAGGGACAACAAAAGAGCAAAGCTAGTCCCGCAATACCCGGGGCCGCGCTTTGTCGCAATTCAGGAATGTCGGAAGAGAAAATAAATATAGAAGAGAATAACAACAAAGGGGCAGGAATGGGAGAAAAAGGGGGATGGCATCCTTTGCGGCCAAGGATAACCAGCAGCATCGGGGGAAAAAGGGAGGGGCAGCTGGGCCTAAGTGATCATTTCCTGATGGGTCGGAGGAGTCCGCCAGAAAAGAAAATGGGAAGAATTTCTAGACCCTTGGAAAAAGCCCTCAATCGTGAGGCGCTGAAAACAGTGGTAGAACGCAATTGAAATGGGACTGACCGGACTCCTGGGGAGACACGGGGAAAAGGACTAGCAGAACGAGGGGAGCCTGAGAGTGGGCCGCAAGAATCGCGCCGGTGAAGTAGTTGGGGACGAAAACCAAGGCGAGGGAGACCCGTGGGAGAAGGGGCTTCTGACTAGAACTGGACTCCAGAACGGCTTACGGGAAGGGGAGGCAGGGGACGTCTCGTCATGAAGCCACGGGGTTGCACAGGAGAAAGGGGGGGTGGGGGTATGGGGAAAAGGGGGGGAAGGAAAGGGGAGAGGGGGGGCAGAGGAGCTTTGAAGGGGGCTCAGGGGGGGGAAGGCGAGTCGGTAACAGGGCCTGGTTTCAACACCAAGGATGAAAGACTCTACCGTCTGTAAAAAGTATGCGTGGGGGAAAGAGGGGGGACTATCATTAGAGGCAGGTGTGGGCTGGGGGGGGTGTAATCCGAAGGCGCAAAAATATAATGGGGGGGGAAGAAAAGGCGGGGCATTCATTGGATGAAAAAAGGCCAAAAATAAGTCCGCGATGCCAAACGATCGGGAGAGGCAGCAAACGAGAGGTCCCCAGACAAGGACCATTGAACCAGCATCCGAGGAACCAAAATGGGAAGCAGAGGCCCGCCCAGACAACCGGGCACGTTCGGCGGGGGCGTCCCAAATCACAAGGCACCAAAAACAAACGCACAATAATAGGAGACTAAAAACAGAACTTGACAACCAACCCGTCCTGTGCAAAACCCAAGCCAAAAAGAAGAGAGCGTGAACTCAGGGCACAGAAGGAAAACCCGTGAAAAGGTGAGGGGGAAAACATAAGAAATCGCATAACAATCGAAAACACAATGACTCAAAAAAGACAAGGGAAGATTGCAAGCAAGGTACCCCAGAGAAAAGGCAAAGCCCTTCCTCCACCGATCCGGAAAAAAGGGGGAAAACCAGGGCCGGGTTCCGTTACTGTCATTATAAGCAGTGAAAAAAAAGTCGTCTCAGTGACAGAGACCGTACGCAAATCTGACCTGGCGTCAATAGCCAATCCAGAAAAGAACCGAGAAGCAGGAAGAAAGGGGAAATCAAAAGCTTCAAAAGCGGCTCGATCCTCCACCGAAAAAGGCTAAAAATAAAAAAGAGGCCCAAAAAAGGGAAAAAAAACACAAGCGCACAGGCGCGGCGCAACACCACCCATATCCGACCTGGGAAAAGGGCATAAAGCAAAAAACAGCACCCACGGCCTTGGGCCATAAAACACGGGATCAGCGCTTCTCACAGGGGTCATCCATATACAACGAATGAAGGCCGGCAAAGACATCGGCCGATTGGGGGGAACACTGAACAAAGCGATCGAATCTTCCGAAACGGTCAAGAAAAAGTAGACGAAAAGCAAAAGAAGAAAATCAATTACAACGGCCAAAAAGAACCCAAAACTCGCGGGAAACAAGAGAACGGTGAAAGAACGGCCAAAAAGCGGGAAGGGGGGTGGGGGGGGGAAGGAGGAATCTTGGCAAGTTCAACAAGGGAGAGAAGAGGGGAGTCTCTGAAGCGCGAAAGAAACCGCGGACGGGAACAACTAGGAAAGGAGGAAAAAAAAAAAGATCCTATCGAAAAGAGATCGGGGAGGAGTAGGACCGATCCAAGAACTTCAGTCGAACAGGGGGGGCGAGTGAGCACAATATGCGCCGGACAGACGAAGAAACTTTTTATTGACCTCTTTTCCATCGGCAGGAAAAACTATAAATAAGGGGAGGACCCTCATGCACAGCACCAAGGAAGTTGCTTGAAAACGCTAGATAGGGGGGGGACGGTGGGGGGGGGGGGCGCTGGTGAGTCATAGTAATGATCTAAAAAAGGGGTTCCAGAAACGGTCACAGAAAGGTACCAGATCAATGGATAATCAGAAAAAAAAGGGAAAAAAAAATCTAAAATTTCGAAGTGCAGAATCACTGAAAGGACGAGGGAACCAGGATCGCCGCATGAAAAACCCGAACACTAAAAACCTACATGAAAACTGTCGGGAGGTGGATACTGTGACTAAAGTATCGAATACCAAAGAGAATGAAGAGGTAATGTCATTCTTCATAAAAAATCCAACTGGATCCCAAAATCAAAAGATAGTAACCAGACGGAACCCCGTGTGTAAAAAGTTCAGGGGGGGGTGAACTAAAAAATCTAGTGACCAAGAAAAGAGAGGGGGATAAAGGGAGTCTACCCGCAAAGGGTCAACCTCACAAGGGGCTGAATCGGAAGGGGAACTAAAACGTTCCCCCTTGGGTACCAAAAAAACTCTTACAGAACGCGATGACAAAGGCACGAAAAAAAGGGGCGGCAACTAAAAAGAAAAGGGAAAGGGGAACGAGTATAGTATCAAAAAGAAAAATTTTACGGGGCCCTGCAAAGGGAGGAAAATAGAAGACAAGCATGCGCAGTCGTCCTAGGACCAAAAAAAGAGCTTCCACCGGTCGATGCAGTAAAGGCTCCAAAAGAAGCTCGCAAGAGGAGTACAGGATACAAGTGGCGGCATGAGCATTTGAGACCAGCGCAAAAAAAAAGCTAGAGTGCAGGCCCCTAAGGCAAGGATCTCACACAAAAGGGGGGAGATGGAGGAAAAAAGGGGGAACGTAAAAGATAGAAAAAACGCAATAGGGAAGGGTCGGGCAAACTGACGATCTCGCAATGCCCGCCCAGTCGCGGAGGAAAATCGGAGGAGGTAGGGGAGGGGCTCTCACTGCAGTGTGGACTTGGTACACCAGAGTTTCCGACTACGGATGAGAAAGGAAGGATGCGCGACGAAAAAAAGGTTGGAGCAACTGAAAAGAAAAAGGTGCTTTGCACGATGAGCACAGCGTAGGGAAAGGGGAAAAACGCTCTGATTACTGCACACGACTTACCAGGACGTCCAGGGTCGAAAACGAGACACAGGGCAACCGCGAAGAGCGCAGGGGAACGGAAAACGGGGAACTATCGCCTTAAGGGTGGGAACAAAGGAGGAACAATCTTTCAAGAGGACGGAAAAAAAAAGAGACAGTAAGAAAAAAAGGGGGAGCTTGCTACGCGCTGAGTGAAGCCCGGGGGGGGGGGGAGGGGCTGACTGGTTTAGCTTCTAAGCATGTAAAGGTAGTTAGAGGGGAGGGGGAGCGTGTAAGAAGAGCAGCTCCGACCCAGACGGAAGAGGCCTCTGATTCAATTTCGAGGGCAATTGCGAAAAAACAAAGCACTTTTAGGAAGGGAGGCGGGAGGAGTTGATGACGTATGCGCGGCAGTGGGAGGGGCGAGGTGGCTCGATTGATTACAAAATAATAAGAAAGAATATGGATGAGGCGCTCGATGACGCCCATCCCTGGGAAAATCGTGGCCACAGGGGGTAGTCGCCGCCGGGAAGCCTACTGGAGGGGAAAAAGAAATCGAAGAGAATATGCAGAAGAAAGGACACGCGCCGAGATCTTCGTTAATTGCATACAAAGAGGATACCAAAACCCTGAAAGACACCGAGCAAGCGTTCGGTGACCATAGATTCGCCAAGAAGTGGAGGATATAGAGTTCCGGAGGTAGGTGGAAAAAAGGAGAAGATGAACCACACAAGAGGCAAAGGAAGGAAATGGTCCTTTCTTGTCAACTGGTGTATCACCAAAAACTAAGAAAACAGCACACTTATCAGCGGCATATAAAATTTGTAACAGCAACAAACCCATTGCACGAAAAATGGGGGCATAAAAATAATCTGGTGGAGGAGTCGTCCGGTAACTAAAAACGAAGGCCTCACCGCGGGGGGTGTTCTAGTTTTATTAGGGGATTACTGAACCGAAACGGGGGGCGGGGGGGTATTGGCATGCTGGGTAAAACAACGGTGGCGAAAGGGGGGGGGGGGGGGGGAAGAGAAGAGTGATTTCGGCAAAAACAGGCAGTACGGTGCGACAAGCTATTTTGTTGCCATCGTAACCCTGGGACAGTTGAAGAAAAAGGATAAAGCCGTGACAAAAAGGAGGAAGAAACCTTTTGGGCGGTGCTGGGGAAGGGAGAAAAGAAAAAGAGAGCCAAAAAAGCAAAAGGGGGGCCCTAGGGATTAGTTGGCTCCAGCGCGGAGGACGAAAAATCGACTGAGGGGGGATCCGTTGTCGGTGAGTATGGGAGAACCAGAAAGGCAAAAGGTGGAGAGTCGGATATGCTTCCGTGTTTCTGGGGACGGATTTCTATGAAAAAAGCGGGGTCGGTCATAGAAAGGGGAATGCTGAAGAAAGGGGGAAGGAGAGGAACCACGTAAGGGGAAACTTGGCTGCGGCCCGATGGCTGTGAAGCGGGGAGGAGGACCAATGCCCTTTGTCAGCGTGGATTCGCTGAAAACAGGTGTGACGCCTCCGCATGGGACTGGGGGGTGTAAGAGATAGAAGAAGAGGGAAGAGAGGAAAAGAAGGTTTGGGGTCTCAGGGGATAGGGGGGGGCGGAAGGGAAGGAGAAAAAATTTCTAGCGATACGGGGACGTCCATTCCTCGTGAAATCGTTGAGGGAAAGAGAGGGGCAGGAAAAGGGCGGAGGAAAGTCGCTTGATATAGGCTCGGGGGCGGGGGGAGGGGTGCATGTACCGCTTGAGATTGCCCTCACATACACCATCCAGATGTCTAAGCAAAGTTAGACTGCAAGACCCGGGGGAAAAGAAGACCGAGGAGCCTCTCAGCAAACTCGGGAAGGGTAGATGTCTTCTCGCGGGGCTCCTATGGACCTAGGGCTGCGCGCTTCAAGAAGCCAACCGTGACCAGGAAGAAGAGGAAACAGGAAAGCAATTCGTTGGCACCCAGCGGGAGATGTGGGCGAACATCTCGGGAACCTGGTAGGGTGGAGATCATCTTAGGGACTGTCGGAAAGGGGCGCGTGAAACAAAAATTCGAAAAGGGAAGGAAAAAAAAGGAGCGTGGAGAAAAGAATAATGTCACTAACCGGAGAAAGAGGGAGAAGCAGTACAAGAACCTCCTCTGAAGGCACAAGTCAAAACTAGAACCGTCATCTCCGTACGAGAAAAAGGGAAGGAAATTAGTGGGGGGAAAGTATTCCCTTCAGCAACCCTTACGTGTGGAAGAGAAAACTCAAATACCTTGCCATGATCACTGTGCAAAAGGACGGGGACGACGCGGTGGGGAGAAGGGAAGGAACGGGGAAGATGTCGAACGGAAACGGAAACGGTATCGTTAGACAAAGGATGAGAAAGATCAACAACACAACGGAGGTATGAGAAGAGGAGTCGAGAGCGTCCGGCTGGAAGGAAGCGCAAGCGGAGGAAAGGGGAAGCGTTACAACCTGGGAAAAGTAAGTCATTTCACGGTACGTGATCAAGGGGGGGATTAAGAGGAAAGAGGGGGAGCTTCTACCTCACAAAACAAGGAAATGGAATAGGGCTCCAAGAACCGGGAGAGGAAAGGGGCAGAAGACAGGAGATTCGCGTTAAAATCAGGCTGGGGATGGAGCCACACGCGGGGGGGTTTTGTTTTGGGGGTGTGGTGGGGGGGTTGGTGAAGGGGGGCTTCTTACCATCGGCAATTAGGTCGAAAAGAAAGGGGAAAGAAGACCGGCCATTACAAATTCCCTCTGCTCTGGCTTAAGCCCAATCGACAAAGCTGCAAAAAAATTGGGGGGTTGGAACGGGGGAAAAAAAAGGGCAAAAGGTGCTCTTCGTGAAGGACAGCTGTTGCAAGCAGTCTCATCTGTCCAAGGGGAATTCAAAGCAAAGGGGACCAGACGCGCAGCTACCTTCAGCTTGGGAGCCGTCGCTCTGGAAATGGGGAAGAAAGGGAGGAGAGGAGGCCGAGAAAGGCAACAAGAGGGGGAAGAGAAGGTTTATCACGGGGGCCTTGGGAGATAAAGCTGAAAGAAAATGGGGGAGACTACTCCTCGCCCCCTCTCCTGGAGCCTCGAGACCTAATCCACGAGTAAAACGAGTGCGAGAGGAAGACCCCAAGGACGGGAAGTCGCTCTACCTGAAGGGCGCGCATGCCACGAAAGAGGATGCTGAAGTAACCCCGGAGTCTTGCAAACGCCCATGACGAAACCAATGTGCTGGGGAGGGAAAAAATGTGAGAGAAAAAAGCCATGCTCAGCGTAATGGAAAAGGAACGCAAGCTTGAAAAAGAATATCAGGACCGACGCCGCGCTTCCCCCACACAGCCCTCTTCCGTTCGCAAACCGCGGACTATCTGGATACAAGAGCAATATTCAGGGGGGGAAAAAAAGATCGCGCCACCCAGAGTGATAAGATACGTCCTCCCCTCTCCGGGAAAAAAAAAGACCAGGGAAGGAAAAGAGAAGGAAAAAAATGTCCCTCCTCGGTCCATACCTACAAACGACTAAGAATTCCGCGATAAGAAAGAAAAACCACGAAAGAAAAAGAGGGGAAAGCAAATCTAAATCTGCAGGGGCCCGAAAAGTCCATCTCCACCCCTCCTTCATGAAGAAAAAAAACGGAAAGGAGAGAGCATTGCCCGCCGCCTCGCCGAGACGAGCCAGAAGGGAAAATCGTGCCCAGCCGCTGGTAGAAACCGAAAGGGACGACGACAAAGGAGGGAGAAAGCGCAAAATAAAAAGTGGAGGAGGGGTAAACCTCGATTACCCGATAACAATCCGCCGAGAAATAGATAAGGCACCAAACCCTACGCTAAACGAGGAAAGGGAAGGGCGGATAAAAAAAAATGAAAGCGGGGGGGGTGCATGGGGACAAAAAAAAGGGACACAGTTGGAAGACAGGGACTAGAGTCAATCAGGGGGGGGGAAAAAGGATGAGCTTTGAATGAGACTTTGCGGAGAGCAACCCTTACGGCTTTAATCAGGAAGCAGAAAGAAAACGGTAAGTCGACTGCCAAACGACTCAGATCACTAGGCAAAGACGCTTAGGACAGAAATCGAAGGATAATTCGGAGGCTGTTGGCTATTGAACAAAATATAAAGACGACCAACTGCGAGGCGTGAGTAACACTCCGACGGAAATCAAACAGGGGACATTCCGGAAAAAATTGAAAATCAATGAAAAAAGCCACATACAGAAGGATGCGAAACAGAGAAGCGGATTTCACAGTATGCGGTGCGCTCATAAGGAACATTAGTTGTCGATCGAACCTGACGTGACACCCGAAAGTCCGCAGACCTAACAGACATGGTGTAAGGGGGAATACGGGAGGGGGCAAACACACGAAGATTTTTGCTACGACTGTATGATTGCACATTGGTGCAGACCGATGCAGCAAGTTACCACCAACGATAGCTGGAACGAAAATACCTAGCATAAGTCCAAGCTAGCCCCAGTCACATGGTCCGTGACCAAAATACAGCCCGGCAAAGAAACGCAAAGGGAGAAAGAACAAAAGACGGAAAGCAAAAAAGGTCCCCACTCCAATACCCCTGTTTTAACGGCGGAGAGGGTAAGACGGGGGGAGGGGCCAAGAAGCCCTGGGGACAACCTTCCAAACTTATGACACTGTAACAAAGGGGGGCCGGGCCCACTCCGTCCACTTCAGAGAAACCTCGACCGGCGGGGGGTCATA
>Ga0179593_1375692_pt1 | contig 13924 bp, 19 predicted proteins | sample CZODoug2_1_08_16_FD_185931 | JGI IMG/M metagenome (GOLD analysis project Ga0179593, IMG submission 185931) | Vadose zone soil fungal communities from Angelo Coast Range Reserve, California, USA - CZODoug2_1_08_16fungal (PacBio error correction) | ecosystem: Environmental > Terrestrial > Soil >...
CCAACCAAGACATATTTGGAGAAAAATTGTCTGGCCTTTATCACCTGAGTAGGGGCGAACACATATGAAGGGAACAATGCCAAAATTTCGTAATGAGAGACCTCGAAACAAAAGGGTAGTGAATGAAAGATTACTAGCGTAAAAGAGGGGGTTAGAAAAAGAATGGTTCCTCTTCAGGAAACTGAAGCGAAAAGAGGAGGGGGGGGGGGTAGCTTCATGTGCCACATCGTTGCGAGAAAATTCCCTCCCAAAGTGGTGAAGGGGAAAAGTTCAAAAAAAAAAAAATGCATATTCAGGACGGTATGGCTGACCGACTCTCGAGTGCGAGACACTTCCAGAGAGCGTGGGGGGGAGTTCGAACGAAAAATCGGCACGAAGGAAGAGCCATATGACCGACGTGGAGTAGGTATTTCATTTCGTGTCGCGAGCAACTTACGCAGAGGAAAGAGTACATAAGTCCGGGGAAAACCAAAAAAACCTCAAAATTATGACACCTTTCTATCACAGACGATTGCACCGGCGGGACTCAAGCTGGGGGCAGGAACCATTCTCCCAATTAGTAGGGGGGGGAAAAGAGGAGAAAGGAGAAGCAGGAAAAAGTAGGAAGGGTTCGGGTGTGTTGATTTCTCCCACATAGGGGGAAAGACTACTGAATAGCCAACAGCTAAGCACAGTTGTATCGTAGGAGGAAAAGAGGCTGGACAACAGGGGAAGGGTTGCGCGACAGGGGAACTCAAAATGCATAAGAAAAACGAAAAAGAAACACTAATTCAAACCACTATTTTGAAGGGGTCCAAAGCTTGGAAAGACAACCTCACAGGGAGGGGCAAGATACAAAGAAACCCAAGGCGCAAAGCGGTTGAAGGCGTTGAAAAAGCTTGGATCAGGTTCAAATTTTCATTGAGGGCGGTTAAGCGATTTGTTCAAGGGGACCTGTACCAAGGGAAAACGCTTTCGAAAAAGGGGCTGTTATGGACTTGGGGAGAAACTCAAGGTAGTCAGCAAACAGGAGCAAGGGGGGAAAAAGTCTGGGGGTGATATGCGACCTTTGCGGAACAGGTCACGGAAAAGAGGAAAGAATAAACCGACGAGTGGGGTACCGGAGGCGGGCGAATCTTCTATAAGGGTGGGCATTACGGAAGGGTTGCCTTTGGTGGTATGAGGAGGGCCTAGAGTGCTTCGTGGGCAATGGCTTGGAAAAAACTTTAAAGGGAAAGGGGCGGGGAAGTCCTGCATCGAAAACGAGCGAGGCGGGGGATGGAAACAATGCAGGCAAAAGACACGAAAAGATTTGGTCGAAGGTCTGCGCAAAAACTAACCGGGCGCAGGGGTTCTGTTGGGAAAGTCGACATTGCCGCAAAAAATGGAACGACGATACGACACATGAAAAATGAGGGAAGGGGAACGCTAAAAAGCGCAGGGGGCAGGGGGGAGCGCGTGGTCCGGGGAAGCCGGGTCAGTCTAAGGGGGTGAGAATGGGGGTGCACTCCCTTGACGATGAGGAAACCAACAAATCAGGATGTCGTAAAATGAGATCCGGGGGGTACGAAGACTGCCTAGCGGTTCATGAAGGAATATCTTGCTAAGTAATCTTCGGATGAAAGAGGGGGAACCCCCGACACAGGGGGAGAAGAAAGTCTGTTGGCTTTTCAAGATAGTCGGGTCCAGGCTTGTGTAGAGAAAAGAAGCGACAGGAGAGGATCTTAGGAAAAAAACCGAAAGGTCGGGGACGGCCAAAAATAAAGGGGGCAATTTGCGCGTCATCGACTACTAACCGGACCCGTCCCTAGAAGAGGCCAAATAAGAGATCCACCAACAGAGAAAAATAAAAAATTCGCAAATTGGCGGCAAGACTATCACGAGCGTTGGGAAACGATATGGAGAGTGAGTGAAGCCCAGATGAGAGGGGAGCCAAAATTTTTCGTCAGCAGACACCAAGGATCGGGGAACCAGGTTCAGAAATAGTTCGGTCGTCAAGGCCGGCCTCATGCACGAGAAATCACTAAAAAAAGAGGATCCCGAAACGTGCCGGAATCCTTCACGCTCCCCAGAGAAAAATGGACACCTAGTTCCCCAAAAAAAGGCGGTGACATGATACGGGGGAGGGAAAGGGGAAGAGCTGAGGAACGTCCTCGAACATATCTACGAAAAAAACACGACGAGCGGGGTCAAGGGAAGAGGAGCAAATTCCCGCCAGGAGGGAAAAACTAACAAGAAAAAAACCTCTTAGAAGGAGAGCGGTAAGAAGTACAGTGAAAAACAGGAGAAGCGATAGCAACAACAACAACGGAGGGAGAACATATATAATAGAAGGGATAGACACTTTCGTATCCTGAAAACTGGAGTATGGTTCAGTGCGCAGGTTTGTCGGTTCGGAGCAGAGGCGGGAAAGGTGCTCAGATTGCGTTGGCCAAGGACTGGGGCGGCGAGGGGCCTCTGGTTCGAGGAGTTTCCTGAAGATCTACTCTAAACTGAATGAAGTGCTTGAACTGGGGGGAAGGGAGAGAAAGCCGATCGGGAGAAGACCAGTGACAGGAATGAAGGGGATTTCGGGATCCTGTACGCGGGTGACGCTTCTTGATGAGAAAGATTTCAATGAGCCATCATTAGAACAATATAAACTCCTCAAAATATAGGGAGGGAGTGTCCTACGGAAAGACAATTGGGGGGAGGACCGTCTATATGGTTGCAATTTCAGAAAGACGCCGCTGATGGAAAAACGTCCGTGAAAGTAAGGGGGGGACGACAATTCCTGAGAATTGGGGGACCGAGTAACGTTTTGACTAAGATGGGAGAGGGACTTCCCGGGAAAAGCAGGCAGTAATGCAGAAGGGACGCGCACCTTAAACCTGGATGTGGTGCCTCTATACTTCAGCTGAGAAAAGTTAAGTGGAACTCGACACGGGCAGGGAGGAAGCTTCGCGAACAATACAAGGGCAAGACCGCAAGGGGAAAAACGCCACGTCATGGGGAAAAGGGGCTGGAGGGTCATCGGTAAAGAGTCCTGGCCGAAGATTCCGAAAGGAAAAGCACATTAAAAAGAAGCGTGCAGCAACGGAGGTGGGGGGAAAAGAGATCTAAAGGTGCCACAATCCAGTTTTGCAAAATTACTTATCTTTGGCCACAAACTCCACAAGGGGATGAAAAAAGAGGGATCTCGAAAAGGAGAGGGACTTCAGGAGCTTGAGAAAGGCTTCACGAGGCTTACATCGTTAAAGGGATCGGAGGACATCGAATATGCCGTCGATGCTGTAAAAAAAGACAAACCATTGGACAAGGCCCCTCGGGAGTCGGGGAGTCGTATCGGCACTACCACCGATTGTCACCGTGAATGTGAAAAGGCAAGAAAACGGAGGAACGGGCCGGGGGAACGAATATTCCGGGAAACAGACACCGTTACCTTCAGAATGGTTGAGACACGTATACCTCCCACAACACAGGGAAGAAAGACCGATAGGGACGAACAAGGAGGAAACAAAGCAACAGAAGGAGAGAACACCACGTGAACCTTAATATCGATGGTGCCGTAACCCTCAGGTGTTGCAAGCGCGTCGAGAAGAGGGGAGTGACCGGGTTTGACCGGAAGGTACGGAGGAGATCACACCCAAAGCTTCGGACGGGATCCTTGGAACGACAAGGAAAAAAAAAAGGGGGTCATACTTACGTCCAGAAAAGACCCCTGATTAAAGACAAAATAAAGGAAAAAGGGGTTAACAAATCGCAACCGAAAATTAATGGGAACAGATTACCCTTGCCCACAACAGGGGTGGACGTCAAACAAAAGAAGAAATGGAGGCGCGTCGTGTAGCAGGAAATACTGTGTTCCGGTTGGGTTCTGGAAAGCTGGGCAACCGAAAACGGTGGTCAGGGCGGGGGGAGGGTTTACTTGGTGTGATAGCAGAAACCGCACAGCAGGAAAGCACAATGTAAGTGGAGTGAAGAGAGGAAGATGTCACTGAAAATATGAGTGGTGCCAATTAGGGGGATATTGACCGGAAGGGGGGGGAGAGCAAAACCGAGCCCGGTACCTAAAAAAGTTCGGAGAACGATTGAACTACGAGAATGGTAGAAAGGGGGCTTACAACGACGGTGAAAAGACTGGCGGTGTCAAGCGCACGGGAGCATGCTTGAACGGCCCTGCGGGGGAACATTCAAAAAAGGCGTCAGGGGCGGCGCGATCAAAAGAAAACGAAGGAAAAGTTCGGGGATCGAGAAGGAGAGGGTACACGGGAAACTTTGGGAAAAGAATCCACCACGAGTCTAGCATTAAGTGTCGAACTACTATAAGAAATTAAAGGAAAAAGACAAAAAGCCGAATCATCTGCATCCATGAAAAGCGAGGGCGGGGGGGAGGTGATCCCAACAATGGGTACGAGGCGGAAGAATCAGGTAAAAAGAAAAAGGGCGGAATCAAGGGAAGAAGAGGGAAAAAGGAGGGGTCTAAACAATTAGGTCTTAAATTACAAAAATCTTGCAAGCAGACGACATTCCAGAGACGAGGATGCGTTCCTCGTCTGACTAAACGGGAGGGGCTGTGCCTTTTGGAGAAGGGGGGGGAGGAAAAAAAGGTTAGAATTACCTAAAGTGGGGGGGGGGCTAAAGGGGATTGCAAAAAGGTTTCTGCCCATCTAGGGAAACTTGATATCGAGAAAGGAGGAAGGAAAGAGATATACTGTCGGAATGAGTGCAAGAACCTTTTGCAAGACCTTCAGCAAATTTCGGTCCGGGTGAAACGCTCGGCGAACAACTCTTCAAAAAGGGGAAACAGGGAAAAGGAGACACGACATCCATCGCTATCTGGAATAGGCCGGAGGAGAAATTTGAGTTTGGGTAGATAATTTGTCTACCAATAATGAGCTTCCATTGATCGCAGCACGTTACGACTTCTTGTCACGAAGAGAAACCAGAGAGACAAACGCAACCCCATGTTCCGCATAGGTTCAAGATTGGAAGGAGGCGTTGCGTAAAAGCACGATCGTTCGTCGAAAGTATAGGCGCGGGGTGGGGGTTGGTTCGTTCCAACGTGCCCAATATTGAAAAGAGAGAACCGTATAACAGAAAAGGGGAGCGCCAGGGTAGGAGTGGCTCACAAGAAACGGGCGACAGAATGTACACATCCGTTCAACCTACAAGAATCACCGGGGGGCTATGTTTTCCAAAACATTCGCCCGCGGGATAGGGTGTGGAACCAGTAAACCAGAGGGGACAACGTTTCAAATCAGGGAGAAGGAGCAAAGTGACGGCGGTCTTGGCGGCTCTTTTCGTGCTCGTCCAAACGGGACCCAGCATCGAACAGGGCCACCAGATGGAAGAAAAAGGTGATTCATGAGTCAAGGGAAATAGCTCTGCTGACAGACCTTTACATGTTCTCTTCGCCTTATTACGGTGAGAACTCATCAAAAAACAACAACGACAAAAAAAGATTTGTTCCGGGAGGAAAAGCCCCTGGGGTTAAAAAGACAAAAGAAAAGTCAATGCTACAAAAGAGAAGCCCTGTGGCGGCAGGCTGGACGGCGGTTTTGAAGTATTTAACAAAGAATATACGGGTGCTAACAATAAGTAGTTAAGGTGGGAAAGGGGGAAGAAGAGGATGGTGAACACATGTGTCAATTTTTCACCTTGTTCTGCGTAAACAGGGTGCTGGTTCGGATGCGGTGCGGCGTAAAACCGGTCGGCATCACAGGGGGGGGGGAGTGAAGCAAGAGGGGTCCGAAAAAAAAAAAAGTCCGGGTCGACAAGGGGGTCAGGAAGAAGTCAAAGAGGATTCCCATGGACGACGGAATCCGATAAAAGGTGGGATAGGACTATTTTCAACCCGGGGGGGGGGCGTTTTAAACAGAGTTCGTAAGCGGCGGTGCTTGTTGGAGGGGGTCCAGAAGTGGACTGACCTTCAGGAAGGGAAAAAGGGGGTGCTTGTAAGTCCGTCAACTACGGAAAGTACGCGAAGATTGGATTTTTGGGTCTAACGGCAAAGAAGTGGTTCAGGCGATTGCAAGCAAAGCGCTTTGGGGTAAGAGGGGATGGTTCATCCAAGGGGGGTGCGCACAGCAAGATCGGGGAATCAGAAGAGACAAAAAACTATGAACTTCGGCAGCCCTGGAGAACGCTAGATGAAAAAAAGAGATAAGATTCAGTCTCCTGGCAACAGACAAGAGCGTCGTACCCAATTTCATGAGTGTCTTAACGGTAGAGACTTGGACAATGGCTGGACCTTGCGGATGTCGGGGAGATGCGGAGGGGATTCATTCATGCTGCTTAAGAGGACCTATAACGAACGAGACGCCTGCGTGCAATTCTGAGCCTTGTTTAGCGAGAAGAAAGAAACTTAAATCTAGAATGACCAAATATAAAAGTAATAAAGGATCAGCTGGCACAAAAAACAAGGAAAATTGTTCGCAGTCATCGCCTCCTAAGAGTTGCCAAAGAAGCCGATCAATATAGGCCTCTACTCTGAAACCACAGGGTAATCGATCACGACAACCCTGCTCACAAGGGGGGCTGCCAATACGTTCACGAAATTGTGTTAAAAGCGGAATAGTCTCTGTATGATTAGACCCATCATGCCTTCCAAATTCCATTCTCAACAAGACGCCCGATACGGGGGGAGAAAAGGAGGTCTTTGCTCAGATGCTTTCGCAATTCGGCCGACTCAAGCACTAAGAAGAATAAAAAGCGAAGGGGGAAGAAAGAAACAGACTCAAGAAACACAGTTCCGATACATCAACGTCCGAAAAGTCCGCTTAAAAAAAAAACTAGCCGCCAACCCTCAGCACAGACTGCTTGGAAGGAAGAAGGATAGATATCCTTTCAGGAACTTCTCGAACCTCGGAGGGAAAATCGCCGCAACATGAAAAAAAGATGACAACAGGTCCCTAACAGGCACCGAACTACAAACCTTGCCGAAGACAAAAGAAAGGCGATGAGGATATTACAAGTATGAGAGAGAACACAACAGGGAAGAGTGAAAAGGAAGAGGAGGAGTAATACTGGTAACAGGGAAAAATGGGTGACAGGAGGAAGTCGGGTTGAGATGAATAAGATAGTGAATTTGCTCAATCTTTAGGTGGTAAGCGCGCCTGTTTGGCGAGGGAAGCTATGTGGAGACGGTGCAGGAAGGATCAGAAGAGATCAAGGGATAAAATCTTTTAGGAGGTGATGGACGGGGGAAAAGGGGGGAAGATTTCGACGGATATTTTCATTAATTGATTGCAGGGTAGACCTTGTCTGCTTTTAGTGCTCTTCTGTGCAGGAGCAACAATGGCGAAATTAAAGAAAAAGGAGACCAATAAGCTCATGTCTAACTCGGGGGGCGGATTGCGAGTACAATGACAGGCAGGAGGGGGGGTCTTCCAATTCATAACAGCGCCGGAGGAAGATGGCAAAAAAAAAGAGAGGGGAAGAGGTCAGTAAAATTCCTGGTTTGTGCGTGAAAGCGATTACCGTTGGGAAAAGGCGGTTTATAGGGCAGTCCGTTTACTAACTCAATTCATTCGCAGAATAAGCAAAAGGACTAATTGGTTTCGAATATCTTCGCTTACTGTGATGGGCAGATAGTGGCAGGCAAGAGAGCGACAAAGTGGCAAACGCCGGAAAAGAAGAATTTCTTCGCAGTTCGTCGGGCATCTGTTCAAGTAAAGAATCCGAATAATTGCCGATAAGACAATATTAAAGTGACAACTGTAGGGGGAAGCTGAGGAAATCACTGGGGGGCAAAAAAAATTATGCACTGGTCCTACATCAAATGACACTGGTGCCGAGTTAGTGCTTAAATTAGAAAAAGGGTAGCTAAAGGAGCGGAAAATAATTGCGAGCGGGCTGGGTGGGAAGGGAACAGGAAGGGTCAGACTTTTTGGGGGAAGGAAATCGACGATCGCTCGTTCTGATGAGATGCGAGACAAGAAAAACTCCTGGAAAATAGGGGGGACCCGGCTTCGGGGGAAGTACTATAGTTGAAGGAAAACCACTCGAGGACGCAAGCTTTACAATAGCTTACTTGGGATTCTATGGCGTCGTCAAAAAAAACCTGACAAAACTGACGGGGTTTCAATCCACGGTGAGGACACTCCAAAAAGCACCGGGAAAAAAGAAATAGGACAGCCAAAGAAAAAGCAACTAAGTAAGGTAAAACAAAGGGGAATTCAGGAGAGCCGAGTGAAGAAGAAGATGTTTTCTCTAATAGCACTGTACCTTTTCGATGAAATGAGGAAGTAGGGAACACCAAAATGATGAAAGAGGTGATCCGGGGTGCTACCTTTGATGTCGAAAAATACGTGCAAAGCCCCCTTCATCAATAAATACGCATGGGAAAAGACACGGTTAAAAGAATGCGATAACCGAACTTCCAGGAAAGGATTAGCCGGAAAAGCTCTTCGTAAGAGCAAGGCAGCCGATGCCAAGAATAGCGTCGTGGGAATTAAGCATGTGGGACGGTTGGGGTCGCCATAAGGAGGGGAAAAAACTAGGGGGGGCAAAATGTCATGGTTTCCAAAGGAAAGAGAAACCGCGCCTCAAGTGCCACTCGCCAAGAGTGTAGGGAAGGAAAGGGACTGGGGAAAGCATGGGCCACAGGTTCTAAAGAGTTTTGACTGAGGTGGAGGAGAAAAAGATGGGGAAGAGCAAGAAAAAATCGAACGGGGGGAGCCAAGGTTGCGATAGCCAAGATTTGGGACAGACTCAAGCCTGGGAGACTGGCAATCTGATCCCTCAAAGAGAGGGGAAAAGCACGGTTAACTTCTTCGGCGCCTGTGTAACAGGATGTCCGACCGGCCTGTCCTGGCGCGGATCGAAGCAGAAATACCGGAAAAACGCCGAAAAAAAAAGACTTGACTACTTCTATCGTCCAGAAGAAAAGCACTTGGACAAGCCACACGCAACGCTAGAGGATCATTGTCGCGACGAGAGAGCGGGACAGGTAAATCCATCCCCGCACTCACATCACGTAAAAGAGCGGGAAAAAATAGGAAAAATGGTGTGCAGTACTGAGAGGGTACGATGAGAAAAACGAATATTTTGACTGAGAAAGGAAGAAAGAAACAGACTGGTCGACACAGGGGGGAGGTCTACGACACCGCAAAAGCGTTCATAAAGGAAAGGAAAATAGTCGCGGGATGCGGGGAAAGGACGACAAGGGTTCGGCATGTGAAAGGGTGGAATTTTGGGTCGACACATTAAATGGGGGTCAAATTGGGGGCGAAAGGGCTGAAAAGGTTCTGCCGCAGCCAAAAAAAGGGGAATCTCTCGAAACAAAGGAGGGGGCGGAATTCATGTCGAAGAAAAACGGGAAGTCAAAGTGGTCCTGGATACCCAGGGAAGGAAACACAGAGTTAAAAAGTGGGAAAAGGCCAAGTGATAGACATAGAGGAATGACTGGCGTATGAAGGATTGCGTTTGATTATAAGACTAATTGAACCAAGAAGGGGGCCGGAGCGTGCAACATTGATAGAAAAAACGAAACGTCTTCGTGCAGGTCGTAAAAAGCGTACAAGAAAAAAAAGAAACGCAACCCGCCAACCTGTTCAGCGGGTTGGGCACGCTCGATCGATGATGGGAGGAGGGTCGGACTGGCGTCACGACGCTGGTGTCGCGCGGCTCATAGAGCGGGGGGGGGGTCCGTTTCCAACTTGAAAAGTCATAAAAATGTCCACAGATCGAAGGTCCGTCATTTGATGCGGAGGGGGAAGGTCGGGGAAAAACACTGGACAGGGAAGGTTGAGTAAAATGGACAATCAGGGACCTTGTCCCACCAACCCCGCATGATCACAGGGGGAGGCTTGACCAAAAGAAAGGAAGGGATTGACTGTGGGTGGGGGAAAGGGAAGTCTGGTGGGGAACAGTCCTCGTCGGGAAGTCAAATGGACTGATATCGCTGGCTGGGTAGTACAAGGGGTTGGCTTATTTTCTTGCGCGGCCAATCGGTGACACTCAGAAGAGTCAGCACACAACCTTTAATCAATGTGATTCATATGAGAGGAAGCTAGATAAGCTTAGGTGTTCGCGGCTGCAAAAAGGAAGGCGAGGTTTTAGGCTCATAAAAAAGAAAAAAACACTAAAAAGGGAAAAACCCGATTTTCCGTGGGGAAAGGCCAAAAAAAAAGGCTTGGGCCATACAAACCGAACATTCTTTCAACACAGAAGGAAAGTAAAAAAGGGGAGGAAAGGGAGGATTTTTTTGGAGTTGGAAGGAGGGAACAAAAAAAGATGCGGCAAAAGTCAAGAGAGGTGCGTGGGGGGGTTAAAAGTTTCCGTTGACAATTGGGTCTTTCTTCTATCGGTGAGGTTAAGGGGGGCACTAACTGGTGCTACAATAAAGAAGCACCGGATTCAATCACCGAGGGGAGGGGTTTGGAGCGAAAAAAAAACGGGAAGTGAAAAAATTTACGGCGAGGGACTACGAGCGACCGAAAACGGTGTCCGGGCAAAGACTAAACAACGGATGGGTGGAAGAGGATGGTTGTGTCTTGGGAAGAAGGGTAGGGTCCAGGGGGGGCTCAGTGATGGTGGTGGAGTTCATCCAGTGGCTTGACAAGACTTGAAGAAGGTCGTGGCGGACATCTGAGAAAAGTACGAGGCTTTGGAAACGCTTTCTTAAAACTGAAACTATGGGATGTTCTTAAGAGAACGCCACCTAAACCGGTTGGGACTTTTAGGGTGCGGGCGGGGTGTGCAGAGAGGACCGACAATCTCTGGCTCCGTCCAGGAAGGGTCAAAAAAACATGCATAAGGAGAAGACCCAGGAAAAAGCACGGCTCCTCCGAGACTTTACAGGGGGAAAACTCCGAGGGGAAAAGGGGGGAGAAGGGTCACGACAAAGAACTGTCAGAACCAGAGGACTGGCAGAAATTTAGTTTGGGGGGACCAAATCCGTCAGCCTACTTTCACTGGGCGGGATTAAGGGCCGGATGAGGGGGAAAGGGGATCCTTCGGACTTCAATGGAGAACATCCCGAAAAAAAAAGGAAGGGCGTGTGGGGGTCAGGCGGGAAGAAGTCACTTGTTCGAAGAAGAGGATTGCCTTACGTAAAAGGGGAGAGGAAAGCAATCGAACGTCCAGGAAAATGGGGCAAAGGGCAACAAAACTATGCGTGAAGGTGGGCGTTTACGACTTCCTTGAGGCGTAACATACTAAAGGAACAACCAAGAGCTACCTCGGGAAACAAAGGAACTACACGAAATCCCCGATCATGTGCGGCCCTCTGATCACAGGGTGTTAAAAAATCAGAGGCCGAGGGAGGGAAGACCCATCTGCGCGCTCAAATTTTCCCACAGATCAAAAGCTGGTCAAAAGGTTCTATGGGAAATGGTTAGACATAAAGTTGTCCTCATGGCAACAGCCAATCCATGAAAAAAGGGGATCCCGAAAGCAAGCTCATTCAAGAGCAGGGACGAAAAAGTCATAAGCAGAAGGCTGGTCCCTCAAACCCATCAGACTTTCAACGTGGCTAGGATACCGTGCGAGGATTACCTTCTCTTAAGAGAAAAAAGAGAGGCCGAGCCGCAACAGGGAGCGGGAAAAGAAAAGAGAATCGTCGGCCTTCAAGAACGACAAAGGAGAAGTTCGACAGCAGATATACTAGGAAAACACGTATATAGCTAGAAAAAACAACGGGAAATAGGGGGGGAGGGAAGAGAATATACTGGTGAAATGAGTATCCTATCGCCTTGAGATTGGACTAAAGTCAGCCGCGGGGTGGGGGAAGGTGGCGCCCTGGGGCGAGGGAAGGGGGGGATCAAGCGGGTGTTTAACTCGCGACCGTTGCTATTTGCCTCGAGGTGGAAGAAAAGTTTCAACTGCAGGATCTCCTCAAGAGGACACGTTATCTGAAAAAGAAAGGCGCTGGGTTCATTTCGGAGCCGGGAGAACGGGGGAAAGAAGGACGAGAAGAAAGGAAGGAGGATCTTTCTTACTGAGGAGGGGAGTGCGGCAAAGTCGTTGGGGCATGAAAACACGAAAGTTCTCGAATCAGGAAAAGGAAAACGGGCGAACCATATGGGAATGTCGAACAAAATTACCATGGTTCAGGCCGCGCAGATGGGTCGTTCAAATTCAAAATCCAAAGCCGGGTGGCACCAAAGCTCGTAATACAATTCCGATGGCTTTGTTTGATCGAGTACAAGGGTGAAGAGGAAGGAATGGGGAAGGACGTCTGGAAAGGAAGGGGGGCGCTGACGCGCAACTGGAAGCAGTTGGTGTGGTGGCAAGAAGTATTAAGTTTGACTTGGTAAATGGGCTAATAGAAAATAGACGTCCAAGACCAGATCTCTAACAAACGCAGGAACGACTTGAAACCCAGCATCGAGCCTGGGGGAGTCTGCATCGGAAAGGTCACCCGGACCAGAAATGAAAGAAAATCCGCCAAAGGCAAAGATGAAAAGAGAGGAAGAGGTTGGTTGAGAACTATCTCAAAAATGGGCCGACAGCAGGCAAATAGGGTTAGAATATTACTTGAGACATTCTCCACCTGAGAAGAAAGAGGAGAAAAAAGGAAAGGTCGGGGATGACAGGGCAGTTAGGGCCGCCACTAAGTCGGAATAAGTTAACGGATACGTCGTGAGGACACTATAGTTCTTCCTATAGGAACAACGCCAAGTAAAAAGAAAAGATTCTTCTGGTCTGAACTAAACAACCTCGAAAGTGCAGTAAAGAAAGGGGGGTCCAAGAAAAACTCTTTCTTTAGGAGAAGGCAGAATTCCACGCCACATGGAACCTTCAAGGTCAGAAACGAACTCCAGAAAGAATGCACCTGCCCGAACGAGGAATTACAACAGCCAAAGAAAAGAAGATAGGAACCACCAGAAGTATATAGGGAGATGCCGGAAATCGTTTTGGCCGTCTCGCGTAGAAGGAAAGGGGAAAGGTACGGAAGTATTAGCGAATAAAACAGAGGTGTCTTTATTCCTTTGTGCCGAACGGAGTGGAAACAGGAATTAAGGACTACCCAGAAACAAAGAGTCGAAAAGAAAACCGTAAGAAAACAGGGGGAACAAAGTCGGGAGAAACCACCTTAATGAACCGGAGGGCCCGTAGCCAAAGACTTCTGGTGAAATACTTCAAAAGTCAGAAAACTAAAAAACGAAGGGTAGGGATGAAAGGGAAAGAATGTTCGGTGTGTGAAAAAAATTTGGAGCACTTAAATCGGGGTGGAAGTCGTGGTAGGGCGTAAAATTTGGGGCGGGGCAGAGCTTCGGAGAAAGGGGAAAACGAACTGAACAAAATTTAAGTGGATTTAAAGAAGAGTACCGGGCATCATAGGGGGGAACAAACTGTGAAGGCAGGTAACTGAAGGCCAGAGGGGTTCACCTATTTGTATCAAGAAAAAAATAGAAAATTATAAAGGTGGGGGGTCACGTGGGGAGAATAGAGGAAGTTGACAGGAAAAGAGGACTGGCGCCCGAAAAAAGGGAAAGAAAAGGGAAGCTACGGTGGCAAAGAGGGTGATGGGGGGGGCTGCCTTACATCATTTCGAAATCTGTACAGTGGAGGCTCGATACCAAAAGACATGCGCGAAAGTGAGGGGGAGGAGGGGCATAAGTCGAATCTTTGATTAATGAAGTTGGGAACTAAACCACGAAGCTCTATGAGAGTGGTATCTAGGCTGAAGAAATCCGACAGGCCGCAATAGAGAGAAAGAATCTAAAAGCGCGGGGGGGGTGACTGGAGAAACATTGTAAGAGAGAGAAAGAACAAATAAAGAAGTTTTCGCGGGAGATAAAAAAGCTGCAGGGGAAAGCTTCATCATTCTTAGACACAGTAGGAGTGGAGAAAGACCAATCAAGAGGGGTTAAAAAAAACTTAAAGATCAAGGGGGGAGAAGGGAGGCGGAAAAGAGGACGACAAAGGGGGAGCAGGTCCAGTTTTTCAGAAAAATGTTGTTGAAAGAAAGGCGGTTATCAGGACCGAGGGGTGCGAAAAAAGGGCGGGTCGCCGC
>Ga0179593_1630567_pt1 | contig 13924 bp, 16 predicted proteins | sample CZODoug2_1_08_16_FD_185931 | JGI IMG/M metagenome (GOLD analysis project Ga0179593, IMG submission 185931) | Vadose zone soil fungal communities from Angelo Coast Range Reserve, California, USA - CZODoug2_1_08_16fungal (PacBio error correction) | ecosystem: Environmental > Terrestrial > Soil >...
GTTGGCTTCGTCTTTCTCATGACCCCCATGCTAGGGTGTCCTTCTCTTAAAAAAAAGGGGGAAAGCTTCCACAATCCAGAAAAGCGGGGTTTTGTTGTTTTCTAATCCAATATCCTCAGCTTATGTTATCAAACGGCTGAGAGTGAAAGCGCGAAGACGGCATCTGTACTTCTTGAGGGCTCTTTAGTGTGGGTTATCTCGACTCAACACAAGAGTGGGAATATAGAGAAATAAAAAAAAATGCAATCTCCATCAAACCCAAAGGAAAATATTCTAGAAGTGAAAGAGAGAAAAACTAACCGTGAACTTTAAGCAATTCGGCTATGGCTTCGTCAATTGGGGCAGGAGATTTTGGAATCGTGTCCTTTCTCCAGTTTTCAAACTATCCCCTATCAGGTGGGGAGAGCCCGACTCCGTGGATATCTGTCTTCTTGGTTACAAAAAGCGGACGCCGAGGCGAAAGAAAGACGCAAATTGCCTCGTTGGTGCAGTGACAAGCCACTCCTGAACTAGAGGGGAGGGCAGGAAGCGGTTGCAGCGTAAGGTCTTCAATTCAAAACGCGTAAGTCCTCTTTGCACTCAAGGAAAAAAAGGGGGAAGGGGGTTCTGAGTGTGGTTGGCAATCATGGTTTCAGACTTGCGAAATAGTCCACAAGAGGTAGTCCTAACCATACCTGAGTTCGAGCTACAAGTCGCGAGGGGGGTGTTGGGGGGGGCCGGTGGAAAGCCTGAGGACTTCGACGAGGAGGTTACATCAGTTTCAAATGAGAAAAAAAGAGTCCGTTGAATTCAGTCTGCCTTTCCGTTGAAAAGGGGCAACTAACCTGAGAAGGAAGAAAAAAGGGAGGAAAGGCGCCAGAGCCCGTTACACAAGTACGATGCTGTAACTTGGGCTTGACGAAGGAGCGCAATGAGTACCGATATTGATCGACGGTAGAGAGGACGTCGAGGGTAAGGGTTTTTAGGAAAGGGGGAGAATCCGGAGTTTGTACCGAGAGGAACGGTCAGGACTCTTTAAATACAGCTGATTAAAAGGGGAGACCTTAAAAGGACCGGAACTGGAAAGTGGAAGATTGACCCGCTTCCGATGATAAAATCAATCATTCGACCGCCAGAAGATAGAAGTCTTAGATTAAAGACTCCGGGGAGGTCTTTTAACTGGGAAACGGGCTCGAAAAAGGGGGGAGACACTCCGGATGATCACCTCTGTGATATAACGAGCTCGGAAGGCCATTCAAAAAATGACAAAAGACGGGGGAAAGATTAAAAGAACTCACTGTTTAGAAGGGAAAAAAAAAAAATCTGGAGTCCGGAAGGGATCAACGGAAGAAAAAACGTGGTGGGCTGACATTCGGAAGCAAAGTCTGTGGGTTAAAGCTGAAAGTCTAGGATTAAAAACACTCCGCTTCCAAGACGAGGAAAATACACTCGGAAAAATATTCAATGATATAAATTTCTTCAACACGAGGGTGGATTTGGAGTAAAAAGGGTCCATCCGCGGGTTGGGAAAGAAAGTTTCAAGGGATTTCTTATGGGGGGCGAACTTTATTAGGATGGAGCTGAAAAAGAAAGGAAGGTGCAACTGTTTCGAAAGTTCTTACGTAATGGAGGGGGAGTATTTGACCGAGGGAAAGGAATCCTAAGGAGTCTCCATTCATGTTTACCGAAAGGGGAAAAAGGAAGCGAAGGAAATGAAGGGGAGTTATCTCTCTTAAAAGGTAGGGTGTTTGGGGGCTTTGCTGAGGGAAAAAGTTTTTGACCAAAAAATTACTCGTGTTCTTTATCTGACGGGGAGGGGATGAAGAAGATAGTCAAACTTGCATTTTCGTGAAGAGGCCACGGGTGCAAAAAAGAGAACCCTATGGCCAATGCCAATGCCCTTTAGATCTTGGTGGGGGAGACCTGCTGGAGTGGAGGAAGGAGGGGGGGACAATTACGAAGAGCAATCTAGGAAGGGTGTAATGCAAAAGGCCATGGACGGAAGTATATATCCTCAGAGCTAGGTAGGGTTTGGGAAAAACTCGTCCTGAGATATTTTTACGGCAAATCCCACGATTCAAGAGTGAAGGAGGGGACCCTTCCAAAAAAAGAAAAGAGGACACAACCGGACCGGATAATATCGCCTTTACCAGGAAGGACCCTTCAGAAGAGATGCCAAACGTAACTCGGTTGCACGAGGTAGGTGAGTTAAAAAAAAGACTCATATTGGAGGGATGTGGTATGCCGTCCACTACTCCCTATAAGAAGGTAGGGAGATGGCAGGGGAAAAGGGACCGTGTGTTGGGGAGATCTTTGCGCGGTGGGAAACGGTGAAGGGATGGGAACACACTAAAATACCGAGAAAGGGGTGCCAATTAAGGTGTCTGTTGGTCAATAGTTCTCTATGGGCGAGGGATTTATAGAGTGGCCGTTGTCCTTACATATGGGGGATCAGGGGAGGATACCATTAACGTGGGAAGGGGAGAGCGGAACCACAAACACTAGATGCTCCGTCTTGAAACGGAGAAAAAGGGGAGCATGGCGCATTACAAAAAGAATCTAGTTTGATACTATTTTGCAGAAAGGATCAGAAAAGGCCGTTCCTGGACAAGTCAAGAGGGAGGGAATAAAACGGGGGGAGACTTTCTTACCCATTCAACATTTACACTTTTCAATTCGTCTTTCCCAAAGATTGAAGGAGAAACTGCCAAGAATGTGTGGTAGGAAATTTACATCTTTTATCTGGGATGAACGGAAAGAAAAAAAGAGGCGATTTCAGAAAGAAACGTTGTGTTAGGGGAGGGGTCGATCGGATTATGGGAACAGTTTGCTTTGAAGCATCTAAAACACACCAGGAGGATAAAAGGATATGTCAAAGGGAAAAGGAACATGCGGAAAAAAAAGGAGAAGAGAAAAACGAATTTTCCGTTAACTCTCAAGAAACGCTAATTCAATAAAAGATGTGAAGCAAAATTGTCACCAATCAATTTTCCTCGAAGGAGAAAATCGTATGATGTGGAGGGCAAGTAATCTGGAATTGTTTACATCTTTACATGGAAAGGAGGACTCGGCGTTTTCGCCGTGGACGGGGTCTTATCACTTTGAAGTAGGATGCTCAGGAACAAAGTGGTAGGAGAAAGTGCGGCACATAGTTCAAAGGGAGCTTGCTGGTTGGCATGCGCCCACAGTATCACCATAATTAGGGGAGATAGGGGGATAGTGTGGGGAAGTTCAACCGGCACGGTCACTTTGGGCTAAAGAAGCCGAAAAAGGGGTCGGATCCGGAAAAGTCCTCTCGGACAATAGCCAAGTCGGAAAAGAAAAAAAACCCACCGCGTCTGGAAAGAGAGAGGAGATTGGGGGGGTTCTGGAAAATGAACCTATCTTGATTCCACCGACAAAAGAAAAAAAAATGGTTGATACACTCGAAAAAGAAAAAAACGCCGCCAGCACGGCACGTGGGAGGGCGGCAGACAAGAATGAAGGGGCCAAAAACTTCCCTGTGAAAAACGAATTTAGAAGTTACCCGTTTCAAAAAAGAAAGGGAAACTGGGTAAGGCAGGTCCTCCGAGGAATCAAGTTACAAGTGGGTTTGGAATGGGGGAGGAAGAAGAATTAAAGCGACTGGGGACTTAGTTTCGGAGGGGGGAAACGAAAAGACCCCATTACAGACAGGGGGGTGCCATTCACATAGGAGTATGTGATGGGAGACTAAGAGCTTCACCATTTGGGGTGGAAAAAACCAGGGACAGAGATTGCGTCCGTCAGGTTCACTTTATGAAAAAGCAGATGGACGTGCCGGGGATTTTCAATAGTTGGGAAGGAAAAAATAACTCAAGACCGTGGCAATAGAAATCATGGGTTCTTTCAAGAAAGAAGGGTTAGGAGAGCAGTAGAAGGATAAAAAAAATTCATGCAGTATCTTCAGAATTTACAAGAAGGGGAAAAATCAAAAATCCAATTAAAGTGGGGGGGTCAAACTTCGCTTTGCTTGAGTAGGGTTAAGGGTCAAGGGCGGGAGGTCATCAAGGGAAAAAAGATTTTAGAGAAAGTGAGAGACTTCCCGCGGGAAGGAGAATAGGAAACGCATCCGCATTAATTTAGCCGTCAATGATCTGAAACTGGGGAATCTTTTCATCTCTACAGAGGCCAGCACATCATCATATCGAGTTGTTGGACACAAAAAGGGAGGTTGAAGTTGGGGACTCCCGGCAACCATTCCTGCCTGGATGTCGCAGCGGATGGAAGATTTTGAGAGTTGCAAGAGTGTGGAGTCTGTTTGAATCAAAAGAATCGATTGTTACGGCGCTATCAACGCATTCGGGGAGGAAAGGTCTACTGATAGCATAAAAAAACAGTGATTTACGGAGAACTCCGAGAAAAAGAAAATCGACTGGTTTGACACAACTCTCGGAGAAATAATGGAAAAAACGTTCGTCTTTTCTACCATGCCAGGGGGGCCCGTCGGAGGGGGGAAAGATCAAATTCTATGAGGGAAAAGGGGGGGGTGGATTTCACTCCGGGTCACTCACCAATCCTCCGGTCAAGAAAGGGAGTCAAAAGGCATCTTTGGGAAAATACTTGTCAAGTTGATCAACCGGAGGAGGGAGGAGGGAGGAACTTATTCCGGGGGGGATGAAAAAGGGCACGAGGGGGTGGGCGGTACGGGTGAAAAATTTAAACTTTAATCAGTCCTTTTCAATGTGAATCTGGGGGGGAAAAGGTGAGGGGCAAAGGGGGCGCTCCGCTGGAGGATGGGGTATAGGTCAAACAAACTAACTGGAGTTCCTGTCCGAAGATAAGGAAAGGCTCGTAACTTCTAAAGGAGGGATCTGAGAAGATCTGGAGAGGACTAATCATTGAAAGCAAAAACTCATTTTGTACGCCTAGAGTTAGAAAAGGGCTTCTCCTTCTGGGGCTTTGAGAAGGGAGAGGTTAGGTAGAAAAACTTATAGGGGAAAGCCGGATGTATCAAAACTCTTTTGCCTCTTTCAGGGAAAAAAATTCTAATGACCTGAGGGGGGTAAGTTCCGAAAAGGACGGGAACCAAGCCTATCGAAATACTGTATCTCCTCTCTGGATGTTTTACCGTCTATATAACTAATCTTTTTTTCAGAAGTCCTCCGGAATCATTTGACAAGAAGTGCCTTCAATATAATAATTGGCGGAAAGTTATTACTCTTCTGTCGAGAAAATTGGAAACACCTTAACTCCAGTACCACCAACGCGCATGGAGTTGGCAAAAGCTTTGGTCTCGCACCGCACCACAAGGGGGGCTTCGACTCTCGACAGGATCGGCGGTGGCCGGAAACCCGGGGGGAGAAACGAGAAGCAAGGTAAGGGTCAGACGTCAAAAAAAGAGGTAGGTTGAGAGGAGGTGTAAAAGGGAGAACTCTTACCACCCAAGAAGAACGAAAAAGGAAAACCTAATCCAATAACTGCAGAGGGTACATTTATTCGTCAAAAAGGGAGTCAAGCTAGAAGAGGGAAGATTGGTCTCACGGTTTGGGGATCGTGAATAGGTGGGGTATCATCAAACTTATAGTAAAGGGGATGAAAACAACAGATCTGATCACCTTCTCAACCAAGGCATATTAGGGGAAACTTATCCTAGCCGATGGTTAAAAAGAACTTTCCTAGGGCTTCAGGTGCTGGAGGTTTGACGTCTTATTTTATTGAAGATGGCCAGGCGGTAACTTGGGCACAAGAGATAAGATAAGTTGGGATGCGGGGAGAAGAAAGAAAGTTATCTGAGCTGGGGCTTAAGTTTTTAAGCGGCCAACAGAACATGGCGAGTCGAAAACAAATTGCTAAGGGGTGTCAGGTGACGATCCTCCCGCCGACTCGATAAGGGAAATAGAGGGGGTCTGGTCGGAAGTACGGTTCGTCAATAGTTCCCTCGCCACTGGGGCAGCCCAGTTCAAGAGGGGGCGTCCTTGCCGGTGAAACATGGGGTCATCAGGGGCTGCGAAATGAGGGGGAAAAAAACGTGTCTTGATCTAGTATTACACACATCAATGCTGGTCTATTCTCATTGATGAAGGAGTTAAACCGGACTTGGGGGAGAGTCTCACGTATTTCATTTAAAATTCAGGGAGGAGGGGGGCCCTCCATGCGTCCAAAGATCTGACTTGAGGAAGCTCCACTTGAGGTAAGTGCGCTTTCCGGTTAGCATGACCTCTTAAATGGACTAACCGGGAGGTCTTGATGAAGGAGAAGTGCCCGTTCCAACGTCAGGGAACCAGGGGGGGGGAGGGGCAAGCTGCGTCATTGACTAAAAGTAAACTACAGAGACGATAAAGATGAATGGTAGAAGGATCTAAGTTGTTTGAGGACTTAGCTGTTTGAAAAGAAAACGCCTCTTCTCTGTAAAAAATTCGGCCATCGGGAAACAATTTGAAGGATCGCGGAACAGTTTTGGGAAAAGGGCAAACCTGTGACGAGTCACGGCGCTGAGCAGACCCTACTTCCTCCCTCGCGAAGGTCAAGAAAGGAAGAGAGTATGAATCACCGTGGGGTTAGAAAAAATTCAGTTTCTGTATCTCGGAATGGTTGTAGGAATTGAGGAAGTATGAAAGCTACTGGAGAACGCGAGCTCATAATTTCATGGCCCGGATCCCCACTTCCGAAGAGACATCTGTGTAAATAGGGAGTTCACGGTAGAAGGGAAACCATAAAGTTTCTTCGATTATCCGGGAATCACTGTTTTGCGGATCGTCGACTGCGGGGCTGAGGGGGGGGGAAAGCGGAAACAGCTAGACAAGCTACGTGGAAGAAACGTAGGCACGAAGAAAATAGCTAACAGCGAGATGCACAATCATCATGGTTACTGGGCAAACCACGTGCCAGCATAGTTAGGAAAAAGAACTGGGGAACAAAAGGCTGCTGATGTGCACGGGACAAGGGAAGGGAAGGCAAGGAAGGGCTGACCAAGAAAGGAGATTTAAGCTTCTGACTTGAGTTTAAGGCTTTGAACTATTCGGGGACTTGAAAGGGGAGTTCGTCACTTCTAAGGGGGAGTAAGTGGGTGGAACAGCGGTCGAAGAGTGCCGAAAAAGGAGGGGTACGAGAGTGGGTAAACGGTTTAGGTTATGACTTTTCTTATTCCCCTTTGAGGGACGATCCTGCTCAATTTGTGGAATCTCCTGCGCATGGCCTAAACATGAGGATGCAACTACTAACAGAAAGGTTTCTTGCGCTGCCAAGGGAGCGAAGCGCCGAAACAACAACCCTATTGCAAAACAATGCCAATAAGAAGTTTGAAAGCTTGGTGTCCTCCCAAGGAGGAGGGGCTTCAACAAGGAACGATAGGAATGGGTGTCTGGCCACAACCAAATGGTAGTCGTTTCGGACTTAATACCATCCAATAGATGCGTGGTTGTGATGACCAGAGAAGGGAAACAAGGGGGGGCCCCGATGTTTCGGAAATCCAAAAAAGCGCCAGAAAACATTGAGGCTTAAGTAGGATATAAGAGGGGGAGAAATCCAATATTCACCACCCGTGGACTTGTTGTCGATAGGAGGTAGAACCTGAGAGTTAAAAGGGGAAAGGGAAACTTCCTACTTCCAGAATTTGACTGCCAAACGGCAACTCGGGCCTTTAGAGGAAGTTGAGGGGCCCAGACCCTCCGTATCCGGATCGGCCCCAAGAGGATCCCGATTACTAAGGATATCGGTTCAGTTGGAGCGTGGAAAAAACAACAGATTGTCGAATAAGTAGGGTTGCGGAAATATCTTTTAAGGGTTAGCAAAATTATACGAGAACCTGAATTAAGAAGGGACGGGGGCTTTGGCAAAGAAAAATTGATCAAGGGGTGGATGTATATCGTTTAACGGCCGCGGAACAGATGGAGGAATCACTTGCTAGAAGGAAACTTGTTGTGGGCGCGCTGACACCCATGACACGAAGAAAGAAGCTAAAAATGGTGTTAACTCAATTCTTCAGCAAGAAGGGGGAAAAAGGGGGTGGAGAGACCACACAGCGAAGCGCATCGGGTGACTATTGTTTCCCATGGGCGCCGGGAAAAGGCCAGAGGCCATACAAAAAGGGGAAAGGAGACATAAGCGCGAAAACGCCGGAATACTTTCTTACAAAGGTGACTGGGAATTTCACCAAAAACCTTCTGCGGGGGGAAAAAAAGAAAAAGGAAGAAATGATCAGGCGAAGCTGCCCATGGAGTTAGGGGGCGGACTTACATCTGGATCGAGATCAGACCGGGAAGGGATGAATTTTAAAAACGGGTTTATGCGGTTCCGCATGTATCAACTTTGAAATAAGAAGAAGGAAAAAAAAAGGTAGGTTATTAAAGGGATAGGAAAAGCAAACTTTAGACAGCCGTAAAAGAATATCTCACGAGACAAAGGGGTCCTTAAAGCAATAGAGAGAAGAAAAGGGAGGGTCCCCGGTCTCGATGCGCCGCCCAGTCCACTTCATGGGGGAAGGGAACAGTCACTCTTATGAGTGTGGGATGACGAGATGAAAGTGTGAATACATGAGTTTAACATTGGTAAGCAAAGTCCTCTAGATTCTGCCAGGGAGGAGGGAGGAAGACTTTGGAAGGATGGGGCTAAGAAAGGCCGTGTCGTCGCCTTCATTCCCATCTTTACCGATTAAGGAAGATGGGTTGAATCTCCCAAAAAAAAATGAAGGGAGCGCCGAAGCAAGGATCCCCAAAGAAAGTAGGAAGGGAGGGTGGGGGAAAAAAAAAGGATCACGTTGCTAACCATCCCAGAGCATCATCTTGAAGGCTGCGCCAGGCCACGCTAAAATAATCCCAAAATCAGTGAGGGAGGGGGAACAAGAAGAAACCCCCCCCAAGGGGGGGTCTGTGTCAAACCTCTGGATCCATTCAGGATGGGAAGAGGATATTTTTGGGCAAAAAAAGGAAAAATTTTCTAACCGACGCAATCCATCTGGGGGGGGCGGGTGGATCAAAAAAAAAATTGTCAGCCAAAAATCCCGGGGTGCAGCCATCTGGTCAAATCTGTAGCAGGCGGCTGGGAAAAGAGACCTGGATGATTTGACAGAAAACTTCCGCTCGGAAAAACTTAACAGTTCGCCAAGGGGGTTGAAACTCTGACGGGGGTCGGGCCTGGGCTAAGTTTTCCCCTGTTAGATCAGGGTAATAAGAAAAGAAAATAAAGAACGGGGAAAAAAAGGAGGGTCAGTACTATTCTAAAGAGCATTAAAGAAGCCAAACTGGAAAGTGTTCAGAGGGCCGAAACAGATATCGACCGACAAAGGAATAGGAAAAAAAGCTTTAAAAAAAAAAATTAAAACTATGTGAGGTTATTAGGCGACCTTGTGGAAAAAACTTACCATTTTGGGGGGGAGAGAAAAGCAAGGGGGTGCGAAGATGAATTCCTACTACTAATTGAGAAAGAGGAAGGGAAGGCTTTATTAAGAGTTAGGTTTTTGCTAAATGCTCGCTCCCGTGAAAGCGCAAGAAAAGGGAGAAAGGCATCCGCACTTTTTTGAAGAAAAAAAAAAAAGGAGGGCCCGAATCAGATAGGGAACCCCTGAAAAAGAATCGCACAAGAAAAATTAAAGTGTAGGGGGAAAAAGGGGGATATTGTTTGGCCGGCAAAGGGGGTCGGGACACACTTCTCTTTTGAAACAAAAAAAACAGTGGATCTAAGTGTCGAATCAGTCAAAGGAAAAGGAGCAAGTGGGAAAAAGACGAAGTTAAACGCGCATCTTAAGAGACCGGCAGTTTCAACTGGAAATCGGGAAAGAGCGGAAGCAAGAAAGAAAAGGGTGGACATTCAAAAGCCAGCAGGAGAAGGGAAAATGTTTTAAACCCAAGCTGGTTTCTCCAGCCATCAACAAAAGCTGGACCTCGATGTGAAACCGCTGTAGCGATTTGCCGGGAGTGTGCATAGCGGGACAACAGCTCTGTTACTCGAAAAAAGGGGAAAAGGGGAAAAAATGCTCTGGGGGAAAGGAGTCAGGACCAGGGAATCAGGGGGAGAAAAACTCTCCCTCTAATTTTTCTGGTTTCCCGGCTAAGACGAAAGTTAACCAAAAAGGGAAAGATGCGTCTGGCCATCCTGGATCGCGGCGAACCTCAGCTCCCAACCGAGGGGGGGGTGGAACTCCGGATAGTCCTCAAAATCCGATATCCCCGCAAGGGCAAAGAAATCCAACAAGTAGGGAAAAGAACGTTCTCATCTCAGACGTCGGGTCTCGGCGGCTTCCTTAGTTTTGATAACAGGGGGGGGAAGAGGGGGCCTCGGGTAAACCGTGGACGAGACAAGGGGGAAAAATGTTAATTTAGGAAAGTGATCCTGTCGGGAGAATTTACGCCGCGTCCTCCCTCAAGCGGGATTGTAGGGGCAAACCGTCGTATATGAATGACCTGCCGACAAAAAAAAAATGCGGAGGCAGAAGGAAGGGGGAGAGACATCGTAGATCTCAGGGCGTCTATCATGAGCACGAAAACTACCGTCTTATAAAGTTAACTTTAGGGAAAAGGACGAAGGTCGAAAGTCATAAGAAAGAGGAAGAATTGTCCGTGCCTGAAGGAGGGTTGTGAGTAAATTAAGAAAGGGGGGGGGGAAGTTTTATATCATGATCACCAGGGGGGAAGGGATAACCGACTCGGGGGGCAAATTCAGGGAAGACAATAGAGTTCGATTCATAAAGGCCTTCCTCCGATCTCCGAGACTGGAAATCAACATCAAAAGGAGGGGGGACTGCTCTCAACTAAAGTTTTTAAGGAACACGCGACTCAATCTGAACCAATGATGGGCAAAAGGGGGGGGGAGGAAGAGGGTTTCTTTGAAGTGGGGCGCTTTCAAGGAGGACGGGGAGAAGGTCTTGGAGGGGAAAGAAACTCGTCCCGTCTTTCAATTGGCAAGTCTCAAAGAGAGGTCTGAGGGGACGGAAACATTAGGGAAAAGGGGGGGTGGTCAGAATTCTCGGCGTTTTCCACGATACAACTTAACAAGAATCGAGGGGGAGGTGAGACTGAGTTCACAATCGAATTGTTTGATCTCTTTAAAGGGAACCGGACTTTCCAATAGGGGCATACGATCTCTTAAGATCCACGAGAAACAAAACCAGGCCATTTTAATCACTTAGGTGTGGTCAAGACTCGATTAGACGTCCCTTTCTCCGGGTGAGTGGCCTCTTGAGAGGGGGGAATAGAGAAAACATATTATTAGAAACGACGTCCATGTTCGAACCACGCTTCTGTCTCTCTTATAGCCTGGTCCGAGGGGGGAGGACTAGGGTTTGACGCTCTTGTATTCGACAAGTTGGGGGGACTCTATTTTATGAATCGGGAAAGATGGCAAGGGAAAAAAGATACCCTAGGCCTCTGTTTAGAGAGCCATGCGCCGGGTGTCTGATCTTCTCATTGTGGGCGAGGACGCCGCGGCAGAGCAAAAATGCAACCCATGGGGGGGGAGAGGGGGGATTTAGAGGCCCGCCCGCCGCATAAGTGAAAATGGGCGTCGTTTGTCATTCTGCCTTAGGGACATGACGAGGGAAATACGCGCTCCTTGCCACTCGTAATAAAGTTCAGGGAGAGGGGGGAAACCTGGGGGGGAGGGGCATTGGCCATGCGGCGGGAAGGAAGTCAACAAAAAACTCCGAGAAAACATAAAGAAGTTCGAGGCTCATTCTCATAAAGAGCGGGGCCAAGGCCTTTGAGGAGTAGAAAAAAACGGGGGAATGGAGAGGAAAAAAGGACCCTCAAACATTCTTCCAATGGATCATTCAGGTGCTAATTGCGAAAAGTCCATCTTTAAAAAAGGGAAACCATGAACTACTGGCTAACCGACTCTTCAGAGTAGGAGGCTGAAGGCAAGTCAGGGGAAGAAAGGGGGGGGGGGGGGGGGGGGGGACCGGGAATCGTCCGATTTTCTTGCTAGATAGACGTTTTTTGGGAACCAGAGAACGGAAAGTTGAAGGTAACAGTCACGGAAGGATTTTTTGTCGGCAGAGAAATCAGAAAAAGGGGGGCAAAAATAGAAGAAAAGGAAAAAACGGTGACCTCTGCAACAAATTCACGTACTCCAGTCGCTTCCATTTGTCGTAAAAAAAAGGGGGGAAAGAGCACTGCCGAGATACTGACGTAAGGCAGCCCAGAGAGGGGAAGAAGAGAAGTCTTATCTAAAATCAAACCTTTGTGCTTTTCCAAATTGGCAGGGGGGGAGAGGGGGAAGGTGAGGACTTCTCCGTTAGACCAACCTCGGTAGCCGCAGTAGGGAGGAAGTCAGGCCTGCCCAGGACATTAGAAAACAACAAATCATGAATCGGGGAAAGCTGGTTATTTAAAGCGTGTAGCCGGAAAAACAGAAAAAGCGGGGGGGAGGAAAGGCGGAGAAGGGGAAACAATCGTTAGATCAGGACTACGTAGGAAATCAGCAAGGGGGTGGGGAAACTTCTCAAAAGACGACTTTCTGCACGTCAACGGAAAGGAACTCGGGAAAATCTATCGCTACATCAGAAGTCTCCCATTTGTCCAATTTTTGACTGTGGCGGGGAAAAAGTTAAAATAAAGTTGGCGTGCCCCCAGCACGGGGAATGTCGTCGTACTTTGCCATTATTAAGGGAGGAGACTGGGTGACCAGATGCAATTTGCAACGGTCCGTTGGAAAAAAAAGAAGGGGGGGAAACGTCGTGGGGGGGGAGGGAAGTAATTACCGCGGATATAATAAATTGAGATCCAAGGCCTGAGTCCGGGAAAAAGGATTGCAAAGCGTGACGGATATCCGCTTGTAGCGGGGGATGTCAAAGTGATTTTATTTCTTGGGGCCAGGCTGAACGACGCCGATTCCTTCGGGGCAACGAAAGAGGGGAAGAAGCAGCCACACTGCATTAGAAAGCCTGCCGCCAGGGTTCGTGGGAAAAAAAATAAGGTGACTAGCTCAGAAACTATTGCCAAGACCGGGGGGGGGGGGACGTCTTGCCATTCTGGGGTGAATCCTTACTGCTCAACACGCAAAGAGGGAAAAGGTTCGCTGAAAACATGGGACGAAAGGGGGGGGGGGGATACATTCCATTGAAGAATGCGGGGGGTACTTAATCATGGGGAAGGGGAAAAAACGATTTTCCGGCAATAACCCACGACAAGAAAGGGGGGACGCTGGAAAAAAGGACTGCTAGAAGGGCAAATTCCAAAAAGTCCCCACGAAACTTTGGGGGTCGAGGGGAAAAAAGGGGAAACATGACTCAAGCTGGGGACTATGAAACTGCCACTAAATAGGAAAAAAAAGTGTGGCAAGCGGAGTGGGGGTCGGCCTACATCATATGGGGCGGGCGTTGTAGGAAGAAGCAACTGCTCCCGATGCCCACAAACAAGGCCCACAACGCTGGCTGGCCGTATCGGAAAGGGGGGAAAAGGATGAAAAAAAAAGGGGGGGGGAGAAGAGGGGCTTTTGCGGGCTGTGTATAGGTTTCAGTGCTTTGACTCAACTGATCCCTCAAGGTATGAGAAAGAAAGGGGGGGGGAAACAGTTTATTTAGTGGTGGCAAAGACGGGGGGCTCTGGAGGGATTATTGAGCTTTGGAAAAAAAGCCTGCTTGTCTGCGATGGAGACAGAAATGCCCCGTGACTACGGACACCACTATCATACAAGACGAAAAAAGGGGGAAACCTTCTTCGTCGCAAACGGGGATTCGGTAAGAAGGGAAAAAAAAAAAGAGACGCAGACTTTATTGGCACATTCATGGGAAAATCAAGCCGCTGACATCAGGAAAAGGCAGACAGAAACGGCGCGAAAAGGGAAGAAGACTTTCTTACCCATGGTAAACGTATTAGGGGTTACAAATGGAAGTGGGGGGAAAAATCATACGATGGAGCAACGCAGAGGCCATATGGGGGGGGAAAGAGGTGATCGAGACTTATCCGTTACACCGGACGGACTAATGTGCGTGGACCAAAAAGCGACGGGGGGGGGAGGATTTCCGGGGTCCGTCCTGTCCATTGTGTTTAGG
>Ga0179593_1639064_pt1 | contig 13924 bp, 16 predicted proteins | sample CZODoug2_1_08_16_FD_185931 | JGI IMG/M metagenome (GOLD analysis project Ga0179593, IMG submission 185931) | Vadose zone soil fungal communities from Angelo Coast Range Reserve, California, USA - CZODoug2_1_08_16fungal (PacBio error correction) | ecosystem: Environmental > Terrestrial > Soil >...
CGCTCCACGAGTTAAAGGAAAGATCTCAGGCACCGAACTTTTCCGGAAAGCATGTTAAATCGAGGCGGCCCGGCAGAAATTATCAGGTTATAGAACGCTTCGGAGGACAGCGTCGATACAAATAAGGGGCGTATTTGGTTCAAATCGGAATAGAAGAAGATAGTAGAAGACGGATGAGGGACCCTATCATCCTCGCCCACGCTACGGTACGTATCGGGCACGACAAAAGCTAGGCGGACATCCGGGAATTCTCATTGTAGGGGTGGGAAGAATCAAGGAATCAAAGTAACGAAAGAAAAGGGGGAAACTTATGGTTAAGTTTCCGCCGAGTCCCGAGGTCAGAAAAGGGAGCGAGCAGGTCGATAGCAGCTGGCTCATGGGGGGGGGCCTGAACACAAAGGGTGAAAAAAAACTCGGAGGTTTAGGGGGGGAACCTCAAGGGTCTTCATGGTGTTTGAGGATTCGCCGAGGGACACGATTCACAACCTTGGGGGGGGAACGCCTTTAGAGGGTACGTCCTGGGGTAAAGTTCCAACTTCCGAAAGCGACGGGGGGCTTGGGTTGCTCGAGTACGGCGATAGACGGGCTGAGCAAAAGAAGGGGTGCTTCCCATGAGGAGTTCCTCTTCAATCGTAATGCTATATGTATGAGGATGTCAAACAAGTTTTCTCTAGCCATCATCGTGCCTCAGATAGGATATGGGTAGGGTCGGGGAAGGACCTAACGAAACTAGGTCCTGACACAAAAGCACCGCCGGCGCCCGAACTAAGTCTAAGACGCCAAACGAATTATCAAAAGGCAGACTCGGATCATGCGAACGAAACTACTAGGAAAAAGCCCTACTCAAGAAGGAGGCGACCGGGGCGCATGCATTTCAAAGGGGGGTTCCATCATTTGGAAAGAGATTTATCCCAGAGTTAAAGGAGGGAAGGGGGAAAGAGGGCTCAGGGAATCAGAGTTGAGCAGTTCCCAGCTTGGAAGATGCGTCGAAGTCGGGTCGTCGGTTAACCATGGGTTGTATGGGGCACGGGACAAACAGCCCGAAAAATGGGGTATACATCGCATACCTCGGCAACCAACGCGGCTGGGACACTCAGCATCTGGTTCCAGGGCTACAAAAAGAGGAAGAAGAAACTTGAACCAGGAGAGGCCCTCATAGTCCTGGCGGCCTCAGGGCACTAATCTCCTTGTGGGAATTTCTTCGGTGGGGAAGAGGCAAAACCTAGGAAGAACCGCTTAACCGCTTCCCAGATAACTACGGAAGCGAACGACAAACCAAAGGTCATTATTCCTAAAGCTTATGATCGAAGGAGAGTGAGGGGAGAAAAAGAGAGGGGGGCCAAATTCGTCAAATCCCAACGGCGAGGGCAGCGCTAACGAGCACCGGGGGGGAGTGAGCGAAGTCAGGAAGTGGGGAGGGGGGGGGGGTTTGAAAAAAAAGTCGCTCCAGAAAAATGAAGGGGGGAGAAAGAGACAACAAAGGAAGGAGGGGGGGATGAAGATGAAGTGGCTCGTCAGGATTTGGGGGGGCAGAGAACCCCAACAGAAGGGGAGAACCCCGGCAGTGCACTTTGCCACCAATAGGGGAGAAGAAAACCAACTTCAATTGGGAAGTGGTGGCGGGCCTAACTCAAATGACTTGAAGAGCGCATAATAGAAGAAAAGGGTAAGGGTACCTGGAAAGAGGGGGATTTTTTAGGGGCCTGCTTATTGTAAGATGGAAGCGTGGCAAGTTAGGGAGGAGAGAGTGTTGGGGGGAGAGGGGCAGGATAAAAAAAAAGCGCTTCGGTCGACTACGCGGCCGACGGGCTAGTTGAGCGTCGGCGTTGGGGCTTTCTTTTAGGAAGTCAGGGAGCAGGGGAACAAAGAATTCAGACGGGGGGGGAGAAAGGAGGGGTCGTCTGGTAGAAAGGAATGCCGCTCTGTGCTGGGTGGGCTAAAAGGGACACAGGGAGAAAGACCTTTTTACCAGAAAAAGAGAAGAACGATCGCGGGACAAAGCTTACCGCGCTTTCCAGTGGCCAAGCCTCATCAGAGGGGGCCTACCATGAGACCTTGCCAGGGGGGGGGGAAGGACAATCAGAGGGTACACTCCTGATTGGCCACGAAGGGTAAGGGAGTCGGGGCAAGGGGAATGAAGAAAATGACGGTGACAGAGAGGTAGTCTTCGGGATGTCTGGGGGCGTAAAAATTGGTCCGTACGAGTTATGATAAGTGGAGTTCGGAAGGTAACGTGTCAATCCCGGAAGAAACCGATAGGACAGATCGACGGTAACAACGCCTGGTCGCTTCTCGGCAGGCAAGTAGGGCACGGGGTGGGGAGAGGGGAGTCCTCTGCTAGAATCTAGTCTAGGCCAGACCCTACGCAGAGGATTCTCTAACGCTGACGGAGGGCTCCGGCAATCTATGTAAAATTCTATCCAAAAAAAATTCACCGCGATACACCAGTTACTCCAAACACGGAACCGCACCATAATGACGTCCTAGAAACTCGCCATCTATCTATAACAGAGGACCCTTTCAGGAGGGCGAGAATAAAAAATGCAGCAAAATAACTTACTTGAGGGAACCAAACGCGTTTCAGGCAACGGGTGGGGGCCGTCCACGCGCGAGCGACAGGGGAGGGGGGAAACAGGAGAAAGTCTGCTCCTTGGAGTGCCGAAAAAAAACTAACGTGCCCGGGAGGAGGAACGGCAACGTCTGCACCCGACGGGACGAATGCCCAGGATGAGGAAGCAGATTTAGGTGGGAGGAAGAAGGCGGTGCAACAAAAACCGACTGGGCATTTCGAGGCGGTCGTTGCCCAAGCGTTCAAAAACGCAAGGAGGTTGCCAGAAAACCGAAAAGGGACAAGAATCGAGGATCGACAAAATCCTACGCGGTTGGACGCGCAGTGAGGGGACTCGGGGTCAGGGGAAGGGGAAAAAAAGGAGGACGAGGAACAGCAGCGGGGGGGCAAAGTGTCGCGAATAAGTAAACCCGAGTGCATAACCTGAAACGGGTAAAAGTGGCTTCGGGGAAAAGGAAGGCTAGAACGGGAGGGAGGGGGGAGGGGGAAATCTAGAACCCAAACACTCATGATGACAAGAAAAGGCCATCGGAAAATCTCCTTAGCCGACGCACGGTCAAACGGCGCTAAGAAAATGTCGACTGCAGCTATGCTAGAAAGGAGAAGGAAACTACCTCTAAAAAAAAAGAAGGCATCGTCCTGTCCACCTCGGCGGCACCGGCTGCAAAAAACTCTCTGGATGACAAGGACCCCCTAGGAGAGCCCTTCTCTTTCGAGGGGGGGTGGTCTTAAAAAGGAACCTTCAGGAGAGGACCGCAGTATAGTCAAACATACCGCATCAGGAGAACCAGAGACTGAAGGACGGGAAAGGGATCGGCACTGAGAAGAAACGCCCTATTTCACTGGACTGGGCGGTGCAAAATCAGAAGGGATCTCCCCGCATTGGTAAAAAAAGTGGTTTACCACTTTAAGGTTGGGGGAGGGCGAACTAAGTACTTGGGGAGACTTGGGTAAAGAGGAAAGAACTGGCATCAACTCGCGCGGGTGGCACACCTGGTTAAACCTGCGTGTCGTGGGGGACTCAGAAGTATGATGGTGTCCTATGAAGAGTGTGTGTAGGCGGGGGGGGTCACAGAAAAAAAAATTCAAGGAAGGTCAGAAATTAAACTTGGGGGAAGGTCTGTCCAGGGGAAACCTGGCTCCGCTCCTATTGAGCGTCGTGCGCCCGAAAGAGAAATCGCTGGACGCCCGGAAAAAATCTGGAAACCAGAGGGGTCTGGAAAAGCGAATGAGATAGGGGTAATTAAAAAACCTATGGGTTCCTCGTACCTAAGGACCTCATCTCAAGTGGGGCGTGAAAGACACTCCGAAAAACCTACTGGAAGCCAGCAAGGTCCTCAGCGGCAAATTCCCAGGAAAAATCAATCCAAAAAAAAGCTCTTCAGACAAGAAAAGCGATCAGAAATAGCGCAAGAAACGAAACAATCACACATCAAGAGTTCAGCAAAATGATTCGCAGCGGAGCAACTATATCGGTGAGCGAGATTGAGACGGCGGAACGGCGCAGAAATAGGAAGCAAGTTTCAACGGGATCGTGTGCGGAGATCAACCGTCTTATTGCCACTTGAGCAAAGGACCCAAAAACTCATCTCGTAGTACAGCCGCTCGGCATAAAATCATCTCAACTAAAATAGTCGTCCACTAGTCGAACAATATCCTACATGCAGGAAACAGGGGGAGAGCTCGAAAACAAAAGAACTCTAACGGTCAGGGAAGGCCAGTAGAAGGACGAAGTACTGGTCCCTTCTTACTCTTCCACGATTTGGGGGGGTCAAAAATATAGAGCTAAAAAGAAAAAACATCGAAAAAGGGCTTGTCTCGGAGGGCAGACTAAGGGGAATCACGTTAGACGGACAAGCTTGGATCTAGCCGTAGAGGATTTCGGAAAAAGAGGGGCAAGCCGGAGCCAAAATCCCGAGACAGAAGCGGCTGTTAAGAAAAAGAGTTGGTGGGGGAGACTTTCAGGGAGCGACCCGATGGTGCCTGGGCAGGGGGGTAAACTACCAATTCAAAAACTATCAACAAAAAAAAGGGGGTGGGGAAGAAACGAGAGGTGGAGAGGAATTCAGGAGCGCATGGTACAAAGACAAGAACCCAGAGGGTCGCTCAAAAAAATTCCCATGTTGTTGCCAAATATTCAAATCAGCCGAAACATCCGAGAAAGAGGAGGGGGTTCAGAAATGAAATCTCCGAAAACCTACCTGAAGGCTAGGGAATTCGGTGGGTCTGGCAAGTGTGTTGTTGGAAGGGGGACAAGTTTTGCCAAAAAAAAAGTCATTTTGGTGACAACAAAACCATGATAGACAGGAGGAGAGAAATGCCCCAAAAGGAGCTGGGGGGGAGGGGTGGCATATCGAAGAAAAGGGGGTGAAGGGTCCCGGTACTGTCAAAATCTTGGGATACTGATTAAAGGTTAGGAACCGATTGGAGGAAGTTTCTGCCGCTGGAAAAAAACTACAAAGGGAGTGATGGCTGTGGGGCGCTGGATAACATGGATCGACCATTGCGCCAGTCTCCCACCTAGAAAGGGTTGAACTGCAGAAAAAAAAAAGGGGAAAGAAGCCTATCCATTCGGAAGTTCGGCCTGGTTTAGCCCTCCAGACCTATGTGGAGCAATTCTCGCTCAGAGGGAGAGGAAAAACCATGAGGTCCGAGGGGTCTGGGCTTTTCAACGAAAAGGCGGAAAACCTCGTTCCGACGAGAGATAAAATCAAGGTTCTCGGAGAGGGGTACTTTCTCTATTTTCGCTTAGCCTGGGGAATTGTGCGGAAAGGCGGAACAGTGAGAAGGTCTAAGAGAACGGTCAGTAGGGAAAGAATGAAGACTGCGGAAAGACGCAGAGGGCGCAAAAACAATACCCGGTTGTAAAAACTGAAGCATCTCTGCAGGGCAAGAGGAAGAGGAAAAGACGAACACTCTGTCCTAATTCTATTCGTTCGTTACGTCCTAAAGGAGTACAGGGATCCGGAGAACCGATTTCCCAAATGGACCATTCCAAAAGGGACGAAAAGGAAAAAAAAGGGGCACCGGGGGTGTTTGGGACCGAGAAGGGGAGAGCATAAAGGTCAGACTCTGTTCGGCATCTTCCTTCTACGAGTTGGGGGGTAGGGTCCTCGACCCGAAAAAAATCACCCGGGTTCGCATGAAATGATTGCCGGGGGAATAAACGTCTCATCTCTAAGTACTGCGCGACGAGTCAAAAGAGTGGAAAAACGAAGTTGAGGGAAGGGAGGGAAAAAAAAAAAAGGTAGAAAAAAGTAACCAAAAAACTGATACAGGACATCGGAACACTTGGAGTACGCTCCCGAGGGAAAACAGCCGGAAAGGGGGGGAAATTCGAAGGAGGGACGTTGGTGGGGGGAAGAGCCTTACTGGGGATCCTCACCGGCCCAAAGTTTACATACGCAGGGAAGAAAGCTACGGTCGGAAACTCCGCAAGGGGAAAAAAATTTAATCCTGGTGAGAAAACGGGGGGAAAAGCATATGAGAACACTGAAGACCTAGAAAACCTTCATACTTCGCAGAGAGCAGTGCGCGAAAAGAAAGTCAGCCGCCTAGAGCCGCGCCGGTCAAGACCGAGGCTGAAGAATGGGGGGAGAGAAGGGCTTTATTTCGTCACACACGGATGATGATAATAGGATGGAATCCAGAACAGGAAAAAGAAGACTGCAGACTCAAGGGGAAGCCACATTCTTGAAAGGAGGGAGACTCGGGAGGCTCACGGATCCTCGCTGCCATCTATTGAGAGAGGGGGCTCGTCCTACATAAATAAACGCCTCTTGAAACCATGAAGGGATTAGGGCAACCCAAGGCGGCTGGCCGGAAAAAGTCAAGGGAAAAAGACTGATGATGGGGAAATAAAAGGAAACTTGACTACAGAGAGCTGAATCTCAACGAGCAAGGGAGAGAAAGAACAAAAACGCGCGTCTCTGAAAAAAAAACCTCAGCAAAATGGTGCCTCTCATGGCCAGGAAGACATAAGGGGAAGACCCTAGAAAGAAAACAGTGAAAACGTTCCGCTTGTAAGGACTTAGGTACTTGGAAGAACGCTACCATCAAAAGGGCATGCCAAAAAGACGCGGCGCACGCAAAAATTAAAAAAAGGGTCGAACCTCAAGTCGGGAAGGGAAGTAAGGAAATGAGTGAAGTTGTATACGAGATTACATACTCTAACAGGGAGACGGAGGTCGCGTACGCCTTGAGGCTGTCAAGTACCGGCAGCCTAGAAGGATGGGGAAACATTGGTAAAAAAAGGAAGGATGGAAGATAGAGGGTAAGAAATCAAGACGTGGCTCAGAACTCGGATAGGTTTCAGGCGGAGGCAAGAGATGAGGTCTCGGGGGGAACCTTTACGCACTAAAAGGGGCCATAATCGACTTCTAGTTATTTTGACGACATTTGAACGGCATCCAGACTTAGAAATCACTCGTCATGACAGCCCGAAATCCGAAACAGCTAGGGGGAAAGGGAGAATGAAGACAAGATGAAAAGTAAATCGAGCCATGAGAGTCAAGCCAGTCACCTTGTATAAGTAGGTTCAGAAAAAAGGCTTCTTTGGAAAAGGGGAGCAGATGGGGGAAAATAGGGGGGATTTAGACCTGAGGTCGGGCTGGAATTGTACCCAAAAAAAACAAAAGGCGGTCAGCAAAGGGGTAAAATTATGAAGAGAGAAGGTGGCGAAAAAAAAAAAAAAATGGGGGTCTGGGCTAGGGGGGAACACTGGTAAAGAACAACCCCTTAGCCGGAAAAAAGGGCAAACCCAGAGAAGTCATCCGAGAAGAAATAAAAGAGTTGAAAAAGAAAAGAGGAAGGTCCACAAAGAACCGCAAGCGAAGAACCTAATCGAAATCCAATACATCGGAGGGAGCGTAGCAAGAAGTCGATGGGGAATGCAAACGGAAAAGCAAAAAGACCCCTACGAAGTCTCCACCCCGCTTCCCAATACACTAAAAAAGGGACAAAAGCCAAGGAAAAAAAAGGGTGCTTGCTTTCACCTTCCGCTTAGCGAGCAGGCGCGGAGTGCGCCGGCCCACTTCGCCAAAATACAACGGCGACTGTGGCTGCTAAAAAACATCGGGGTGGGGAAAAGGCGGACGACCTCAGGGGGGGGGGAGGAGGGGGTTGGCCGATCATGAGTACTAAAAGACAACAACAACAAAGGGGGAGGATACCAAGAGATGGTATCATGACTGGACGCAGGAAAAAAAAAAAAAAAAAAAAAAAACAAAAAGGAAGAACAAGACTGGGGCAATCCAAAAGTGGGGGAGGGGGTTTTAACAACCAATCGTGCCCGAAAAAAAAAAAAATCCGCCCGTGTATGGGGGGAAAAGAGGGGGAAGAGGACTCGCCAGAAGAAGGAATTCACTCATAATATTATTAAAGTGATAAGGGAGCCACGAGGAGGGGGATTGCGCTTCCATTTGGGACTAAACTTTTCAAGGGAGACGGAGGGGGGTAAGGAGGTTCCGTGCAAAACAGGCGATGCTGGAAATCTATCAAGAATCTGGGTAGTTTTGCGATCTCTTGTTCGGTGTCTGACTGCGGTCTCCTTCTGGACGACGAAAAATGTACTGGTGTCTGGAGGGGGTGGTCGGGCACGGTAGGTCGGTCTCGAAGTAAAAGGGGGGTTCGGGGGGGGGAAGGGCCTAAAATTAGACCACGGTTGCCTCAAAACGATCCGCTGGGAAAAACCGACAACCGGGGAAAAAAGGAAAAAGAAGAAAGGGTCCAAAAGAGCGATTCAAACCAGAGTGCAAGTTGCGCAGGGGGGCTGCGATCATGGACACCTGGTGAAGACATGGAGGAACGGTACGGTCGAGTCGTGCCCCGCTAATATAAAGAGAGGAAGAGAGTTTTATTCTCTAAGTCGCGGTGCCGGAAAGGGCAAGGGGAGGCAGGACAGAAAGCGGGAGGCCTTTGTCTGGGGAAGGAAAGTTGAGGATCAAACCCTAACAAACGAAACGAAAAAGGGGCAAGCGCGGCACTAACGCCAACCGTTTCCAAAAAAAGAAAGAAGGAGAAGAGATAGAGGAGGTTTCCGACTACACAATCCCGACCCGCTTCGAAAGCGCTTAACTCAGAAGAGCGATGCTAGTCAAGAGAGACAAGACGAACACGGATTACAAGGTGGGACGCCGAATTCAACCATGAGGAAGGAAAAAAGCGCTGAAAAATGGGGTAGGTTCATTCAGCTAGTCGACGCATAAAGGTACATATCAATGGCATAGGGGAAGCGAAAACCTCGAGGTGGGAAAGTCAAAACTGGGGGTGACCTGGGTTCTCCTCCCGCAGAAGATTCCTGATGGCAACTCCGGCTCAAGTCCCTTACAAAAATCCTTCTTATAGAAAGACAACAAGAGGTAAAGGGGGGAAAATTACGGGGGAGGCCTGATTCCCTACCGCGAACTGACCGATGCTGGGCCTCCTGGAACTCCCTCAAGAAAAACTCGAACTTAGAACCATTCGGAAGGGGAGGGAGTGGACTGGCTCTTTTGTTTGGCCCAGCATCGGCTCTCTCGGAGAAAAAAAACCGACGTCTTTTCCCTGAAAATGAAAACAGGAGAGGGAAGGGGAAGGCGAAGACTACTGGAGGCAGAGCAGGCTTGTATCATGTGGCGAGTCCGCGGGCTGAGGACGAACAGCGTCAAGGGGGGCGGGGGGAAGGGGGGGAAGGGAAGAGACAGGTCAGGATAAAAAGCGCAACGTTTCCAGGAAAAAAAGTCGGAGGCGCAAATATGCTTACCTGGCATTTCTTCATGATAAAAGAGAGACTCGTAGGTAAAATATAAAGATTCCTCCGCGCCAGGTGAGATCGGCATCAAAACAAAAACGGGCAACCGTCAAAGGGCGGAGGAGGGGGGGAGGCAAGAAGATAGTCTGCGCTACTTCCGACTCTCTGTTCCTAGCAAAGGCCCCTCGGCGGCCTAACGCGGAAGGGGAAAAAAGGGGGGGCGCTGGAGGAAGGCCAATCGGTACCATGCACTGCGGGTTTTCGGAAAGCGCCCTGAGAAAGTGACGCAAATGCGGGCCAACCACATAAAATAAGGGAGAGGGGGAGGGCGCTGAAAGCAATAAAGAGAGGTCTTAATCAGAACCGCATCGGGCATATACGGCAACGTCCAGCAATGGAACTTGCGCTGAGATTAGGTTTAATACGGGAAGAAAGAGGAAACCAGAGGTCAATGACCCCGGTCTCACGGCAACAGCGGGGACGCTTGTCTATACCTCAGCATCTTTATAAGGTGGGAAGGAGGGGGGGGGAGGGCTCAACAGCTATACTACTAAATTCCGGGGGCTCGCATTGGGCCATGTGTCCAACTGGTCCAGGTCGACTCCGCTTTGCGGCATGGGGGAGAAGAAAAAAAAAAGTAAAGGACAGCAGTCGACGCTCTAAGCTCAGAAAAAAAGGAAGGGGGGGGATTCAGGGAGGAAGAAAAGGATAGAGGGTCAAATTCTGCTGACCAAGTTTTGGCACGTAGACAGCGCTCGTAAAAAAGCAAGGCTCGAAGGGAGCGTTCAGAAGGACAAGGGGGGGGCGGGGGGAAAACCGGGGAGGAGGACTCAACAGATATGCAGTTCCGTTCCTCACCATTCCCAAAGGTCCGCGACGATCGCGGGGGCCACGCTCTGCAAGAAAAGATGAAGCCTCCTTTTAGGAAAAAGAAACCAAAAGGTAAAGGGAAAAAAAGGAAAAATGGAGCCCAGAGATAGTCAAAAAAGGGAAAAGGGGGGAGACAAGCAGCCTCCGGTAGTCAAGCGAAATCTTCGGGTTTTAGAAAAAGGGAGGGGGTAACATCTGGGTCCGGAGGGAAAAAATGGGAATCGGGAGGTAGCTTCTACAAGGTTGTGTGGGGTCACGGCGGTAGTTCAAACAGCGGATCGGCGGAAAGAAAGCCCCCGTGGGGGGGGGAAACGTGGGAGCCAAGAACACCCCCTCCCCCACGGCCACGAGCGACAGCACCCGCGCGGAAAAAACCCTGCGAAATCGAAAAAAAACAACAGAACCGACAATAAAAGGTAAAAAGTTCAGACTCAGAAACAGACATCGGGCCGCGTAGTGAGACGAAGTTCCGGCGGAAGGAGGAAAAAACGGGAATCATAAAAAGGCTACCAACGCTCCAGGAAATAAAGGGCGCCGAAAAGGACGCGTTTTAAGGCTGACTAGAGGATGAGAGTAAAAAGGGGAGGAGGAGGGCTGAAGATTTCACGGTGGGAGCATAGGTGCGGGGTGGTCCAGAGGTGCACCTAATGGTCAAAACGGACCCGAAATTTGAAAGGGGGAGGGGGGGGGAACCAAGAAAAAGAAAAGAAGAGCCTCTCTCAGAACAACAACGTGGGTGGGTTAGATCGCGTCATTATTTGGCGAATGGGTCACCCCACAGCAAATCATCCAACATTTGTGGGTTCAAAAAGAAGGGGGGGTAGCCGCCGGCAAAACCTCCTCGGTTTGGCGAAGGCCAATCGCTCGCAAGCACTATCAGAGAGAAGCTGAAGAAAAGATTAGGGGGCGGTCTTCGCTTCCGTTTAGGTATCAACGGGGGCGCACGTCGCTATTGTGGAGTCAACGGTGGAAGGGAGGAAGGGGGGGGGGGAATGGACCCAGACGGCAGGCGATACGCGGCGAATGGGGAAGTCTAGAAAACGGGGGGGGAGGGTCTTGATCAAGGACTGGACGACGGCAAAGTGAACAGCCGAGGTCATCTGGTCTACGTAAATACCGTAGCGGAAGGGGGAGGTGGGGGCTAGTGAGAAAAGGGAAAATGGATGGTTCCAAAAAACATAACTGGGAACTGCTAGCTACCAAAAAAACAAAAAAAAACCCAAAAAACACCCATGCCCGGGGAGATTCAGAAAAAAAGGTAAAGGCTCCTGGAGAAGAGAGGGGGAAAGGGGAATAAACGATGCAAGCGCAAGCAAGAAAACGAGACCTAAAAGTGACGTAGTCGTGGGGTCGGTTAAGGGGGAAAGAGGACTTAGCGAAGAAGGATCGACTCAAATACTCTTTTACAGCGGTCGAATCGGCCGTCCCGGCGTTCATAGGGGGGGGACTTGAAATGACGCTTTATAGAAGTTGGGACCGTGCAGTCGGCGAAAGCAACTCGCAAAAAAGTGCGGAGGGGAGGGGAGCACCGTCGCCAACAACTTGGGTGCTAAAACATCTCAGGCGCCTTCGCAAAGAAAGAAGGGCCGGGATGGAAGAACGTCAACTTGAGTTCAGGCAGTAAAGCTATCGAAAAAAGCCTGGGCGGGGCAAAACCCGCTAGAAACGTGGGGTACATAAGGGAAAAAAGAAGGGGTAACGCTGAAGAGCTTTTGCATCATGCATGTTCCTCGCGCGACCCCCCCCCCATTCGGAAAAGAAAAGGGAAGGAGGAACCTCAGGGAAAAGAATCTTCACCTGTGTTTGCCGGACCAAGAATCCTGGATGAAGGAATGGTCCGACTTGCGAAAATCCTGACTCCTGAGAAGAGTACACAAGGAGGGGGGGGAAAATTCGTGGGGGAGGGGGAAGGGAGGCGGGATGAAGTACAATTGGCTACTCCCCCGTGCTGGAGCCATTTATTGGTCGGTCGGAAAAATCAAGAGGAAGGGGGAGGTCTTTGATGTCGAGACTTGGGAATTTCCTACTCAGCGAGAATCGTCGCCCAGGCGCGGTTGAAGACCATGAGCAGTCGAACGTTCGAGACCCCTAAAGGAAAAAAAGGAAAAAAAGTTGGCGGCAGGGAGGGAAGGGGAATAGGGAGGGGAACCGGAATCACGCAGGTTTCGAATAGCGGCGAGCTTCCTCCGCGCCTGCATCTCCAAGACCTGGGTGAAGGGAGGAGAAAAGGTCTAGGACTAGAATGGAAGGGAGTAATTAAACTACAACAATATTAATATAGATATGCTGCACTCCATGGGCATCGCTGCGCCTCCTCACTGTCCGGGATCTTCGGGAAAGGGAAGAAAAGAGGCAGAGAAAAGTCCGAGGGGCGAGACAACGCTTCACTCCTCGGGAAAAATTTTCCTCAGGCGGAGCCTCGGCATTAAGCAGAAAACCGCGGCGGCTCTCTATCAAACTTATGCAAATTAAAATTTTAAAAGGGAAAAGAAAGGGAGAGGGAGGAGGAGAAGATTCTGGAAATTTCTCCCTGGGTCCCTACAATCACTCAGCCACGGCCCGGCTCATAAACACGAAACCATATGCGGACATCTGCAGGCGCATCTTTGCACGGAAAACATACACAAAAAAGTGAAGAGGTGGGGATCTTGAGGAAGGGGAGGACTAATGGCATAAAGAAAATCACTTCATCGTGCAACACCTGCACACCGCGGTACTGGCGGGGTAGACCTCATCATGTTTAAGAATGGGTTATAGGTAAGCCAGGGTAGAGTCAGACGCTAACCTTTCAACTTATGCTTACTGTGGTTGAAACTGGCTGGGGGAAATTATAACTTTCTCTTTTTGGCAGTTGAAGTCCAAATCCATCTCGCTTTCGGACGAATAACCCCTAGAGCGTCTATCAGTTGTCTTCGGAAGCGAATTCGGGAAGTCGGGAAAAGGGGGAATGGATAAAAAATGGGGGGGACTATAAAAGAGGGTTCCTTCTTCGAGGTAGTGTGGTCTGTCGACGACCGCGTCACCCGTTCAAGCATCAGCAGCCAGGGGGAAGACAAAAGGAAAAAGGAGAATCGACTACTAGAAATCCAGAATTTCGGCATCTCGCGCAGACAGGCAACCTCTCGACCTTTACCCCAAACGTTAGTTCAGAGGGGGGAAAGACTCTTTAGGAGAGGGGAGGGGGGGCTTGGGGGGGGGGGGATAAACAGAGGTCATATATTTATCCCAAAAAGGGTGAAGAAATTTCACGGAAAACGAAGTAGCAGGGCCCAGCGATTCGGAGGCCGTTGAGAGGTGAAACGGGGAAGAAAGAGAACCACCTACTCCAGGGGGGGCATCGACTTCCGAAGAGATAATACCGACACCTCTGGCGCAAGAAAACCAATCTCGTCGCCTACCCGAACAGGTCCCAAAAAAGAAAAGAGGATCGAAATAAGAAAACTCGTCAGTATTCGCATAAAGTTGGCCCGCCCGGGCCGTCTCGGCCACGCAAAAGAAGAAGCGGGGGGGGGTAGCCCCAGAGGGGGAATACCTAATAAAACAACCCTACAGCCAAGACCGAGGGAATTAAGTAACAGCTACGGTGAGGATGGCTGGGGAAGGAAAAAAGAAGTCAAAATCCAAAGAGAGGGGAGGGGATGTGGGTCTGCAAGGGAGAGGGGTTTGACCTACACATTTCATTTGGTCGGCAAACTCTGTGCTGGTCGGTGGTGGAAAGCAAATGAAGACAAAAGGGAAACGGTGTGTAAAAGACC
>Ga0179593_1739393_pt1 | contig 13924 bp, 17 predicted proteins | sample CZODoug2_1_08_16_FD_185931 | JGI IMG/M metagenome (GOLD analysis project Ga0179593, IMG submission 185931) | Vadose zone soil fungal communities from Angelo Coast Range Reserve, California, USA - CZODoug2_1_08_16fungal (PacBio error correction) | ecosystem: Environmental > Terrestrial > Soil >...
GGTAGAGGAACGTAAATCTCAATTGCGTGGATTAAGGGGGAATGATGAGAGGGGGGGGTTCACGGAGAGGGGGGAAGCGTTCAAAAAGGGTGATGTATGTTGCTGTTTCTTTCTACACTGGGGGGGGTTGAAAAATGTGCTTGAAGTTTATTCCATGAGCTCAAGGGGAGAATGGGGGACTGCTTTGAAGGGGGATGGAGGTTTAGGAGGGGGGGGGTTCAACTTGCAATGCCGGAGGTGGGTATATCCAATTGAGTGAGACTAGAGGGGTAAACTTCTTGTTTTTTGTTCGATTTAACGTGGATAACCTAGGCAAGGGAGGGCAGGCAAAAAAAAAGAAAAAGCTCTGGGAAAAGGGAAAAAATCGGCGAAGAGAGACATTTAAAAAAAGGAGGAGGAAACCACGGAGGAAGAAAAATCACTGAGAACCAAAACGCGCAAACCATCGGCGGGGGGTGGGGCAAAAAAAAACCTTTTTCAGGAGGAATGATTTTGGGGGGGACGACGGAAGGGGGGGGGGGATGAGAAAATAATTTCGCCCAGACTCTAGTTCCTGCGGGAACGACGGCCGCTTAAACGGGAAAAAGAGCAGGGGAGGGAAGTAGGCTGAAAGGCACGTTTTATAAGCGAAAGAAAAAAAAAAACTGTCGGTGAGAATAAGAATTTTTGTAATATACGAAAGGTCCGAAATCTAAGGCAAGAAAAAAAGAACAAGATGTAAAAATGAAAGGAGACTCTGGAAAAAAGCTAAGGGAAATCTCATAAACACGTGAGCATTGTTCTTGGAGGGGAACAAAAAAGTCTCGAAAAGACTAACAGAGAAGATTCAAAGGGAACTTACGAAAAAAAAAGGGGAATGGTTCAAAAAGAGGACTGAAGGGTAAGTAAAATGAGCAACACCGGAGAGAAAAGGGGGCCGCCGTTTTTGGGGGGACAAAGAGTACCATTGTGAGAAGAGGGAGGGGGAGTTGGGGAAGGAAAAGGGAAACAGACTGGGGGAAGGTGGAAGAAAGAGACAAGGTCTAGTCGTTCCGGGGTTGTGACCGCGAGAAGAAAAAACAGGTTGTTGCTCCTCGCTAGTGCCAGACGCAAGTAAGATCGGGAAGCAGAAAATCCAACGGAATACTAAACTGGCCGGAGAAAAACGACGAAGGATGGGAAAGGAATGGCCAGAACGTGCTGAAAGCCCTGCCCGTTAAACCTTGCAAGAGAAGCATTCCGAGGAGGAAGGGGGGGTTCGCCAGGGTGGGGGGAGGGGGGGGTAAAAAAAATCCAGCTAAAAAAGGAGTAATTAACGCATCCATTAAAGAGACATGGCGCCGCGGGGAGAATATAAGTGCCGGACGCCAGTGGGAAGGGATTCGTAAGGAAACGCTATGCTTTGGAAAGGGGAAAAGACAAAAGAGGCTCCATAAAAGGAGTCAACGCTCCAACACGTCCGTCAGGTGCAGGTCCGCCACCGTGTTTTTGGTCGCAAGGGGGTTACCGGGCGCAGCGATATCAAAAGACCATGGCGGAGAGGGAGGTTGTAAAGGAGAAAAAAAAATCCGATAATGCTGAGATCTCAACAACAACTGAAAAACAAAAAAATAGAAAAAAAAAAAAAATTTTCAATTAGATTCGGCCATAGGAAAAGAAATCCAAAGTGGGAGTCTGGGAAAAAGAAAACAGAAAAAAGCACTCTCCGGCTCTAGCCATAAGAGGGAAAAAAAACTTCAGAATCGCTGTTTGCACGTTGGGAATCCGGATAAAACATAGGAAGAACATCCTAAATCCTACGGGAGATGCAAAAACCAATTGACATCACAGGTGCCCATGGTCTAAGTCAATAATATAATTACCGGGGGCAGCTGTAAAAAAAGGGTGAAGACAAAAAAAGCTCAAGAATAAAAAAATCAGAAGAAGACCATTCTTCTCGAAATGACCGTCCGCGGGGGGTCTGACCTTCTGGCCATGTAACAAGGCGATCCTCAAGTCGGAGGAACCCGGAAACCAGATGTAGGAGGAGGGACCGTAGAAGGGGGGGAAGGTGAGGTGGAGGGGAAGAGTAGGAAACGGGAGAGGGGGGGTGAGGGAGGGAGATAAGGGGGGGATGGGGGGGGGGAAGCGAGTGGGAAAAAAAGAAAAAAAGGAGGGGGGAAACAAAAAAAAACAACAAAGTTGAGGAGGGGAGGAGCTTAAATTAAAACCTCGTGAACGCTTCCACGCCAGAGAGGACGCGCATTTCTCCCAACCCCCCACAATGGGGTCACAGGAGACCTAACAAAAAGAAATCTAGCGAAACCAGGGGATACATCAGGAGAAAAAAAAAAAAAAAAAAAAAAAAAAAAACCAGAGAAGCTCTGGCCGTCAAGAAAGAGAAATGACCTAACCATGGAACGTGGAAGCAGCCGAAAGGAAAAAAAAAGTCGAGAAAAAGGGAAATGGGGAGAAAGTTTTCGGAAGAAGTGGCCGTCGCCTACCTGAGGAAGCGCTCGAATAAGTCCGGGAATGTTTTATTCAAGGCTGGCCTCCAATGGGAGAAGGGGAACGTCGGGGAATACTCTAAGGAAAACGTTACCCCTAAAAGTGGAGAATTCTACAGTGGGGAAGAACGTTTGGGACGCTATAAAAAATCTCCGCAGCAAAGGGTTCTCCTTTGTGCGCACCAGCAAAGTCAAAGAAAAGGGAGTGCTAAGAAACAGCCATCCCAAAGAGGAATCGGAAAGAAAAGATCCACTCAAAGAGGGGAGAAGGGAATATCAAAAAAAGGTGCTTGCCGCGGTTTCGAAGGTTTTTCCGGAATAGGGGGGAAAATCCTCCAAAAGACAAGGATTACAAAACCGGGAAGTGAGGAGAAGACCTGCCGAAAAAGGGGGGGGGTAAGGCGGACATAAAAACGAATCAAGGAGCACCGCATGAAACGCGCAAAAAAAAAAGAAAGACTCGATTAAAAGGTCGCGTCGAAAGAAAAGATTCCGAGAAAAGAAATAGCGAAAAAAGCAAAGCCAGCAAAAAAAAAACAAAAGCAGGAGCCATCGTCCCGGGAAAAAATATCAAGTAAAACACCCGCGGAAAAAAAAGGGCAACAGACCCTAACAGAAATTGCGAAAAGGAAAGCTCGAGATGCCAATCCAAAAGAGAAAAAAGTTCGCAAGAAAAAAAACAACGGCGTAGAGAGTGTAGCGAACGCGTGCCGCAGGGCCCTGGAGTGTTAGAAGCCGCGATGAGCTGGTGTTGGGGGAGAAAAGGAGTTCTAAAGGGGGATTTCAGGTGTTGAGGCTGAAAGGATACCTGGGGGGAAAAACGGGGATTGGGACCGGAGGAGGGAGAAATGGGAAACAATAAACGGCTTTTGGGGGTGTACGGGTTTATCGGTCCTTTGGGAGAAAAAAAAGCCGAAGAGTTGCATGAAAAGGGGGCGGGAAAGAGAATCGCACGCGGGGGGGTTTTTGAGCAAAAAAGGGCTACCAGTGTTGCTGGAAGCGTTCGTGGGCTGGGGGGGCCTTAAAACCACGATGGGAGAAGATCTACAAGAGGGGGAATCTGTGGGAGAGATTACCAAAGAGGTCAGTCCAGAAACCGCGGCAAAACGGCGGTTGGGTGGGGAGGCAACTCCATTATTCTTTCGAGTTGGATTTGGGTAGGATCTTTGGAAAGAAGGTGGGGTACTGAAAACTGGGAAAAAAACTGCTGGGTCCCAAAAAAAGGCCAAAGACTCCCTGTCAGTGCGTACGCGGGGAGGAGGGGAAGTCGCCATAGGAAAAAAAAAAAGTTGAACTTTGGGGGGAAAATAAAAGGAACTCCTGGGGGTGGAAAATAAAGTAATCCGCGTTGGGAGGGGGAAAAAGAAACTCCCCACACCACAAATATCTGCACTTCTTCGTAGCTCTTGAGGGGTCAAAATGATGCAAACGTGATCATGAAAACTCTCGAAAGCCGCTAGCGCGACGGGGAAAAAAAAACGGACTAGTTTCACGGTTCAATTAAAGGGACCACGGGGGGTGGAAAAAGCAAGAGCTGGGGAGGGACGGGGATCTTGTACATGAGCACCTGGGAGTCGGCCTGGTCGGGCCTAAGTTTTTGAGGAAAAGTGGGTACGTGATGGAAAAGGGGCGGGAAGCGAAATCGATCTTGAAGCGTTCACTCTCACAAAAAAAAAAAGAAAAAAAAAAAAAAAACAAAACAACCCCGTTGTTGTTTTTGGGGGGGTTTTTTGGTTTGTTTTTGTTTTTTTTTTGTTGGTTGTTGGTTTGTGTGTGGTGTGTTCGGGTTTGGGTTGTGGTTTTTTGTGGTGTTTTGTTGGGTGGGTGTTGTTTGTTTTTTGGGTTTTTTTGTTTTGTTTAGGGGTTTTGTTTGGGTTGAGGTTTTTTTTTTTTGTTTTATTGTTGATGGTGTGGGGGAAGATGTTTTGGGGGTAGTGTATTTTAGGTGGTTGTTTATGTATTTGGGTTGGGGGTGGGTTGTTTTGTTGAGGTTGGTTTTTTTGTGGGTATTTTTGATTGTGGATGAGCATGCGTGTTGAGTTGTTTGTGGTTTGTTTTATGGGTTGGTTGGGGTGTTGTGTGAGTGTGCGCCCCCCCCCCCCGCAATCGCCCCCCAACCCCTCCCCCCTCCTCACCCCCCCCCCCCCCCGGAAACCCCCCCCCCAACACACATGCACCCCCGCCGAGAACGAAAAACCCACCCCCCCCCCCCCCCACAACCCGCTCCCCACACCCACCCCCCAGGCCCCCCACCACCCCCGCCCCCCCCCCCCCCCCCCCGCCCCTCCCCCTCACACCAAGGCCCCCCCCCCCCCAAAAGGCCCCCCCCAAAGGAGCCACAAAACCCCCCCCCCCGCCCCACCCCCCCACCCCAGCAAAAAACCCCCACCGAGGACTGTAGGAACCTGTTGAAAATCGGAGAAAATGGGGGTTGCTCCTCATTCTTCACACATTCATTTGGCCGGGAATTGAAAAAAAAACGAATCAGAATCGACTTCAAAAGGAGGGACGTGGGGGGACACCAGATCTCCAGGGGGGGAAAAAAGGGGCTGTCCCAAAGAGGAAACAGGAAGATCATGTCATGCAAGATTATGTTGAGGGTGGTGAGTGTTATTGGGCCACAACGGGGTAGACCAAAAGGGCCGAGGGGAAAAAAAAAAACTCAGAGAACAGCAAAAGAGCGGGGGAATTCGACTTGGAAAAAGATTGGCTGACTGTCTTAAGGGAGCGGAGATCTGGGGGGAAAAACAAAAAGAGAATTAAAGGAAAGGAAAGGGGTCCAGGGAGGAGAGAACTCAACAACCAAGGGCTGGTGTGCAGGCGCCTGTGGGGTCTTTTAAACGAAAGGGAAGGCTTCAAGAAGGGCTCTTGAGGGGAACAACGAAGAGGAAGGCTAAAAAAAACAACAACAACAACGAAAGGGAGAAGAGGATTTCTAAAGTAAACAAAAAAAGACTCCATTGAGAAGGAAGAGGGGTCTACAAAAAAAAAGGCGGGAAGCACCAACGAAATTCGACTGGAAAAAAGCAGGGTGTTGGAGACTAAAAGGGGAAAAAACTTGAAGAAAAAAAATTCCCACAGGGGGATAACGGTCAAGAGAGGAAGGAAAAGACAGGGAAAAAACAAGTCTCCAAAGAGGAAGCCGCAAATTCGTCGGGAGTGGGACATCCAACAGCGGGGAGAAGAGCAAGTCGGTAATGGATTCGTGTAAATTACAGGAAAAGAGTCAAGGGGGGAAAAAAAACATCTAAACGAAAAAAAATCGAAAAGAACGGAGAGGGTCCTTAAAGCGTAAAAAAAGTTCAAAAAAAACCGGTGGGGGGAAACTCCTTCTCGATTACCAGCACGTGTACTAAGAAAGTCTATAAAAAAAGGGGGGAAGGGGTCAAAAGGGCTCGTATAAAAAATGGGAGAGAGGGCTTGAAGGGGACAACCAGTTGCCGACGAAAAGGGAGATTGAACTCTGAAAAACGACGCTGCGCGCGTTCGCAAAGAAAGGAAGCGATCCCGAAAAAGGTAAAAAAGAAAAAAGATCCGAAGCGGCTCAAAAAAAAAAAAGCAAAAAAATAGAAAAGAAGTTAAGGGATCCGGAACAATTGTTTTACAGAGGAAGCAGCAAGAGAAAAATCTCGGGAAAAGGGGAGACCAATGAAACCGGGACGGAAGGAGAAAAAAGTCTAAAAAAGAATCGACATCGTGTAGTTGGGGGGGGGGGGCCGCCCTTTGGGTGAAGTACTTACGTAACTCGGCTCAAGAGAGAATTAGAAAAAACAAAAAAGAAGGCGGAGGGGAAGGGCGAAAAAAAAAAAAGGAGGGGGGGGCTTAAAAGGAAGCGCAGAAGATTCAAAACGATAGCCATTGACCGTTGGGTGCAAAACGGGAACGCCTCAAAAGAAGGCTTGCGAAAAAAACAATCCTAGCAAAAGGAGGGGAAAGGGAGAAAAAAAAAATCAAAAAAAAAAAGAGAAGTGGGATGCGGGGAGAAGGCCGATAGTCTTCCGCGTTTCACATGATGGAAGGGGGGGGGGGTCGGAGAAGCCTCCACCAAAAAAGAAAAAACAAATCGCAAGGAAAAAGGATCTCTTCGTAAACGGAGGAACAAAGGTTAGCACCTGCTGAAAAAAAAAACAAGAAGCCTTAAAAAGGAAAAAGTCCATTCGTCTCGTTGGGGGCAACGCCCTCGTAGAAAAAAGAAAGGAAAAGCAGAAAAAAGAAAACCAAAAGAAGAAAATCTCAGAAAAAAGAAATCCCCTCAGTCCATTTTAGCCAGAAAAAAAAAAAATACAGACACAATCGCCGCGGAAAAGATCCAAAGCGCATCAAATCGAAAAGAGGATCCAAATCCATCAAAAGCGTTCACGCTACCTAAAAAAAAGAAAAACTGATTGAGGAATGGTAGCGAAAAAAACTCTCTTTCTTGGGGGTAATAAACGATTAGAAGATTTGGAGGCCAAAGCGCACGAAGGGATGTAGGTTGAAAGGGAGAGAAAGGGGGCAATTTTGTAAAGGAAAGGATCTTCGGGGAAAAGGTGCGCTGACTTTTGGGAAGAAAAGATCTGGGAGCGAGTGCTTGTGAAAAAAGAAGGGGCGTGAAATCCTGGTGGCCGCGAATGGGAGAGGGGGGAGCTTGAGGGGTTTCGGGAAAAAAAAGTGTATGTCGCTAGGGGGGGGCGAGCCTAACCCAAAAAAACGCGAGGGCAAGGCGGAGAAAAAGAGATGGGGTGGGTGAAGCATTTAGCAGAGGGGACCAATTAATAAAAATCGGTCAAAATGGAAGTGGGTTTTTAAGGGGGAACCTTATTTCGGGGAGGTTAGAGGGGTAGGCTAGGGGGAGGGCTCAGGAATTGTGGGGAGTCGAAATCCTGCACCGTTTAGGCTGCGCAAAGAAGCGGACCGGCTTGATCGCGCTTAAAGGGTAGGAAAGGTGTAGAAACAAAAAAAAGCTTGAAAAAGAAGAGATAGGGGGGGGGAAAGTACGGCGGTCAACGGAAAACTGCTTCATCAAAACCAACTAAAGATGAGGACTTCTTAAGGGGGGGGCGTTGGGGGAAACGGAATTCAAAAAAACAACGAGGGGCCAACTCTCAAAGGGGAGCGCGCGCGAAAGACTTGCTTCCAAAGGGGACCCGATGGACAGCGCTAAAGGGAAACAAAAAAAATAGTCTGAATAAAGGGTGGAGACTAAAGCACCGGTCCGGAACGCTGAGGGAAGAAGGTTTTGGGGGGAGGGGAAGGAAAGTCGTAAGGGAAAATGCTCAAAAAACAGGGTCTTGGCTGTAATCTCACTGTCTAGGAGCCCTCAGGGTTTAACGAAAAGGGGGAGAAAAAAAAGGGGTAAAAAAAAAAAAAGAACCAGCCGGGGGAAAAGGTGTCAAGGGGTTCAATCGAGAAAAAGAACGCCAGAAGGTCGTACACGCCGCTGGGGAAGAAATGAACCAGAAGAAGGAGGGATCAGGGGGGGGGGGGGGGGAACAGAACGTTGTCCCCGATCCAATGCACCGACAAGAAGAAGAAATTTGTAATTGAGATGGGAAGCGCTCCGGAAAAGAAAAGGTAATTACCAAAAAAACGACGAGCCATGGTCGGGGTCAAAATGGCATGAGCCGGGGAAAGGGTTTTGTCGATTCCGTAGAAACGAGCGCTATGAATTTGAGAAAGGGGGAACAACTAAAAAAGCAGGGGGTCTTCTTGAAAAAAAAGAAAAAGACGCGCAAAGAAGACTTTGAGGAACCGGGCTGAGTGGCGGGAAAGGTCAAAAAGAGGGCTTTCCGTATGTACGCCTGTTGTGCCGCAGCAAATGAAAGAAAGAACTCTCAAAAATCAAAAAAAAAAGGATGTAGGGTGCGCATTCGAAGGGAGAACCAGCGCACATCACCTCTCTTTTGAAGGGAGGGGGGGGGGGAAAAAAATCGCTGCGACAAGAAACAACTAAGAAACAAAGAAAGGGAAGACCAGCCGAAAAAAACGGCGAAATAAGGGAAATGTGAAATCGATCCGCCCAAAAGGTCTGAAGACACAATGAATGGCGTCCGCAAAGTCGAGTCAATTTACAACCATCGGCGCCATGTCTCAGGGGGACCTGCGAGGACTCTTGAGAAAAAAAAAAAACCACCAAGAAAAGAAGGGAAAATTCTTCGGGGGGGTCTTGCTGTAAGGGAAAAGGTAGGGAATGGGACCGATCGGTGGGTTTGGGGGGGCCAAAAAATCTGGACGAACAGTAGAGCTGTGCAAAGCATAAAAGGCCTGGGGGAGAGAAAAAAAAGACTGGAACCAAGGTGTTCGGGGAGCGGAGAAGTCAACACAGTTAACGACTTCGACAGTGCTAGAAAATGCCAAGCTTGCGAAAAAATGAAAAAGATAGGCTCAAACAGGCGAATCGTCAAAAAGGGGGAAGAAGTCCTGACCGGTAATCTGGAAAAAAAAAAAAGCTCTAAAAAAGGGAAAGCAGTAGAAGAAAAAAGAGAGGGGGGAATCAGAAGCGCCGTCGCTCGAAGAGTAGAGTGTGCACGAGAATCCGAAAAAAATGGTACAGTTAAACCTTATCCAGAAAAAGGAGAAGACTAAGAAAAGAGTTTCAGGGGGGTTTCTGCTGGGGCTGCAGCCCGCTTGGTTGAGAATAAAACTCTTACACAAAATCGAGAATTCTAAAAACAATTAGGGAGTGCGAAAAACTTTCTGCGGGGAAAAGGGGAAAAACTGGGGAAGAAAACCGCGAAAGAGCGGGCTCTGGGACGAATGGCAATAGGGAAACATGAATAGAGCATCATTGTTGGGATTAGTCGCCAAAAAAAAAAAAAGAAAACCTCAGATCAAAATAACCACTCAGGGGCGGAAACAGGGGGGGGAGAAGTTTCAGGGGATAAAAAAAGATGGGGGAACGAATCGAGCTGGGAATCACACCGCCTTCCGCAAGGAAAAACACTAAAAAAAAACAGAGCTTAGAAAAAAAGGAAGGAGGCTTTGGCAAGAACGGAGCAGAAAGGAAAATTAGAAAAGGACGGAAACGAAAAAAGAAGCGTAAGCTGATTCAGAAAGGTCGCGGCGAAGGGAAAAAAGGAAAAGGGGGGGACAAGCCCTCGCGACTCCAGCCTCCAACCCCAAAAAAAAAAGTGAACGCCATAGAGCCCTTTAAAAGTAAACAATGCCAGTTTAAAAGACATAGCAAGCCCCCCAAGAGAAGGAGAGCGCTATCAAAGATAAAAGCATCATCGCGGCGAAAAAAAAAGGAAGATGGAAAACCAAAGGGCTCTAAAAAGAGATCGTGTAGCGAAAAATAGACGAAGGATGGGGAATCCCGGGAGGGAAGATGGGACCACTGTTATTGACTTGCTTCTAAAAAGATTGGGGGGGGGGGACGTGGAGAAGTTATGAGGAGAATGCTTAGACCGCATCCAAAAGAGACCTTCGGGGGGGGGGCGTTGGGAAGGTCGGCGAGGTTGTCTTTGATCCTGAAGGGGCGTTAATCCACTTGAAGGGGAAAAACTCATAGAGGTCGGAGAGGGGGGGTTTCGAGGAAAAAAGGGGGGGGTTTCGGGGGGTCCTGCCTTGGGAGGGGGGAATCAAAACAGACGCCGCTCCGCGAATAAAAGGAGGGCCGCGAGGGGTAGGGAGGGTCGGAAAGTAACCATCGTAAAAATCCTGATAAAAGAGAGGAAGTTTGGTTAGTGAAAAAAAAAGCCTAGTGAGGAGTGGGTTATTAAAGAAAAAAGAGTTTGCCGCTGGGCTCCGGGATGGTCTGAAGAAAAGATGCTCTCGATTAAACAACAAGGGGAAGGCTTCAAGAAACGTGGACTCAAGGAAAGAAAAAACACACGGTTATCTGGGTGTGCTGCCGCAAGAACAAGACTGTCGAGGAGGGTTGTAAAAAGGAGAAAACAAAAAAAAAACGCGCACTCCACCACTAAAAGGAAGAGGCGGGAAGTCGGCTTAAGGAGGGAGAGTAGGCGCCTTAATTATTTGAAAAAATTTGAAAGAGGCCCGAAAAAGGGCAAAGACCGCCGGAAAAGCCGGAAGAGGAAGGTCTGGGAAGAGCGTGCTTTTAATGGTGAAAAACAGATACCGATGAAACCGGAATCAAAGTTTGTAAAAAAACCAGTGTTGAAGCGGAAAGAAATGCGCCCGCATTGACGTGGAATAGAGGTTCAAAATGTCGAGGGAGCAATTAACGAGAAACCGACAGGGGGAGAAAAACCCGAGCAAAAATCAGGGGGAAATCAAGCTATCAGAAGGAAGGAAAAAAAGTCGTTACAAGGGGGGTGCCGTGGGAATGAACTAAAGGATAATGCCATCAGGTGGCGCACTCCGCCCCAAAAAAAAAATCATTTCAAGATTCGGAGGGGGGGGGGGAAGGGAAAAGCGCGACCTCAGAAGAGCGGGACGCGAGGAAGAAGCGAAGCCCCATGGAGGACCCTTGGAAAAGTAAAGTTCAAGAAAAAAAGAATTGGGCAGAGGGACCCTGGCGGCCTTTGAAGGGGAACATCTAGTCAGGTCAGGTTTTCACAGAATGGATCAAGACAAAAAACGTCAAGGATGTGCAGTCGCCTTTAACTTATTTGGGGGCGTCGCTTTTACAGAAGGAGGGAAATTCAGAGGGGAGGATGTGGCGGGCGGACAACATCCAAAATCACAAAAACAAAAAAAAAAAAAATAAAAGAAAGATGATGTGAAGGATAAGGGGGAAAAAACTTCAAAAAAACAGCGAAAAAGAACGCCCAGGGGGGAAAATGAATCGCTGTCTACAAATCCCAAGCAAACAAACGAAGGAGAAAATGCAAAGAACGCGCCTGGGTGGTCAGACTAGCATTCTGGAAAAAAAACAGAAAATGTGCGTGGAACTCTCTCCAGAAAGGGTCTAACACAAAAAGAACAAGTCTATGCAAAGTGGGGGCACAAAGCGCCGAGCGTGAAAGTTGATGAGGTGCGCGGGAGCCGTCGGGTAGGGAAGGGGGGAACAAAAAAAAAAAAAATCGAAAGGCCTCAGCAACTGAGAAGGGAAAAAAAAAAAAAACGAGGAGAAAGGACCTTCAAAGTAAAACGTGATTCCAAAAGAGGAGGGGGGAAGAAGTAAGGAGGGTAGTAAGGGGATCGTCTTGCAAAAAAGACGGGATAGACACCAAAAAGGAGGAGCGGGGGGGGAATAAAAAGAAATTTAAAGCTTCCACTCCAAAAGCAGGGCGAATTCCATGACCCAAAAGAGAAGTCCCGGGAGGAAAGTAAAAAAAAAAAGGACTGAAGGGAGAGGGGGGTCGGGGGTACAAAGCTACAATAAAGAGCGTCGGAAAAACTCAAAGAAGTCATGCCTAACATTGGGGGAAATCGGAAAAAAAAAGCTCTCTCGAAAAGAGATGCCAAAAAAAAGAAAAAAGGGAAGACTTAAACCCCATTCCCAAGGAACGGAGCCCCGAGACAGAGTGGAAGGGGGGGAAGTGCGGCGAGGCTAAGCTGATTACTCCAACTGAAGAAAGACGGACAGACAGTTTCCGTAATAGCTAAAACGTGCACTTTCGGGAAAAAAGCAAGAATTCACAAACTAAGGTCGATTCTGAGTGCCGCGATGAAAAGGAAGAAAAAAAAGGCAATAGATGCTAGGGGGAGGAAACCCAACGGCGAGCCCCATCAGTATACGCATATAAAAATACAAGCAAAGATAAGGAATGCCGGGGAGCCCCAAACGAGCCGAAAAGGGGAGCAGGCAAGGGACACGATAAAGCCACCAGATCTGGAAACTTCACCCAGCCTGCCGAGCGAAAGGCGTGAGTAGCACAAGAACTTATAGGGACTGTAGACTCGAACAAGAAGAGTACAACGCGGAGGGGAAAAGGGGGTCCTCGAACCCCGAAGAGGAAGCGAAAAAAGCACCCCCCAATGAAGGAAGGCCATACGAAAAGGGGAGAAAAGAAAGGGTCAATCAAAGACATAGCCACGCAGCCCTCCAAAACATCCACAATCGCCGCTGTTGAAAAGAGAAGCATCATCTCGCAAAAGCACATAAAGAGATTCAGAGAAATAATAGACTCTCAACGGAAGAAAAAGGAAATATATAGGGCGCGGGAAGGGCAGGGAGGGGGGAAGAAAGACGTTATGCTTGGATATTTTGTTAACTTGCTGCATCAACTCGGGAGGGAGGGGCTTGGAAAAGGAAAGTTTTTGGGGGGGAAGAAAGAAATGAAAGAAAGGCGATGGCTGAGAAGGTTGGGGGTGGAAGGGTTTTATCTGCTGGTTTCGTCTGAGCACTGGTCAAGCCGGGGGGAAAAGGGGGAAATGGGACCAATGGAAGACTGGAACAACTCTAGGGGGGGGTCCACGAGTTCAAAAACGTGTTGCTTTAGTAGTGACTTGCGAAAACCCGCACCTCCAAGCTCCAGTCGAGCGCGCTCGAAGGGGGCCTTGATAAAGGAAAGAACGTAAAGAAAACCGAAAAAAAGGGGGGGGGGGGTTCGGAAAAAAATTCTTTGAGTTTATGGGGGTAGATGCGATTTTCAAAGAGGGCCCGTGTGAGGGGGTCTGGGTTGTCGCCAAATGCTGGGGAGGCATCCGTTCAAAGACCTAAGGTACCAGAGGGGGAAAAAGCAGTTTTATGAGAAAGGGGGTGGACGCAAGAAAAAAGAACAAAGGAAACAATAGATTTTTTGTAGTAAATCAACGGGGGGGAAAGCAAAAAATACAGGGGGAAAAGGAGTCTTAATGGGCGGGATCGTAGTGAAGAAAAGGAGTTTGATCTACAGGGATTAGCGGGCCCCCAAGAGACCGCGTAGAGACTCCGAAAGGGAAAAAAACGCTTTAAAAAGACCGAATGCGCATGATAAGGTGAAACGCATAAGATGGAGCGGGTGGGAGACAGATAACAGGTGGGAAGAAGGGAGTGCAGAAGAAGAAAAGTGAGGGGAGAAGAATCTGGTCATGGCGCAAGAAAGCGATCTTGGCTTGGGTGTCAAGCTAAAAGTGAGTCGTCGAAACAAGGGGGTTTTACGCTGACACCGAAAGCAAAAAAAAAATCAGGAGCTAGTTAAAATATCCACCTAGAGGATAAAGGAACAGTCGGAAGGTAATCCACCGACCGAAGGATAGATGCCGGGGGAAAGAACGTTTAAAAAATGCGAAAGCAAAAAACCGTTCCAAAGAGGACCTAAATCCGAAGAGCCATGAATTGGGCTAGGGGTGGTGAGAATGTTTAACGAGGGGGGCCAACAAATACCTCTAAACTCCAGCTCTCAATCGGTTCCGAAAAAAGCTGTGGGGAAGTGGACTTTGCCAAAAATTGGGGGGGACGGTAGACCCTGTAGGGAGGAAGGGTGGGAGAATAGAGTAAACAGAGAATTAAATTTTCGGCCTTTTTTCCAAAGATCTCTCTCAAAAAGGGCGGCGGGAAGGGGGCTCCTGTCAAGGGGGGGTGCGGAGAAAGTAGCAAGGATTTAAATGCGCCGGATTGAAGGTGGGTCCAAAAACTCCCAAAAAGGTCG
>Ga0179593_1295001_pt1 | contig 13923 bp, 7 predicted proteins | sample CZODoug2_1_08_16_FD_185931 | JGI IMG/M metagenome (GOLD analysis project Ga0179593, IMG submission 185931) | Vadose zone soil fungal communities from Angelo Coast Range Reserve, California, USA - CZODoug2_1_08_16fungal (PacBio error correction) | ecosystem: Environmental > Terrestrial > Soil >...
ATTCCGATCCCTCGAGAAATTGAGGAGAAAAAACATAACATGAGGAAAAAAGATCATAAATGGGCGGCAGCGCGGAGAAACTCGAAAAAAACGAAAAAATGATCAGTTGTAGGGAGGTGTCAATGTGCAATCAATTTGTTTCGTGGGTGTGTGCTGTCCCTTGGGTGGGGCCTTCGTGGGGAACCTTTTTAAAGGATTGAGGGTTCACGGATCTGCCTTGGAGATGGTGAGTAACATCGAGGTCAAGGGAAGCCGAGCCACGTAAAACCCTGCCATCCGGAGACTAAGGTGAGGAAGAAGAAAGGTGCTTCTTTTGTTGGGCCGTCAAAGGGTTAACCGGTCAGCCTTCAACAAGGAAGAGAGGGTAGCCAGGACAGAAGGGGCAGCCAGGTGGTGTTAAGACCACTCAAAAGACGTCTCGTCGGATTAGGACGCGCGAGCCAAAATAAAGAAAATCATTGCAGGAGGAAGGACACCGCACAAACCGATGTGGGAGAGGGATTCGTGACGAGGACTAAAAAAGACAAAAGTGAAGTGGGATTCCAAAGAAGCCGGGGCACGACTAAGAGAAATGCCCTGGGGGGGTTAAAGCATGGAATGGTAGACATTAATGGGGCCGAGATCTTACCCGGAGAACACTGTCGGCCAAAAGGAAACACGGTAGATGTTCAAAGAAAAAGAACCAGCATATGGGGCTGAAAATGAACGTCCCTTTTGAAGGGGACTCGGTGACGATTTGGCCTGCGGATGGGCAAGTGTATAAGCGAACCTATCAAAGCATCGATCGTGAGGGCGCGCAAGCCGGAAGAAAATGGGCGCCGCGATAAAGGGAAACCAAAAACCCAACTTGTGTCAGGGGTCGGATTCCGTGCGCGCACAGACAAGGGGGCGCGGGGGGGGGGGAATTCCCAGATAGTGAGGGGACTTTGATGGTTCAAAGAAGATGGGGGGGCATGTCTTTTGAGTCAATTCAGGGCACCTCATTAAGGGGTTGCTCTCAGCTTGAGCGAATCCTTCGTAACCCGGAGAAACCATATTTGGAAGTTTTCCGAAAAAGAAAAACAGCCAGATGGGTAGATGTGCCGGCAATAATTCAGGGGGTTGGGGACTCGGGGTAAAGAAAGACGCTTAAGTTAGGGAGGGGAAAAAGGATTCCGCGTGAAAATAAGAGGGAGTCGTGAAAAAACCATCCCGCTTTTGAAAGGTCAGACAAGAAGTGCGTGAGCCGACGAGTGGAATCTCAACATCAGTTTCATTGCGGCGAGGGAAGAGGAAGGGTAAGACGGGGGATAGGGGAGGGCGCGTTCGGGGAGTAGCTAAAGCCAGACAGAAAAAGACAGCAGATGGGTCATGAAACACCTATTAACTTTGGATCGTACAAGTTGGAGGGGCGGGCCGAAAGAATGCGGCTTTCGAGAACAATGAAATGGTGAAATAACGCCTGTTGTCGAGAAAAAGATAAGGTGGGAATTAACAAAGCTGAACTCACAAAAGGCCCCGGGAGAGATTAGGCGGAAAGGATACAGGGGGAGGACAGGGGAAGCCCCAAAAAACCTCAATTGGGCTGTTACATGTTTAGGTATCATAGGGTTTAAGGTGGGGCAATCACCCTGGCTAGGGCCGTTTTTGGAAACCGCTGAGGGGGGCAGCAATGCCTGGACACCCGCTGCGAAGCGCAAGGGGGGTCTTTAGCGACAAAAGAGCCACAATGGCCGCGCACATAGGAGGGTGGGAAAAGAAAATTAACCCAAAACAGAAGAGCGGGAAAAGGATAGCCAGTGGCAGCCTGCCAACTAAGGGGGACGCAAAGCATATAAGCTATACCTTTAAGCTTCGGGGAATTGTATCGGGAGCGAAGGCGCGAGGTATTTCTCTCCGATTGCAAATAAGCCATTCTAAACCTTTGCTAGACGCTGAAAAAGATCAGAGAACGGAAGTGGAAGAGAGTCAAGGTATTAAGAGAGGGGGAACTGAAAGTCCGTCGAACCAGAGGTTGTTCCTTCATGGAACGGAGTGCACTCCAGGGGGACGTATCACTGGAAAACTGGTGGAGGAGGCGGCTAAGGGGGCCACAAAGGGAAAGAGGGAAAAAGAGGATTGTCTCCAAAGGGCTTTCGTGTAGATGAGGACGCAGGGATGTCGGCCAGGGACTTTGCTCTTTCGAAGACCTGGAAGAATCAGCAACATTCCCATAAGTGGGATAATCGGGGAAGGGATAGAAAGAAAAACCGGTCAGCTCTTATGACTGGGAGTAACGGTTAGAGACTTCTCGGAAGGGGTGCAAATGGCGTGATTCCTGAGGGGAAGGCCAGGCTGAAAAATCAGGTGGAGTGGGGTAGTGACCCCGTTGATTACTGCGCATAGCAGATCAAAGCCGGGGGGATTCCATTTCAAACTGGGGGCCGAGCTGAGAGGTCAAATAATCTAATGCCCAAAAGAAGGGTAGCAAGGAGGGGAGCCGGGGGTTTGCGTGAACCCTTAAGTTGTGTAAGTGGCGAACGTCTTGGGTTAGCTGTGGGGGCGTAGGGAATCAAACGTCTTAACAGGAGGGCCCAAGGGAAAACTCAACTCCGACAAAACGGAAGTCACGTCTTAAGGAGGGAACGCATCGCCCGTGGGATAGGCCGGGCAGAGCGAGGACGAACGTAGGAGTGAAACAAAGCCCGTTTAAGAAAACTCAGGAAAGACACTGGGCCAGGATAAAGAGAGTGGGGGGCATCCATGTTACCGGCTAGAGAAATCACCGTCCTTTTGGGGATAGGATATCAAACGGAGGAGGACGGAAAAGAGGCGGGGAAAGACCAGAAAAAAAAAGACTTCTCGGTCACCAGAACGTCAAACACAAAAGCTGAATCGTCCCTGAAGGGGAAAAGGGACGCGCCCGGAGCGAAGGCGGGATGAAGGTGAGGGAAAGGCAAGGCGAGCTTCAAAGCTCAACGCGATGGGGGCAGAAGGAAGATCTCCTATTCCCTGCGAGCGAGCGATGATTTGCCATAGGTGAAAGGAACGTGGAGAAAGGAGAAAAGCGTCAAAGACCCTTGAAGACACGCATCCATTAACCGCATTTCTCTCCAAAATCCATCAGCAAAAGCGGGACTTCATCTACAGGGAACAGCATTCTTGGAGGCAGAACAATCTGAGGCACGTAAGATCTCGTAAGTGGAGCAAAATTCCTTTAGAAAGGCGAATCAAAGGGGAAAAAAAGAAAAATCGCGCCTGTGAATTCTACCTATAAAGAAGCATTCAAAGCCGCACCCGGGCTTCCTCAAAGGTACAGAGGAACGTATTTAGGAAGTCACCGATGAGCAAAAGAAGAACAAATCCGGACGGTCTTCTTAATTGCATGCTCAAGGTGCAAACGAAACGGAGTGCCATGCGCGGACAACTAACAAGGGAAGACACAGCGATCTGAGAGCAGTAAACTTGGAAAAGATGGTAAGAACAGATGACGGGGAGCGGTTGGCCAGAAATTTAACGCGAAGCACAAAAAACACAAAAACCACAACACAAAAACGAATTAAAACGTCACCTAAAAGAGTGCAAGAGACCGGGTAAACTGCAGGAAATAATTTCTGGGCGGGGGATCAAGGGACATGGAAGAAGATATACCGACAAGAGACAACTATTGCAATAAGTGGGAACCGAAGGAAGGACAAGCACAGACGAGAGTTCAAATAGTTAGAAGGACGGGAAGAATGGGGGGGGAGTTGGCGGTCTAAAACAAATTCGGGAATGGGCGTAAAACTTATCAGCAAGGGCATCCGAGAAAGGATCTGAATAAGATGGGGGGGGGTCTGCACATTCTGAATTTCAGTCAAGCCATGGGTTGGCGCACAAGAGGCTCGGAAGGGAGGGGTACACAAGGATTGAAAAAAAAGCAATATCTAGGAGAAAAGGTGGATAGGTGCGTAGGGAGCTATAAATCCAGTATGCATGGATCAGGAGGCTAAGACACACACATCGGTGGAAAAAATACAAAAATCGCTCTGAACAGGAGCGACATGGTTAAAAAAAAAAATGCAAGGGCATAATAATACAAAAATCTAAACACTAAAGGTGGGAGTGGGGGCTCAAAAAAGGATAATCAAACCTCATACCGAGCAAAATGATGAGGCGCGGAAGAAAAAATTGAAGTAAATTGAAAGGCCAGGTGGATATACCCAAGCTCCAAAAGGGTGGGTGAGAGGCCCGCCATGCAGGGGCTACCACCTACTGAAAAAAAGGGGAAAGAAAACTGGAGTTTTCCGAACAAAAATCTGGAAGGAAAACGGAGTTATAAAGTGCTTGAAGACTCCACGCATCACGACGAAAACGAGGAAGGGCGGCCGATGACAGCGTAAAATGAGAAATAGAAGGGAAAAATTAAAGATCGTCTAATCAAACGATAAACCGGAAAGCTCAAAAAGGGGCGGAAAGGGGGGAAGACGCTACGGAAGTTGGATTTAAGCAAAAAGACAACTTCTCAAAAGAAAGGGAAAGTACCTTAAACAGTCAAAAAAAGGAGGGGACGGGGGAAATCGAACAGCACAATCTGGCGGGATTTTTTTTGGCCACAGGAATAGGGTTTCTTGCAGGCCAAGGGTCGCCGAAGGAGGAGAAGAGCAACCTTAATGAAGGGGAAACTGCGGAACTCAACTCACCCCAGGCATCGACGAGAAGAAAATGACAACGAACCACTTATCTGGGCATAACAACCAACCGCTGGAGGGGGGGAGCCGCAGGAAAACCTTCATGAAAAGTAGCGCTGGTACGAACCGGGGGAAGGGGGAAAGACTTGATTGCTAGCGAGAGCACAGGGACGAGGCCGAGAGGGGACATTAAACAAGGGGGGAAGGGGAAGTTCTCAACATAACTAAAGGGGAAGGTAGATCTTTAACGAGCACGTGAAACAGACGTAGTCATCTCCAGGAAACCAGAGGGGGGGCTTTTGGGGGGGTGACGCCAACCCTTGCACATAAAGGCAGAGATGTCTCCCTAACGCTCAAGAGCAACATGTGAAACACGGGAGAAGGGAAGCCCAGGGGCAGATGCTAGACAAAACCAACGCACAAGGAAATGGATCACACGCGCAACTTGAGTTTTGCGGACAGTAAAAGAAAAACAAGTCCGGGTGAAGCGCCATCGAGACAGAGGGCTCGACGATCAACATAAGAAATAGGCCGAGAGGGGCGCAGGCAGGCATATGCTTCGGCTCCCCAGCAAGTGGTGCACGGATGACCTGCACTACTAAAAGGGACAACCAAACCAGCCAGAAAAAAAGCACAACGCCCCCCCCACCCGAAGAGCATGTGTCTAAAGTTGGGGGGTTCGTGAGCTCGGCCAGAACTAAGTGATCAGGTCCCATTCTTAATAACGAAGAAGGGGAAAAACGATAAATTCGCGAAAAAGGGGGAACACACGAATGAAAGGACAAACCACCAACAACACGAAACTACACCCAAAAAAAAAAACCCGGGTGGAACCGAAGCTACCCTTTCTCCGCTGCCTATGCAGAAAAAGAATGATTACCGGATGAGGGGAGCTCAAAAACAATGTATTAAGAGCGTAGGATCTTCAGAAAAAAAAGCTGTAAAAATAGAGAGATATATAGCCTAGAGGGGATTAAGTACTATTGCGTGAAGTTCCAGTACTTCCTTCATAAGGGTTAGCATAGGGCGCGAGAAAGGGCATTCACGGCGGACCAAAAGGAGGTGTGAAAATGGTCGTTTTTTTTGGGACTCGGTTTCGTGCATGTGGGGGTTGCCCTTGTAAAAACTGTGGGTTCTTCAGTTTTTTGGGCATATGTAGAAGATTTGTCTCGTCTGGACCTTATTCGGAGGGGACAATTCGTCAGAAGCCGAAGCTACACGAACACGCCATGAAGAGGAGACTAAGGCGTAGGGTCAGACGAGCGTGGGGCATTGTGGGTACAGTAAACTGTGGATTGCTGGAACCTGAACAGGATGCCGAGCCGACCGCATAAAGAGGGGGTTAGCTTAAACATCTCGCCTATCAGTCTCGGGGACTCATAGACTCTAACAGTATCATTGCGGAGGGGTTCACCAGCCGAAAAAATCACAATCAGGAATCGGGCCTTTGTTCGGGTCTCCAAACCTCAAGTGGCGGGAGGGACCCATATAAGTGGCTGGGGGCTGGTCGGGGGGTCTAGAAGATTCCCTGGTGGTTAATCAGGGTAAACTCATGTTTCGCCGACTTCTGGTGCAACGTTCGACGGAAAGAAAACAGGGGGTGGTTGCAGAAAAAAGCAATCCAATGGTGTAGGGAAAAAAAGGTTCAGGGGGGGGGGGTTGAAGCGTTAATATTAAGACTAGGATTTTGCCAGGTCGGCTTGCTGCGGGGTTAGATCAAAACTCAGAGAACTACGAGGTCGATCGTGCGGAGCGCCAGCTTCCAGATCATGGGGAGGGGAGATATTTACACCGCCACCCTTATGAAATAGATTGCGGCGCGCACAAACCTCAGGCGATGTGCCATCTAATGTGGGGTGCTTGGGGATTTTGGGGGGAAAAGAATTCAAACCTGGGACGGAGTTAGGGCAAGAGGAAAGTGGAGAAGGATGCTGCGTCAACACATGCGTCTGACTTACAATATGGTTCATAAAAACGAACACCATCCAATGGTTGCTGAGAGAACCTTAACCTGGCAAGGGGGGGGTTGGACCTCGTCAGAAGATGCTCGGCGTATGGTGCGAATGTAGACGTGTAAGGAAAGATTAGAACGAGATGCTAACCACCGATGGAAACTCTTTCCCAGAGGTGGGTTACAGACCGCGCTTGGGAATTTCTGAGGACTCAGACCTTACTTTAAAGGTCCTGGCATCGGCAAGATTCAAAGTACCGGGCGCGGGGTAGCAAGCACCGGGCAGATAAGGATCTTCATACAGAGGGGTCGGGGAAACTTAAAAAGTTATCATCTCAAGTTTGAACAGTATGGGGGGGGAGAAGCTGCATTTGAAAAACGGGGATGTGGGACTTCTGTAGGGCCGGGGGTTATCCAAGCGATTTCAATGTTGGAAATTCAACGAACAACTCAAATCTGCGTCGTCTGAGCATGTGGGGTCTCAGTTGACAGCCAAATAGTGTACAGGGGACGGAATTTGGAAAAAGGTTTAACCATGTCTGTCCTTCGGAAGGAAAAGGGGAAGGGGGGGCAGAAAGAGGGCTTGTGGCAGCAATGAACGCAAAAAAAAACATTGAAAGCCCGTGCTGGCTCGACCGAAAGAGCACCGTATCAAACCGGGAGCAAAGCGGATTGTGTCGTTTTGGGAAAAGTCTTGTGTTCCAGCGACTCCTGAGAACTTTCAGGCGCCAGGGAAAACAAACACCAACTACCGAAGGGGGGGAACGACAATTATAGGACAGCCCTTGAGCAAGCTAGACATTAAAATCGATCTGGGAGTGCCGCCAGGGAGCGGTATTTCTCAGACAAAAAGGCATCTAAAGGCTTTGACTCATCCGACTGAAGTTTGCTGTCAGCAAGCAACGGGCAGGGGTCTGATGAGGGGGGTAATAAAGCTCGCAAGGATCCTAAAATCCCGTCGTGGGGGACTACGTAAAGCAGGGTTCTTGACCACCACTGCGAGACCGGATTCGCGGCAATGGTGGTTCGCGACTGGCGTACAGGACACCGGGGGAAATCCCCGGACAGGGGGGGTATGACTCAGCGCTTCCCCGTGTCTTGGGGGGGGGTCGGAGCCAGATCGCGGGACCAAGAATTCCTTAGCTCTGTCCAGTACGGCACTGGAAAGATCCCGAAGGCGCCAAGCCAGATGACCCCGGATATCATTGTCTCATCGGGGACGTCGCAGAAAACAAGGAAAACAACAGGAAGGCAACCTGGAGAACTGGTGGTGAATTCGAGGGGAACGCGAGGGATGCCTTTTTTGTCTCAAAGGATGGAAAAATGACTGGGGGGGCTGAGGAGTCTGGGTGTTACCAATTTTGGAACACACCTCAAACGAAAAGGTTGGCCAAGAAGAGCTCCGCGGGTCTTGCCGACTTTCGCGTGCGCGACGTAACTGCGCACGGACTGCGAGATTCAGGTTTTGCATGAATAGGAATTTTGCTGAGGGTAGTCCCAGGTCCTGGTGGTGCAAAAGGGAGAGTGCTCAAAGTAGTCCTGGAACAGCTCCAACAGTCACTCCACTCCGGTCGCGCAGGTCATCCAGGCGGGATTGGGGACCGTCATCGCCCAAACGTGGATCCTTCGGGACCAAAAAACCCGGGGAAAAGGCCAATTTCATGCTCACATAAGAAGGGAAAGCGTTTAATAAGCCGGGGGCCCGAACCTTGATCAAGACGTGGGACGATTAAGCTCTGTTAACCCTTGTTCGGGGTGAAGAAAGGCAAAATTCTTCTTGGTAACTCCTCGAAAACAACACACAATTGTAACAGAGAATCGGAAAGACTCAGGGAATGTTCGATCTGGCACCGAAACACAAAGACTGATCTACCGTCTTGGATAGCCGAAGACAAAAGGAAGAGACACACGGCGCCTATTCACGGTGACAGCACAGCAACGCGTCACGAAGATCAACGGGCGGGCTAAGGGCCACGCAAACCCGCCGATAAAACGCCGGCGAGATGGACCTTGGACTTTTCGCAGGTAATACGTGAGAACGGAAAAAAAGGGGCCAACAAGAACTGGCCGACACCGAAGCACTTCCGGGGGTAGAACAAGCCCCTTCTCAAAAAAACAATCTGAGGAAAACGAAAGGTTTAAGGACCACCAAAAAACAGGAAAGACCCTCTATGCTGCCAAAACGAAGGAAGGAAGATTCCTAACTGGGATCATCAACCGGGACGAAAACAAAGCGCAGATCCGGGAATGGGAAGAGAATCGCCGCCAAAGTACATCGCCCTCAATAGAGTAATCAGCCCCGAGTCATCCGACGAGCTGCAACGTTTAGGTGAAAAAGGGAAGTACCGATGAGTAACCAACATGAGAAAGATCCTTAATGTGGCTGGAGACAAATAATCACTTGGGAGATGACGCAACTGTCCTGGCAATGGCGTATGGAAGCCAAACCTGAAGAACGCGATCTGGCTATACTCCAAGAAACCAAGACGGTGCTTAAAATCCAAGCTGACCGGGTACAGGCGGTGGCAAATGTAAAAAAACCAAAGACGAAGAATACGTACACGCAGGGGGCAAGACCGTTACCTGCAGAACAAAGGGGAAGTCCTGGCGACGGGATCCTGGGGACCTGCGAGCGGGGGGAAAAAAAAACTCATCGACGAGAATTAAGTACCGGCCGCTGGACGACAACGCCACTTGTCGATAAAAGCAGTTAGAAGAAGAGGGCGGTCGAGTCATGAAAAAAAAAAAGCGCAGGATGTCCCGCGCAAGAATGGGGCAGCAGATCTGCTTAGCAATGATACATAAGTCGGTAGGAAATTCTTCAACTGACGCCAAAAGAAAAAGATAGGACTTCGCTGGGGGAATGAACCAAAACACGCCTGTAAAGGAAAGAGGGTGGATCCGGTATATCGGTGAGACAGCCAAGGTAGCGACCGGGTAGGGGAAGGCCCACTGATGCCAGCAAGGGCCAAAATCAAAAATCGTCGCAGAGAAGGGAGCATGGGGAACAAGAGAAAATAATACGACACCAGCACAGCCTGTGGTGGGCTAAAAAAATCAACTGAGGCAAAACAGAACTACCAGACTGATGAACGGGCGCGGAAGGAGGAAGGAAAAAGGAAACGAGTTTGCTACAAATCTCGCTCGAAAAGTAAAGTCAAGGTGTTATAGCCCGCGCAGGATGGCGACCAACAGTACTTAACAAGGGGGGAAGGACAACTTTAGATCTGTGGACCAAATGGATGAAAAAGGATTCACATTAAAAAGGCTGGACGCGGCTACGAAGCCCGCTCACAAGAGGTACAATGGTACTTCTTCCAATAGGAGAGACAAAACTAGCAAGGAGAGGGGGAAAGAAAAAGAAAGGAGAGCCAGTATTGAGATCGGATCAGAGTTAGCTGGTTATCACATCCGAAAGGGGGGGTTGGGATTTAAGCAAGAAAACGAACAAAAACTAGGTAAGCGAACGGGAAAAATCAAACAGGGGCAATATTGACTTTGAAGTCAGATCACAGACCCTTGTAGTATTTTTGTCTGCAGAAGAAAGTGTTGGGAGTTTAACCAAAGGGGATCAAAGACGCAAAAAAAAGCGCGAAACTGAATGGGGGAAAAAGGAAAGTTGAAAAAGAATCACAGGGCCTATGTAGAAGCCCAAAATTAGATGGGCATAAAAAACGACAAGTGTAGTCTTGGGCCTCCTAAAAAGTCAAAAGGGCTGACTCAAGGTCGGACTTTTAAGGTAGAAGGATGACTGGTCCAACCCCACGAGACTACACGGAGGCGCATACACCTGCACCGCAAGACGCACAAAACGCAAAAGCAGCTCTTCTAAGTCAAACCCCTGAAACATGACTGTAAATAGATCAACAGCACCCATCTTGTGGGGTTCTTTTTTCAGGCACCCAAGTAGGTTTAAAGGGTCTCCTAATTGTGAACAAGCTCAAAGAAGCGCGAACAGAATGGGGGAGGGGGAAACGTAAAAAATCTTGAAACTCCACGGGCAAGTGAAGATTAAGAAAAACAACCACCGCCAAGTAGAGTGGGCATAAAACGCTTGAGTTTCGCGCCTTAAGGTCCTTACCTCAGGTAGGAAGGGAGGGATAGCAATAGATGGACGCTTGGACTCTAGCCGAAAGAAGAGGGAAGGCCGGAGACGATAACAGGTCGGCATAAAAAGGGCGGCTCCGCTCAGTTAAGGCATTTACCGTCAACCAAAGGGGACGACAACCACAAGCACGCTCAAGTCTGGGAAAAAGAGAATGTAGTTCTAAAAGGCATGTCTGGAGAATTCTTTTAGCTCGGGCCCAACTCATGATCTAATGCAACTTAACTGCAGACGAAGGACAAAGGGAAATCACTAGACACAGAAAACAAGACATGACCACACAAACAACAACCCACGATCTACACCCACAGACAAAAAAGAAAAAAACGTTTGCACCGGGAAGCAGGCATTTCGACGACGGCTCTTCCGCCACACTGTGAACAAGAAGTTAAACTCTGGGAACGCCAGGAGGGGAGTTCTATCTCAAACGGAGTGAGAGCAAGAGAGTAGCTCGCGTCGTGAAAATGGCGGAAGAGGGGGGGGAAAAGAAAAGGAATTTCCTGACATGTGGGGATACCGCGGGAAATCAACGAAAACTGCGTGTGTAGTCGGTGGTGTAGCTCGTGGGGTGAGGGGGGGGTTTTGGGTGTCCCTGGTGTTGGCCTTCGTGGAAAGTTTCGCAGTAGCTCATTTGGAAAGGAAGGAAAAGTTACAAGGGTTCGCTGCAAGGACCTGCACAGAGCTACACGAATTCAAACGACATACCTAAAGGTGACGGAACAGGGTCCAGAGGAAGACGGGGCTGTCGTCTTTGATGCCGTCCCTAAGGGAATGCTCGGACCGCCAGGGAAGAGGAAGGCAATTGGTGTTACGATGAGTCGGACTATATCACTTAAAAAGACTAGACAAAAGCAGTAAGAGATATTGGACACAGCCGCCACCGTTTGTGATCGAAGGGGAAAAGGGCGCCAAAAAATCAAGGGAGGCGGGTTATGCCCTATAAAGGGGGGGAGCTGGGAGTTCTAGAATAGTGTCCCTGGGACTGTGAGGGCAAAAATTCAAATCATTAAGGGTTCGCGTCTCTTTAGCGCGTAAAAAAAAGTGGGAAAAACTATGTTAAAGGGGGGGGGTTGACAGGGAAAAAACACCAAAACAAAGGGGGGTGGGCAGGGGGATTACTGTAACCTGGGGGGTCTCGTTAAGAAGAGAGGGGGGAACTTGATGAAGTGACGAACATGTGCAATTAGCGGCAGGGATGGGAGCAGGGGTCCCCTCGCTACGGGTCGTAACTGATTCTTTTGGATGCACAAGCGTGCAAATCATTGGGGAAATTTTCACCATCAAAACAAATTGATGTGAGAGAAAATGTTAAGGAGCCGCCCTCAGGTTGAGAGTTGATCAACCCAGAAGAAGTCAGCGGCTGGGAGTTTTAGAAATATTGCCGAAGGGGTAAAAAGCATTTAGTGCCAAAGCATGAGGAATGGAGAAGCGCTTGTAGTTCGTGGAACGAATTTCTGAATGAAATGAATGGGTTAAATGGTGGTTGCAAGAACACCAATCCAAGTGGGGAGGGAAAAGAGACTTTACCGGAGGTGCAAGTGGGGGGGGGAAAGATAGAACGAGGCCTTTATTGCTGTGCGTCTTGCATGAAATCCAGCCTGAGGAGGCTAAACATTCCAGGGGGACTTACCGGTCTCAGAAAGTTATGGAGAAAAGGAGCTTATTAGTGCGGATTGGATCTAATCCTCTGGAGGCGCGTTCATAGGAATCCTTAATCAGTTTCCACGACGGGCGCGGGGGCGGCGAGTGCGAAGAAAAACAAATAGGGTAGGTGAAAGATGTCTAACACTAGAAAGGGATAGGGGTCAAAAGGGGGTGCAGTATGGGTTAAAAAAGCAAGGGGGGCGCTCTTAGAATAACACCCGGTGAATGATGGGGAGTCAGTATAGCGACTGGATAGAAAACTTTCAGGTGGGTCTTAGAGGAAGCCACGCTAGTAAAACTAACATGATTCTAGACCTGTAACAACCACCCACTCGAAGGGGGGGGGGCTGGGGAAGATTTCCAAGACGGAGAAGAGGACGGGGGGGAAACCCATGTCGCAGGCGCGCAGGATTTGGGTGGAAAAGTGCTGGGGACAGCATGCCGCAAGAAATTCCGAAACGTGGGTTGCACTACTCCAATGTCCAAGGGAGAAGGGAAAGCTGAGAGGGAGGGGGGGGGTCAACATCCTTGGGTTAAAAAGCGGCCAAAACAACGGCAAGCTGGCGCAAAAGTGGTACTCACGAATGTGGACCAATCATGATCGAAGCTTGAGCGAAGGCAGGGGAAAAATGAGATCTTTGAAAGGGGGACACAAACGTCGCGCGACCAAAATGGGGGGAATCGGAGGAAAAGAGACTCCGCGGGATAAAAGGGCTGTCCTCAGCGGAAAACTTGGGAAGAGCATGAGTTGAATAAAGGCACGCTCCAGTAGAAGCGCGCCCTTAGGTGGGGGAATTCAGGGAGGGTACCCTCAATTGGCGATGGAACGGTAAATCCTGGGTTCTGTCGTACCGGAAGTACTTGCCTACAGAATAAAAGGAAGGACGCGCGCAGTTCTTGGGGGGGGGAGGATATTCCACGCGGAGGGTCCGTGGAGGGGGATTCCCATACGAAGGGGGGAAGGGGAGCTTGCGAACACAAAGTGCATGAGAACAGCTCAACATAGAACGACTCGTCCATGAGGGGGGAGAAGCTGGGCGGACGGCGAGAAAACAGCACATCGTCGGAAGGACATTGTGCTCGAATTGAGACTTTTTATAGGCGAAGGGTCTTATACGGAGGAAGTAAGTTGTGCGAGCTAGGGGTCAAGGGAGAAAATTGGATTAGGGACAACTCAGGAGCTCGAACAACCCAAGTGCCGCAGAAGCAAAATTGCGGTCACTTTCAAAGCACATGCAGAGGTGCAGCACGGACTTTCCACACGATCCTCGGAGGTTTCGCGGGGGCTTAAGTCATGAATAACGTCCTTAATGGTGGAGTCGGTTCGGCCCAAGTCTTTGTTTACTTGGGGAGTGGAAAAGGGAGAAAGATGGCCCGGGCCACCTCGAAGAGAGACAAGGTATCGGCGGGATGAAAAAATGGAAAAGGCCTGCAATAAGAAACTGTTATCTTGGCTCGCGCCTTCCGGCCAAAGGACCATCCTGGAAAGAGCCCGAAGAGGGGGGGAAACTCTCAGGGCAAGCGGAACTTGAAAGAACGGGGGTAACAAAAAGATTAAGATCTTGGTGGCAAATTTCGTTTTAACGGGAGACTCA
>Ga0179593_1496065_pt1 | contig 13923 bp, 18 predicted proteins | sample CZODoug2_1_08_16_FD_185931 | JGI IMG/M metagenome (GOLD analysis project Ga0179593, IMG submission 185931) | Vadose zone soil fungal communities from Angelo Coast Range Reserve, California, USA - CZODoug2_1_08_16fungal (PacBio error correction) | ecosystem: Environmental > Terrestrial > Soil >...
GCGAATCTCTTAGGAAAAAAGAAAGGAACAAAGGAAAAAACGCCCTACCAAGAGGGAAAGACCATGACGGAGCGACGCAAGGTATCGTGGAAACAGGCCGGGAACTTGTGGTGCGCAGAAGACGTGAAGGGGTGTACAGGGGGGACTGACAAAAGAAGCAAAGGGAAAAAAAAAGGAAGAAAACGGCCTAACAAACCAACAGAAGGGAAAAAGCAGAGAAGAAGTAGAAAGGACGCGGGGTGGAAAAAAAAGACATGTGGGATCACCAAACCAAGGACCGAGAGAGAACAACACAGTGGAGTAAAAGATCAAAAGACAAACCGAAGTTGGAGCCGGTGGAAGGACCAGCCGACGAAACCGTAACCGAGCGTAAAGATTGGTCTAAAGGGGGGGGAAAAAAGGCAGAAAAAAAGCCCAGCCCGTCTGTAAAAAAAGCAAAGGAAAAAAAAAGGGCGGTTAGGTACGGGTAACAAGGGAAGTTGGTGAGCGGCGAATCCCTTAAAAGACTGGGGTCGGACGCAGGGGATAAAAGGGGGAGGAGTGCTCCCTGAAGCGACAGAGGAAGGTAAAAGGGACGCCAAACTGAGCGGACGCGTCCTAGGACCAGTCTCTAAAGGGGGGTGTGGAAAATGGTTTAGGAAAAAAAAAACCGAAGACATTAAAAGAGGGTATCAAAAGTCTTTAAGAGCAAAGAGCATCGGTTAACACCAAATTTTAGTGCTGAAAATCGAGGGAAGACGAAAAGCAAAAGAGCAAAACAGAAAGAAAGACAGAATCAGCACGGATGAAATTTAATTCCGCTGGGTTCCTCTTGTCTTCTGGGGGGGGCGTGGGGGGAACTTTTTTGAGGGAAAAGAGTCATTCAGCTTAGGGGGGACAATGAGGGGAAACGGAGATGGTAAACAAAAGAACCTGAAAAAGTGGCCCCACAGGAAAAAGTCTGTTTCAGTCGACCGGGTGCCATGCTCACCTACCTGTTACGGGATTCCCAAACCACAGTCAGGATACCGGTTTTGCGCTTACCAAGAGGGGCGCGGGAACGAAAGAACCCCCACCAACAAGTATCAGGACGCCGCAGAAAGTCCTGCGTAACGAAAGTGAAAAGCAGTGGGCCCCCGGTTAACCAGGGGGGTACTCTGCGCGACCTGGGGGACACAAAACCGCTCGCGAAACTCTCCATAACACCTCTGTCCTCACGTCAACGGGGGCGAAAACTTTTTAAAAAAAAAAACTGAAAGGTCCGAGGACCAGCCAAAGAAAAGACCGCCTTCCAAGATTGCGGTAGCCGAAAAGCAAAAACACACAGGAAAAGGACGGGTATTTTTGGGAGCACAATTTCAAATCCGACGGAACCACGCCCAACAAAGAAAGAAGTGGGGGAAAAGGGACGAAGGGTTCAAAAAACACAAAGTCAAAAACAAAAAAAAAGAACAATTAAATCGTGGTCCTCACCATTAAAAAGTCCAAAAAAAAAAAACTAAGAAAAACAACGGGCACACAGGGTGAGGGGGGCAAACAGTGAGAGTGGCGAGGGCGGGCGGGAATTCAGTCGGAACCAAAAAAAGAACCAGGAAGGGATGGGGGAAGACTAAAAAAAAGAAAGTTATAAACGAATGATCCAAAAAAGGGGGGGGGGGGACCGCAGGGAAAAGCAACCATAAGAGAAGAAGGGGAGCGCCAAACGTGGAACATTGGGAATTGGGGTGATGCAGGAGGGGGGACCGGGGAACGGGGGAGAAGGGGGGGGATCAAGGTACTCGGAACCGCTGTGGTGATGGGCACTGGGAAAAGCAAAAAAAAAAAAAAAACCCGTAACAGAAAAAAGGGAAAAACCGACGCTAACCAGATAATACGAATAAAGACCAAAACCCCCTGGGATAGGTGGTAAGTGATCGGTAGTGTGCCGGCGACTCTTAATCTCCCAAGGTGAAGGAAGGTAAAAATGAAAGGGTTCAGTAAGAAGTGGGTGAGGGAAAACCAGAGGGGGGAAAAAGGGGGAATAAGGTAACGGGGATCGAACTACAAAAAAAAACTCTCCGGTTTCCAAAAAGGGGTGGGTTACTAGGAAAAACGAGCAAAAAACGGTGGTAGAGAGGAGAAAAGACACAAAACTGCAATCAAAATCAAAACTGGGTGTTCCAATGAAGGGTAGTGTCAAATCATAGGTTTTCGCAAAAGTTTCCATCCTGGAGGTGAGGGGAACAAAGGGAAAAAAAAAGGGAAAAACCTGTGGGGAATAACAAAAGGGGGTGCGAAGGATGAATCAACGCGTGGTCAGTGGGTGGATGGTGCAGCAAGTGGGCACGGAAAAAATACAGGGCTTGTCCGAAAGTAGGGACAGGGTGAAGGAGATCCCCCTGAAGCGGAACTGTCAGCCTAGACCGGAAAAAAAAGGGGGACGCTGGATCGAAAACAGCAACGCCGAGACCGACCTGAATAACATCGAGACAAAAACACAGAAGGATTCCTTGACAAACTTACAAACGCAGGGGGGAAAATAAAAGGGTGAAAATAAGACGAAACGCTCAAAAAAACTCAGAAAAAACGATCACGGGGCCCAACAAAAAGGAAAGAACTAAAAATTCACAAGGGAAAGGAAACAGGAATGGACGTTTCCGGAAAATTTTCCGCCCGCCTCGGCACTCGCCTCCCAATAAGAAGTAGAAGAACCACAACAACACGTGAGGGGGGATTGAAAAGAAGAAAATATAGTGTCTCGTTTTGTGTGGGCTCGAGTCAACGCGCCTCACGAAAGAAGGGGTTTCACGGACCTCCATTGAAAGGTCGTCAGCGGGGGAGGGGACTGAAACGTCTTTGACTGCTTGGCGCAATACCTAGGGGGTTTGGCGAAGGGGTTGAGATAAGCACAGGCACGGGAGGGGGAAACGGTCGACTAGGAACATCCCTAGGGGGGTGGTCATAAAAAAGGGTGGTACGAAAAAAAACAGGGAGAGACGGCGGGAGGTGTTGTACGCGCCCAGTTATGACCCTCCCTGTGGCAGTGATAGGAGCTCACGTTTCTGTAAACCCGGAACCACCAGCCTGGACGAAGCACGAATAGCGTTCCACAAGTACTAAAGGCAGATGAAAGCGAGAAAAAAACAAAAAAAACGTTGTTACTAAACTTGGACGCGGTAGCTGTTCCATCCAAAAGGGAATCTTACAAGCATGGGGACACCCCCCAAAATGAGCAGTGTCCGCAAGCCAGGCCTACATCGGGCCCGGGGGAACGGGGCCACGCGAACGATGTCCCGTCGTGGGAAACCCCCGACGGATGGCTCAAACGCGGCACCGGGCGCCATTAAATGCACAAACGAGGGGATAAAATGACGGACGCGTTTAGAACGCACGCGAGGGAAAGTTGGAAGGAAAGATCACAACGCACCTCCGCAAATCATCAAAAAAGGGTCTGGGGTTTACCAAAAAAAAAAAAAACAACCCCGGAGGCTGCGTTCGGGGGAGGGGCGGTGGTGGTCAGGCCTAAAGAAAAAAACGAGTTACCCAGTGGAGAAAAAACAAAAACACGCAAACCATCAAAAAACGCAAGGAGGAAAGAAAAGCGAGCAAAATCACCTCCGAGGGAAAGAACAGAAAAGTGCAATCCCATTTGGGTTAAAAACTGGGCGAGGAGGACAGTGCATGGATGGTCAGCACCGGGGAAACACAACATTGTTTTGATGGGGGAGGGGATACCGGGTGGAGGGAACAAAGAAAAAAAAAAATAAACGACATGGGAAGCGGCGGGGGTAGAGAAGTATCACAGGTACAAGAAAATCCAACCCGACGCCCTTACAGGGGAAAAACTACAGAAAAAAAGACGAAAACGTCGGCCCCGCAGGGGGGGGGGTCGCAAGAGATGAAAATACTATCTGTCAGGGGAAAGAACGGAAGAAAGGGGGAAAAGAAACGTGTGCGTTTAAACGGCGCGGGGAAAAAGGGGGAGCAAAAGAAGACGCGGTGTTGATCGGTTCTAAACTACAAGAGGGCACAGGGAGGGGAGGGGGGGGGTGGGTAATCTAAGGGCGGAAAAAAAGGGTGGAAAAAGGGTGACAAAACCCATTCGCAAACAAAAACGTTTCGGCAATTACGGGTGAAAGGAGGGAGGTCGCGAGCGTCACGAGCGATCATAAACCAGTCCAACAGGGCCGCTGGACACGAAAACGCTACTTTACGGGAGATGAAAAAGAAAAAGGGGGGGGAGCGGGGTTGCTTCGGGAGGAGGGGTAAAGACGGCAACAATATCACTGGTACCGCGGAAAGAGGAGTTAAAACGGGAAGCGCTGGAAAGGGGGGGAAAAGGGGGAAGGTTGATAGCGTGAACAGCAATCAAACTAGACAGAGTGCCGCAAAAGAAAAACCCGAAAAAAAAAAGAAAAAAAAAAAAGGATGAGTTAAGGGAGGGGAAAAGGGCTTGGATCTTCGGGTAAACTTCTTTTGTGGCGACCATCTTTCTCGTCTTTGAAAATCCGTCGGGGTTAAGGCACTTTGTGGGGGGGAAAAACGAATCGCGGTGCAGGGGCGCACGAGTCGGAAGAAATGCTTGCGGTGGGGGGAAAATTCAATTTCAAGTCCCAGTACCACACCGGAGGGGGAGGAGGACAGAGTCTGAGTAGCGCTCTGTAAAATCGAAAAAAAAAACGAAGGAGCAGGGTAAACGAACTCGATTAAAGACCCATCCTCATCGGAAGCCAAAGGCGAAGAAAGGCAAAAGAATGAACGGTAACCACGCAGGGGGTCCGGTGCAGGCAAAAGTAAGAAAAAAAAAAGCAACGCGTCCCTGGGAGAAACTCTGACACCGTGAAGCCACTCTGCCGGCGTTTTTTCCCTACGGTTCAACGGGACCTACAACGGAAGAAAAACAAACCTTGATCAAAAAAAAAAACGGGAAAACGAATAAATCAGTAGCGCGGTGACAGTGGAGCGGCCCAGTTTACCCCGCCCCTTTCCTCGGGAGGCACTTTGAAAGGAAAGGAGGCAGTCTTTTTCAAAACGGAAAATCGAAGGGGGAGAAAAAGGGGCCCGGGGTGAAGGAACAAATGGAACTTCACGTCATTGAGGACACAACATTGCCCGCCTTTTGACAGTAGGACAAGAAAAAGGGGGGGGGGAAAGACTGTGAAGATGAAGTTACGTAGGGAACGAAACGGAGTCTACAAAAAAAAAAACGGGAGAGAAAGAGAAAGAAATGGAGCTCGCCGAAACGAGGCAAACGTCCCACGCCTACAGACAAGAGGGCAAAAGGGAGGACGTGTAATGCTGTGGTTAAAAAAGAAAAGTTGCGGAAAATTGGCAACCGGCAAAGGTGAAGGAACCTACCGGCCTCACATCGGGACAAAACCCGAAATGAGAAAAAAAAAAAAAGAAAAGGAAAGCGGGACATGGGCAAAAAAGAGCCACCACAAAATCACGCGAGATCGTACCCCGTGCTGAACTACCCCTAGTGAGAAAGTGAAGTCCAGAAAAAAAGGAAAAAACCTGGAACACGGCCGCAAATCAACCGGACGAGACGTGAGATGAATGAGCAAAAGCAAAATGGCCGAGACGAGCAAAAGACAAGACGACAGGTATAAACTGTAACCGGTATACGAGAGAAGGAACGAAAGGTAGAGGAAAAGGAAGGCATCGATGCGGACCAGGAGCAGGTTTCAGAAAGAAAGAAACGCAAAAAAACTAACAGAGCGGGCGACAAATCGACCAGCCCCCCACCAGGGAGGGTGGGAAACTGGAAAACCGGGGCGGGAAATAAACGGGTCAAAAGAAAAGAGTTAGGAGGGGAAAACTCGTGCGGAAAAAAGAGATCATCTAGAAGGGAGGGGGAAGGAGTAAGTAGGGGTAAAGGGTCGGGGAACGCGAAAAAGAGCAAGGGACAACACGAGTTCACTTTTGTGAAAACGCTCAAGGGAAAGGCGGCCGGGGGGGGGAGGGTTGCTGTTTTGGGGGGGGGGGGGTTGACGAAACGGACAAGGTTGCGGTCCAAAAGAAAGTTTAAACCGGCAACATTCCCCACGAATTGCAGCCACAGGGTTTGACAACACACAGGGGGGAGCAGCGCGAAAAGAGGTGTACAAAAGCCCGATCGGGGGGGGGCCACGTAACAAAAAGCGGGCGGGGACACTCCCCAAAACCATACAACGAGCATCAACCGCTTCTAGAAACGATGGTCCCTGCAACAAGAAGGGGAACAGGCGGGACCCGGCCCCGCGGGCGAACGGCATTGAATTGGCCAACGTTATGCCAACGACTGGAACGGGGAAAAAAAAACACACGGGACCGCCCGGGAGAAGGGGGACCAGAGCCGGAGCCAGTGCAGTCTGTACAAGAAAAAACCTCAAAGAAGGGGGAAATTTGGTGTAGCCACATTTCCCTCCAAAATCAAACGGACAGGACAGACCAAAGTTTCGGAATAAGGTTTTTCACCCAAACACTGAAAAGGAAATCGTCACTGGGAAGGAAGGGTGGAAACGAGGCCTAGTTATTTGGCCAAAACGGCAAGCCCGTTAGAGGTGCGTCGGTGCGGCAAAAAGTGAAACCACCCGTGCTAAGCCGAAACAATCAAGGCGGATTTTCTCACCGAACCCTAGGGGGGAAATTAAACAACTTCAGAACTGTTGGGAGCGACAGACATGCCAGAGATGAAAAATTGAGAACTGGGTGGAATGGTTAGGGGGGCGCCACGGAGAACTCGTGAACGAAGGAAACCGAGGTGATAGGACGGGTGGTGAAAAAAGACAATCCCCCTCAAGAAGCAAGGGGGGAAAAAAATCAATGTACACGCGGACTAGGACATCCAAAAGGCAGTGTCCTGCGCCCCCAATCGGGGTAGGGAGAAGTGCTAAAGGGGGAAACGATGACGCCGTGAACGAAGCAGGGGTCAAAAAGGTGCAAGGAATTTGACCGAAGGCGGGGAGAAAGAACTCGAAGGGGGAAATACCGAGAGCTGACCTCGGGGGAACCGCACATGGGAGACCCTGTTAGAGGTCCTCGGAAGCAAGAAAGGGTGTGTTAAATAGAAGGTTTTTCTAAAAACCCGCTACACATTTTCGTTCTGAGGGGGGGGTCAAGGCGGGCAAAGAATGGAAGTGGGCACGGTTCCTCCGGTCAATTTTTTGGAGGGTCACCAACAAGGGTCGCGTATCCTCGTTGAGGTTTTTGGGATTTTTTGGGGAAGCGGAATTTTTTGAACGGGTTAAACCGGTTGTGGGGGGGGACCGTGGCCGTGAAAAAAACCAGAAAATGATATGATCCCTAGAAAGGAAAAAAATGGGCGCTGGGGAATAAAGCTTCAACGAAACATTGAGTTAATGAAAGAAAGAAAAAAACTCCCAGAAACAAGCCAGAAAAAACAAGAAGGAGAAAAAGCCGGAAAAACAAAGGAGGATAATGAACCGAGGGGGAGAAAGGGACGCAAGCTCAAAAAAAATGAACTAGGGAAAAAAAAGACACCCAAGAACTAAATGAACTAAAAAAAAGGACTAACAATGGAGAACGGTTTTACTGGGATAAGTCAAAAGTGTCGCCAGACGGTTGAAGCGAAACCTCGGCGAACAACGAGCCATCTACAAACCAAACAAAAAAGGAATTAAGACTAAAAATGGGGAGGGTAGGAAAGTGCGAGCCCACTGCATTAGTAACGAAAAGACGTCCTACGTAAAAAGGAAAAGGTTGTAATACAAGCTGGGAGGATTGTCTAGAGAGGTGGTCGAGCGGGTTGACAGGGGAGCTTACCCTTTAGCTCGAGTTAAAAACCTCCGAGGGGTGCGGGCGAACATAAGGGGGTTGGGGGGAGGAGGGGGAGGGGTAGTCGTGAGTCACGCGTGAGGATTTGCCAGGGGCGCTTTGAATGAAAAAAGAACGGTCAGACCGCGGAGGGATCAGGGCCGGCCACCCCAGGGCATATCGCTTCACAAAATGCCCAAACACGAAAAACGCGGGAAATAAGAATCAAGTTTGGGACTTAAAGGGAAAACAGGCGGGGGACTGGAAAAACCTTAAAGGAAAAGGGCCCAGAAGAGGAACTAAGCGAAGCAAAACACAACCCAGGGAGCGTCAATAACGATAAGACCACCGACGAAGGAGCCCGAGAAAAGGGAACTGGGGAGAAAGGTAAGGAAAAGCCTACATAATTTAAAACAATCAAAAGGAAAAAAAAAAAGTTCTACAAAAATGCCCGCTGGGGGAATCGAAAAAATTAAAAAGACTGAAGGGAAGGAGTGACAAAAAGGTGAGAACGGAAAAAAATACCAACTCCCACAATAGAAAAAATCGGCATGGGGTGTTTAGAGGAGATTTCACGGGAAATGGAAACAAAGTGAAGAAGAAAAAAAAAAAAAAAAAACACCGGGGGCAAAAAAAAAAAAAAAACCTAAAAAGGCGCAACGCTGGAAAAAAAAAGCAAGAAAACCGAAAAGTTCCCAATTTGGGGAAACAGGAAATCAGGGGAAAGTCGCGAAAAAAAAAACCAGTTTGGGGAAAGTGACCAAGGGGGGGGGTTTACGAGCAAAGAAAGCCAAGGGGTCCGGGAAAAGTCGAAGGAAAGGGTATATTCCGAGCGCCGAGCCGATCAAAGACTCGAAAGAATACCTGAAAGGGGGGGTAGGGGCAAAAAAGGGGAGGGAGGAAAAAGAGAAAAAGGGATGCTTGTAAAAAAAAAGAGAGAAGGCAAAACTTCGGGGGTTCGAAAAGTCCGAGGGCAAAAAACTAGCAAAGGACAGAGAAGGGGGGGGGACTCAGGGCTACCTACGAAAAAAAAAAAAAAAAAAAACGATGGTAACGAGGGCGGACCTTGCAAAGTGGTCCCAAGGAAGGGAACCACACGAGTAGCAAAGGGGGTGTTAAAAAGGAAAAAGCGATAAACTCACGACGGTTGCCAATGTCGCGGAGACAGCAACCAGGAAGCTGGCGGAAAGGAGGAGGACGAGGGGTGTGGGGAGCAGGGGCAGGGGGGGGGGGGGGGGGGGGGGGGGGGGGGGGGGGGGGGGGGGTCATGAGTACTTGGGGGAAAAGGGGGGGTCGCCGACAAAAAAGATTTAACTCAAAAAAAGAACCTATCTCAAAATGCACAAGGAGCTCGAAAGGGAAACAGCAAAAGGAAAAACATTGTGTTTACGTGGGGACCAGGGGGGAAATAGCGTGGGAAAAAAGCAATCAAGACCGAAAAGGGAAATATTTTCCTCAAAAAGCCAAACAAAAAAAAAACCAAAAGGGAAGAGGAAATTTAAAAAAGATTGGGCTAAGTCTGACCTTGCAGCCAAGAGAGGAGTATAAAGAGTAGGGGAAGGGACCCATCCGTGGGGGGGGGGACCGGCCACTCATTCTATTCTTAAAGGTTCGAACAAGAAGGGGAGGGGGGAACCGTTGAACATTAAAACGACAAAAGCGGGGGTGATGACGCGGGGGAAAGGTAGTTTGCATCGGGCAAAGCAGAAACAAGGAAGAGAATAACTATTACCCAGCAGAAGAAGAGGAAAAAAGGAGCTTCGGGGAAAAACACTCAAAAAAGAAAAAAAAAAATGATCCGTACCAAGGGTACGCAGGGTGGGCAAGGTAAGAAAAAGGCTAAGCGGCAGGGGAAAAGGAAACACTAGCTTCACCGAAAACGTCCGCCAGGAGGGGGGGGCAGGGGAGGTAGGGGACTTTTTTTTTGGGTCTTGGGTAAACCTAACTTCCGGCAAGAAAGGTACGCCCCAAAAAAATTCTGGAAGAAAAGAGCGTGGACCGGGGCCTGGCAAAGGCACGCCCATGATTACTCGTTCGTGAGGGGGTGGAGGCGGGGAAAAAAAGCCTTATGATGCGGGTTGGGAAAAGAAGGATCCGGTAGGCAAGGTCACCAGGGTTAAAAAAATGAAGGGAACACATAACGTCCCACAAAAGGGCCAAAGGGACATGGGACAAAGGGAAAGAAAAAGGGGCGGACCTCAAGGGGATAGGGTACTATTTTTGGGAGGCGGCCTTGGGACGGTTGCCGTAGTGGCGAAAGCAAATACCAAGCACAAAACCGAGGGGAAAGGGAAGAGATATATAGCTCTGTCGAGAAAAGGGCACAGGCAAAAGCAAACGCCTGACATCGATCAAGGGCCCGCAAGGGAACCAATCTGTCGGGTGGGGCGAAAAAAAAAAAGTGAAAGGGAAGGGGTTCAAGGGGGGGACGGGAAAATACTCCCATTTGAAATGCACTCCGGAGAAAAATAAAAGGCAAAAAAAAAAACAAAAAGGGAAAGTCAAACAAAAGACAGGAAAAAACCGAGGTAAGGGGTCACAAGAAAATGGCAAAAAGAGGCCAAAAGGTGCAAAAAAGCGCAAAGCGGCGGAGGAAAAATGCGTAAAAGAATCAAGTTTGGAGGGCCGGGTGAGGAAACCAAAAGAAGACCGAAAAGGGGGAAGGAACAAGACGAGTGTGAAAAAAAAAAAACGGGGAGATGCGGAGGAAAAGCCAACGCAAAAACTGTGCGACATACAAAAAAAAACGGATAAGGGAAAGGGGGGCGGGGGGGTAAGAGAAGTTCTGAGAAGGAAGAAAGGAGCGAAAAGGCAGGTAAGTCGGAGGAGAAGGAACGCGAACTCAAAAAGAAGAAGGGGCAGTCATCGAAACTCGCGGGGGACGAAGGAAAACGACAAACAAAAAATTCGGCCGAAGGGGACTGGGGCACATGAGGGGAGGGGGGGAAAAAACAAAGGGGGGGAGAAGTAAAGACCTGAGGAAAAAAAGAAAGGGGGGACGAAAAAAGGGAAAAAAAAGAGTGGGGTCAATTGGGAAGCCATCTTACTCAGGGTCGGGGTTGGAGGGGGGGGGGATTTGGGGGGTTTGGGGGGTGGGGTTGGGGTTTTTTTGCAGGATTTCCATTCCGGGAAAAAACAAACCTTGAGTGGGTCAAAACAAAAAGGACTGGAAAGGGGGGAAAACAACAAAATGCAAACTGTCAGGGTACAGGTTGCGAACAATTGGGGCCCAAAAAGCGAGGACACAAGACCAGAAAAAGTCTATCGTGTTTTTAGACTACGAAAGCGCGCACAACAGCTTCCCCCCAACATGTCATCAGCACGCGAGTTCCTAAGGTGGTGAAAAAAAGAAAGGGTGTCCCAGATGCATGGGGTAACCAGAAAAAAACGGTGGGGGTAACAAAAAAACAATAAACGTCGCATCTTCTTAACGATGCCAAGTGGAGACGACGAAAACGAACAAAGGGACGAAGGGTCGAGTACAACGGAAGAGCACTGACCGGCGTAGGAAAAAAAACCAAAAACTAACCCGCCGTAGTTTGGACATCAAATTCCGCCCCTAAATGAAGTGGACCAGTAAAAACCAGGGCCGATTGGGGCAAACCAAAACCCACGCAAAATTCCAAGAATGTCAAAAGAAAGCCCTGCCAACTGGCGGGGGGAAAAAGGAAACGTGAGAAGGTACAGAATGGGTCAAGAAAAAAAAACCAAAGGTAACGAAGTGAGGACTAGGGAGGGGGGGTAAAAGGCGTCATCATGAGGACCGCCCGAGACGAACCAACTGCGGTGCAGGAAAACCGCAGCGTAGCCTTCCTAAAACTGGGGTGGGAGAGAACCATCTACAAGAGCAACTGGACCAATGTGGAAAATGTGGGAGGAAAGGGAGGGTTACGACTGGAGAGAAAGGGCTCAGGGAACGCGGGAACCCCTGTTGGACGGGGGAACCCAGGCCAGCAACCCCGAAACGCAAGTGAAACCTGGTAACCAGAAAACGAAAGAACCAACAAAGACAGAACAGGGGGAGAGGGTGGGTCTTGATTTACTGTCCCGGAACATGTGGTGATCTCGAAAGTAAACGGCCACAAAGAGGGGAAGGACAGATTAATTGAAAATTAGCGGTGGGAACAGGGGGGAAGGAGTGAAGACTGGTCCGAAGGATCAGACATCGGGGGAAAAACGAACTTGGAAAAACTGTTTCGCGGAGCCATCGCTTGGTTTGAAAGACGGAAGACAAAAAAAAAGGGGGCTCCACAGAACCCCAAAGCCAAAGTTGTGCCAGAAAGCTTCGGTTTCCACGAAGAGGCGGGGGCAAGTCATGGAAGGGGGGAAAACAAGTCCACTCCAGTTTCCGGGTAAACACACCGAAAGAGCATAGGAAGGAACCGCGTGTTTGAAGGGGGGGGGGGGGAGGGGGGGGGGTCCGCAATGCCAAAAAAAGGCTTGTGTGAAACCTACAAGATTGGGTTTTTGTCCGGCCGAAGTCACTAAAAAGACAAACTAACTATAAGGGCGGGCGGAAAAGAACTCGGCAAAAAATCAACGGGGCGAAAAAACTGGGGAATAAAAACAACCAAAACCCACCGCTACCAAAAAACAAAACATACCATTCTCAAGGGAACGTCATATGTCGGTAAAAGACATCGTCTCGAAAGGGGGGGTGTCACGAAAAAAATACGCTAAAAGCAAACTCTAACAACCTATATCTAACACTGAAAAAAAAATAGAAAGAACAAAACTACCTAAGGGAATGACGGGTTCCGGAAAAGGGCGTTCGACGCGGGGGCAACGAGGGGGGAACGAAAGCCCGGAAAAAATGTCCATCACGTCAGCAAAAAAAAACGAGGAGGAGAAATAAAAAAATAAAAAAAGGAAAAAGAAGAGGCTCTGGGTGGCGGGGTATGGAGATCCAAGAACGACCGAAACGACGTGGGGACCAACCCCATTTCAAAAACGGTGTACGGTGGACGGAAGGAAAGGGGCTGGGAAAGGGGACTTGGGACGGTGGAGTGGGGTACGAAAAGGGGTGAGCGTGATCGACGGTTCTCCTAAGGTCTTCAGGCCCGGTGGAGAAGGGACCGCAAGATGGGGTTGGAACAGAGGCATTACAAGTGGGAAGACGCGGTGCTTTCAAATGACGTACCGGATAAACGGTTCGGAGCAAGGGAAGAACTCATTTGTGGAGACATGAAAAAAACACCTGCTGTCAAAAGCAAACGAAGAAGATCCGGGGACAATTCAACTCACGCGGGAAAGGGCATCGAAGGACAACGTTGTGAACAGTGAAGGGACTTGAAAAAGAAACGTGCACAACAAAAGTCATGGAAACCACCGATTGCAGACTCAATTGGAAAACAGGAGGGTCAAGGGGAAACACCGCTAAGAAAAACCATAGGGAAAAGGGGAGAACGAGGAAGGGGCACGCGGTTCGAGGGTCAAAGTCTCCTACAGGTGGAAAAATCAAGAGGCTTTCCCAAAGAAAATCGCAGGGAACAACATGGACCTCGAGTGTCAGACGGGGGCCGGAACGTACAACTAGCCACAAAAGAAAAAAGGGTCCGCCTCGGAGGAAGGGGGTGAGTACTGTCATGATGGGTCAATCAATATCAATGGTCCTTAGACCGGTTTCACCCTATTAACAAGGGCCACCGACAGCGTCAAGTACGAAAGAAAAAAAAGTTACAGGTTTCAGCAGGTGTTGGTTTGGGAAAAGGCCGAAAAATCGAACTGGGGGCAACCATATGGGTCCGCAGGACAAGGGGGGTTTTTGGAAGGAAGTAAAAATCATATTTTTAAGGAGTTCAACCAAAGCAGCAAAGGGGGGGGGGACCGAGGGGCGATAAGTTGAGTTAAGCAACCCCGCGACCCGAACGAGTTTTTGCCAGACGAAAAACATCCTAGCTAACTCAAGCGTGGGAGACTGGGGGGAAAAAGGTGACTGGGACGGGAACAGGGCCCGGCACGCAACAACGGCGTGAGTCCAAAACCGTCGGAAATTGGGGGAAAAAAAGAAACCGGGAAAGGAGGGTAGGGTACCAAAAGGGCAAAATAGCGGGGGAAACGGGTTGTTTGGGGGAAAACCCAAGGGGGAAGAAAGGGGAACGTGGATAAAGATTGTTAAGTCAGCTCTAGGACCGAGGAGGGGGGTTCCGAGGCAGGGGTCTTGAAATCTTGAGGGATTGGACATCAAACGTAACGCGAGAAACGAGG
>Ga0179593_1498311_pt1 | contig 13923 bp, 17 predicted proteins | sample CZODoug2_1_08_16_FD_185931 | JGI IMG/M metagenome (GOLD analysis project Ga0179593, IMG submission 185931) | Vadose zone soil fungal communities from Angelo Coast Range Reserve, California, USA - CZODoug2_1_08_16fungal (PacBio error correction) | ecosystem: Environmental > Terrestrial > Soil >...
AGTGAAGTAGGCGGGAATTCCTGATCACGGGTAAACCGGGACCGCTGAGCAAATTACTATGAGTCAACGAAAAGACTCACGGCAGGGGGAAATACACGTTACTGTAGATAGTCCAAAAGACAGACAAACCAACGGAAAACCCAAGTGAAACCCGAAGAAAACATAAAGAGTCATGGACTCGTCATAAGGGGGCGAATGATGGAGGGGGAGGACATTGAGGTCTACAGGGGAGACGCGGTTCGCAAGAAGAAGAATGGCTAAGGGAAAAGGGTTGAGACAATCGAAAAGGCAGCGTTGGCGTTGTCCGGAGAAAATCACTCAACTAATTCCCGACGGGGAACAGAATAAGGTTGTTGCAAGAGGAAAAATGACCAAAAAGTCTTTAACGAAGAGGAAGCCCCGCCGTGAAAAGAGAATTCGGGTTTGAACGGCACTGCGTTGAAACACAATAAATCGTCTGAGTAGGGGGGCAAAGCGCATGGAGAGACATTAGGGAAGGTTGGCACGAACGTAAGCCTTGGAAAGCAGTTCTTGAGCCGGCTAGGGGGGAAGAGGCAAAAGAAAACACATGGTAAAACAACAGAAAGAGAAGCAAGGACTTACCGGCAGACGATAGGGAAAGTCTAAGGGGCGCACCTATTGACACTCGTTCGGGGCAGGAAGATACCCTTACGAAACAGGGGATAACGTAGGAACTCCGGCAGTAAGCGAATGTCTGGGTACGACTGACCGCAGAACGCGTTGAAAAGAACGCAACCATCAAGAAAAAAAAGGAACCTGGGAAAAAAACTGGCCCGACGGAAAGATCAATGATGACGCTAGCCTGCGGGGTCCAGGAAATTTTTGAAGTGGAAAGATAACTTCCCAAGCTAAAAAGAGGTCATAACGGTAGCGATGTCCGCCCAGCTCCGATCATTTGAGCAACAAACAGGGAAAGGATGAAAATGAAGAGGAGCAACGCTCTTGAGGGATTTCCGTATTAAGTAAAGTTCAGGAGGTAACTGGAGAGCGCCGTAACATTAATAGGCGACAGGGTGAAAAATCAACGAGAGAACAGATCACCGTTATGTATATCTAAAAGCAACCGATAAGTACGGAAACACGCGCGAGGGGTCCATTTGCAAAGGCCCATACCGATCAACGAAGACTCTCATGTAGGGAACCCTCAGGGGATCGGAAAAAAACAGAAACGAGTTCCATGAGCATGGCATTTGCCAGTTGCAGGGGGAAAAACGCAGCCCATGCAACCACGGACGGGCAAAAGGAAGAAATGGTTACAAAACGAGGGAAAGGTCCATGGGGACGGTATGCGATAGGGGAAGGAAGTCAGTGCTCAACATGTCAAACAAAAAAGTGCCGACAGAAACAGGAAAGGATTTAGGAGCAAAAGAGAAAAGCGAAAGGAAAACGTGAGAATTCAGTGGGACGACGAACGCGCCGAAGTTCTGGTCTTTGGGTATGAAAAAGGAAAAACTTACAACTCGGGGAAGATCGGGGAGGGGAAGATCAGCCAATTGAGAAAAGATAGGAGGGGGGAACGAGAGGGCAAAGGCTTGGGGAGCATCGTGAACCCGAAGAGATGATTTCAGATGAAGAAGCAGAAGATACAGGGGAGGAAAGGGGTGGGACATGGGTTGTGGGGACCAAATAAGCAAACAAAAAAGAAAAAAGAGAAAACCGAGAAAAATCTGGGCTGGAAAAAAGCTGTGCAGTTGACACTACTATATGGTTATCTGGGTGGCAGAATGCAAACAACAACAAAAGGAGAGTGTAGTACGAAACTACTCCAAGGGGGAATGCAAAGGCCCTCCGCACCTTTTTAGCATAAACGGGGTTCATCTGAGGCCAAAGGGAGTCATTTCTGGCCGCATCTTAAAAATACCAAGGGGTACCACATTTGCGGGACCTCATATTCTAGGCTCGGGGAAAAGGTGAAAGAAACATCTAAACTCGGGGGCACCTCAAGCCGTGAGAATTGCGCGTGCCGGGAAAAACTCTTCAAGAGGGAGGGGGAGGATCAAGGGATCTCATAATTAAAAAAGAGGGGCGGTTGAATTTTCGCCATAAAAATGAAACACGCAGTAAAAAGGCGAAGTGGTGTCAAAGTCCCCACCAACCTGGAAATAAGTGACGATGACATGCTCGAAAATATGGTAGACACGCAACTCGAGGGTCCGTATAAGGTTTGACACGGTTGGGAGAAGGGAGGCGAACTACGCAGGAAGGGTCTCAAGAGGGGACAAAATCATTCACTCAACTTTTGAAATTGGGAGGCAGGGGGGGGGGGAACAAGAAAAAGGGCGAAATGGCACAAAGGTCTAGCCTACTAGAGAAGGGAAAACTCGATCAGCTCGAGGGGTTTGTGTCAAATAGAAAAAAGATGGCTGTCGGGAGGAGAAGTGGAAGACGCCTGTTGGAGACGGGGTGGAGTGGGTGGGAAATATACGAGAACTGGTGCTGCTCTCACAGAAAGAACGTTGGGGTCGCACAAAAAGGAAAAGGGGAAAAGGGGAACGAAAGACGCCTACCGGGGAACGACTGTAAAAAGAAGGAATTGGACAGAGCGGGAGCACAAGTTGCGTCACCAAGGCCAATTGGAACGCGCACGGAAAATTAGAAGAACGGAAGGATGGAGGGCTTGATCCAAGTATTGGCAGAGCACCCTTAAATTAAAAACAGGAGAATACATATCATTCGTGTCGCGTGGTGCGGAAGTTGTCCAGATAGCGTGGTTTGTAGGGGGACTAGAGCTGGTAAGAAGAGCGGTCATGGGGCCGAGGAGACAAAAAGATTCCAAAGGCGGAGAAAATGCGAGAGGGAAAGGGGCCGTAGGTGACTGTTGGCGCACAAAGTGAGAAACCAATAGTCTAGGTCGAGAACAGTTAGAGGAACAAGGGAGAGGAGGAAGGGTGACAAATGAAAAATTGAAAAAGGTGCACCGATTGTTGTTTACAGTTTGGGGGGGGAAGAAAGTGAAAGACTCGCGTGTGATGAAAGGGATTCACGAGTCTCGGGGACGGATAAGCACTGGATAGGGTTAATCCCTGCTAGGGGGGGGGGGACCATACACACAGAAAAAAAGGTGTGGCCGTCGAAGGCTTGGTTAAGATAAGCACTGGACGGTTGTTGTAAAGTCGTGGGATTGCTGGGGCGGGCATCGCTTTGTGGAAAGAAACCACCTGCTTTAGAGGTAGTCAAGGGTGTTATGAAGGGCGCAAAAAACGCTCCACGGTGAGGGAAAAGGGGGACCTGCCATCCAGAACAAAAAGGGAGCCTTCTGGCTTGGGGAACAAAGTTCTAAACCTCCAGGACCACGGAGACTCCTGAGCAACACAACCAACCTCAAATCAGATGGTTTCAACTTCAGCAGGGGGAGAAAGCCACTCTTGAATCCGCTGAGTGGGGGGGAAATAGGGGGGACAACAGGTGTCAAAACCGGGTGGGTTTGGGTGCTTCGTATTATACAAGGGGGAGAACCGCAAGACCGTAAATTTTTCTTGGGAAACGGGCCCTCTGTAAAATTTCATCGGACCAAGGAACGGGGAAAATGAGGAAAGTCCGCGACGCATGCAAAAGCTCTCTCACAAAGGGAGTGATGAGGAAGCAGTTTCTGGAGGACACTGGGGCGACTCGGGTTTGTTCCCGGGAGGGAAACTGGGACTGAAAGGAGGAAAGGGAAAAAAAAGACCATGTCAGGAAGGGTTCACGACAAGTTTACGGACAACAAACAAAAAACGGGGACATGACCAAATCAAACAGCTCAAGAGGGAAACTGGGAATTGGAGTTGGCTGATGGAAAAAGCTTAACGGGAAAGTGGAAGGGGGGGGGAAGACTGCGCGAAGGGGCTCAATTGTCGAAACAACAGCAGGGGAGGAAAGGGAGTTAAGGAAAAGGAGAGGAAATCTTTTGAGCTTCGACGGAGAATGCAGCCTCGTCAAAAAAGAGAAAAGGACGCCAGCGCCAAGAGTGTTGAAACGCCACGGGAAGATGCGTCAAAAAAGAGGTAACCGAAAAGCGGGAAAATAAAAGGGAACACTGAACATAGCTCGCCAGGTGGTACCCAGAAAAATGAGTAGGGAACAAAAAAAGGAGAATGGGTCTACGTCCGATAAAAGTGGAATGGGGTGCACAAAACAGACAGCAAAGTTTCCAACGCAACATGGGATGAGCACAGCAACCTAGCGAAAAATGGCTGACTGAGCAGAAAAATGAAACACAAAAGGAAGGCTAATCATTCGACTTAGCGGAGGGCAAAAAAAGGAAAAGGTAAACGAGGGAAGGCGCTAGGGAAAAGACAGCTTAAGACACAGAGAAGTCCCTTAGCCTGCAAAAAGAGAAGGAGGGCTCAAAGAAGTCCAGTGGTGGCGAAGGTACGGCGCTCGACGAGGGAAAACCACTTCTCCCAGAAAAAAAACAAGCTTAAGAAACGAAGGAACATTACCGTCTACCAAAGGCAATGTCCGAAAATAAAACTTGCGGGGAACAAGTAAATGGGTGAAGGTAGCAATCATGAACCATGTCGAAACAAGGGGGAAGGAGACGCGTACCACGCACATGTACAAAGGGACGGAAGGGCCCGGCCCGGGCCGGACTAATTGGAAAGCAGGGGTAGCAGTGAGGGTAATAGAGGGGATTATACGAAACAGGCCCAAGATGGCATTGGCCAAAGGGCGCCAGAAGAGCGATCAAAAGGGGGTACGAAACACCCGACACAAGGTAGACACCAAATGAACGGTAAAGGCCAAGGATGAAAAAGTCGCGAGGAGATGAGCAAAATCGGCTCTTAATATGAGAAAATAACTACGATAGTCCCGAGGACCCATTGGAAAGGAGGGAATGGTTCCCCACCCCGGCCAAAAACCGGGCAAAGGAGTGGGGAGAAATATTGAACCAACAGTGTCCCGACTGAGGGGGGGCATTCTCCGGAAATGGAAAAAAGGTGGAAAGTTGGGCTCCGCTCCAAACACCATGACATACTGACCGACCAGAATTCTGGGGAGGAATGTCCAGAACAAACATAACAGGGAGTCCGGCGCGAAGGTCATGGCCGTGGGGGGGGGGGAATACAGCGCAAATAATCCGAGGGGACGCGGGGGAGGCTAACAACGAGAAAAAAAAACGAGCATCGTGGAAGAAAGAAATACACCCCTTTGATGAAAGGGACTAACAAGCAGAGGGACAGGGAGAGTGCCAAAAACGAAGTTTGCAATCACAGTGCACGAAAGTACAGAAAGAGGAACAAAGTTGCGGTAGGGTGGGGGGGGACATGGCGTTGTTGTCAAAAAGGAGAAAAAGAGCACAACCAAACCGCTCCAAAGGCTCCCCATCTGCTGTCAAACAAAAAGGGGGGGGGGCTGTTGACGCTGCCTCTGAACAAAAGAAATTTGGGGGAGAATCGAAAAAAAAAGGGAGAGGAAGACTCAACGAACGACGTAAGGGGGGCATCTTGTACACGGAAAAGAAGGCCCTTCTAGCCAGCCAATCGGTCTACGGGGGAGTGAGGTCCTTTGGGGTCATTCTGGACGACCGACCATGAAACAACAACCCATGAAAAAACATCCGCCCAGCGGGAGTGAGGGGAGGCAAGCGGTACAAGGAATAAAACATCTTCGGGGCCTGATAGAAAAAAAAGTATACCTTAGGCGGGGCCGACCTCAAGGTCTGAGCCAAAAAGGGGGGAGGGAGATAGGTCCCAAAACTAAGAGCGAGGGGAAGGGAACGCGCATTTTAAAGGGGAAAGAATTCGGTGGATGTAGAAAAACAGAAAAAAAAACGGCTGATAGGGGGGATGCCAAATAGAACACGAGATCGGCTGGGTAACTCTACGAGGGGGGTGGGGACCAGGGGGGAAGAAACAATTGCGGCTGATAAAGACCGCAAGTGACATGTAGTCAAAGGTGGGTCGACATCATTCTAAGTGAGGACGGGGGTTAGAGTGTGGGCATACAATCCCATGGAAGAATCTGGACTATAGTAGGGGTTAGCTATCAAGAGGGGGGGAAATCATCTCAGAGGGAGGCGACTGACGCATTGGGAAAGTCTAGGGTTCGCGTTGGTGTCGTGTGGGGGGAGACTATATAAATGGTGCAAAAAACTTAAGGAACAAGGGGGGGAAGAAAAGAGGGAAGGGAGGGGGAAATTGCTAAGGATTCCAAGAGAAGACACAGGAACCAAAGAAAGTTCAACGAAAAGTTCCATTAAATTCCAAGGAAGGGCAGGGGCCAACACTTGAAAGAAAAAAACGCAGGCGATGACGCTGTAAACGTCCGCTTTCTAAAGGGGGAAGGGGGATGATTGGCAGGTACGGAAACCATTTAAAGACACGACATGCGAGAAGGGGGGATCCTGGAGAGGGAGTGTGCAAAACAAGGCTTCAAGGGGGGGGGGGGGGGGAAACTGAGGGGGCGCCTGGGCAGAGGGTGGGAGGACGAAGAACATACAAAACTCTACACCGGAACAGACTGGACGGGAAGATTGGTTAAGGGACAGAATGGAGGAAGGGGACGCCTGCCATGACTTAAAGAAAGGGAAGAAAAAGATACAGGGCTGCCGGTAGGTGACAAAGAGGGTTGTGGACCAGGTGGCGCAAAAAGGGAAATCTCTGTGAAATATTTGTGATTTCCAAGACTTGAAAGGGGGGGCAACTGAACTGGGGAGGCAAAAGGTAAGAAAAATTCTCTTTGTGTTACCATAAAAAGAATAGGTGGTTACCAACTTCTCGGGTTGCTATGGGGATAGCTTCCTTCTTTAACTTTAGTGGGAAGGGCAATTCTTCGGGGGTGGAAACTGGAGACGCAAATTTTGGGGGAAAAAGCAACCACCTGCCGTAATTGAAACTGCTGAAGGGGGTGGGGATGGGCAGAAGCAGCGGGCTCCACTGGAGAATGAGACCTGCCAGAAAGAAAAAAACTTCTGAGCCTTCGGAACAGTAACAAAAGAAAAGGAGAGCGTCGACAATGGAGAAAGAAAGGAACACTACAGATCTTCCCTTAGGCAGAGCAAGGCATCTGGGAGAGGTTGGAGGAAGGGGACATTGTGGGTGACAACGGGTTTGTATTCGTATATATAAAGTCTGAGGGGGACCTCTCATGGGAGTTCCGGCATTGAATGGCACTCGGTCACCGAAGGGGTGGTCGCAGAAAAGGGTGGACGGCTACAAGGAAGACGGACAAGAAAAAAAAAAACACGGAGGGAAGGAGGAAAAGAATAGGGCACCGTTTAGGCTTAAATGACTGCAAAAAAAGGGTGAAACAAAATCAAGGGGGGCTGAAGAAAAAGTCAAAGGAAAAACGGCATAAAAAGGCCTAGGCGGCTTGAAAAATAGATACAAGCGTCAAAATAAAACAAACGGGGAAAGCGAATTAACCAAAGAAACATCGGAAGGGAGGCCCTTAACAGGGAGCTGCAATGCTGAAGTAAGTCGGAGGAACGGCAAAGGGGCTCATGGGGAGAAGCAGTCACGGCTCATAATAAGAGCAAGGGGGGAGGAATTAGGTCGAAGAAAGGGAAGACAGTGGCCGGGGCAGGACACCAGGAACAAATAAATGTTGTTTACAAGGAAAAAAAAACGCCATTCAAAATAAGTGGGAACGACTAGTAGCAAAGCAGAAGCAAAAGTCGAAGCCGAATGGACCTAGCGTATGAGCGGCCAAACACGCGAAGGGCTGGAAAGAAAGATCAAGGGTTCAGTGCCACTACGTCTTTAGGAAGAAACCACGTGACATCACAACAAACCCGGAAACAACGGGGAAAACACACTACGGGGGGAGTTAAAATTTTGGACGCCCGTCTAAAGAAGCAAAGGGCACGCCGATATTTGGCAGCGCGCAAGGGGAGGAACCGAGAGTCCTTACCGAAAACCGAGCACAACCTCAGAAGGAGAGGGAGGAAAAATACCACAGTCGGAAAACAAAAGACGCAAAATGGCTAAAATGAACGGCGAACAAAGGGAATGATCGATGCCTGTCAAGAAAGGGTCTTGTACCATGCAATAGTCCGACACGTGAAGTCACCTTATAACGCTTCGACCGAGAGAGGGGCAGGGTTAAACCGGAACAGGGGGGGGGGGAATTCAAGCCAGGAATAATTAAGGGAAAAGCATCGGGGCAGTGAGTCTCAAGCCACGTCAAGACCATGGAGAGGAGGGGGCAAAGTGTCCGGGAAAGAAATCACACGTTATATATACGAAAAACCAAGACGAACGAGGGAAGACAAACAAAAAGGATCTAAAAAGAAAGGCGCACGGGAGCTGCTCAAAAGAGCTTAGATAATAATATCAGTGGCAAGGGGACAAATTGGTTACAGTTGAAGGGGAAAAACCGTCAATCAAAAACCAAACGTTGGCACAAAAAGGAGCATGTGAAACAATAAGGGGCGAAATGGAACTTGCCGGTGAGATCGCCTAAAGGAGGCAAGGAACACAGTTCACCCCCGAAAAAGGAGCGCGTCGGGAGGGGAGAAGAAAAAGGAAAAGGAGCTTTCTCATCAGTGGGAGCAGTGAGGAGCGAAGAAGAAGAATTTAGTGGGAGAAAAGGGCGAAAAAAACATCGTGGGACCGGGATCAATTTGATCCAAAGGGAAAGGGACGCACAAAGTCAACAGTCTTGAGCTAGTCCCGAAGATGATGGGGGAAAAAGGAGGTGGAACGCGCCGCCAATAGAAGGTGCGAAATGGGGGTGGGAGGTTTTGTTTCGAGGGGAAGGAAAGCCCAACCGAAATAAAAGAAACCATAAGGGAAAAGGTCATGAGGGGGAAATGGAGGTTTAAAAAAAATAATGGTGGGGAGAAACTCCAAACGTCGGATCTAAGACAAAACGCGGGGAGACGAAGAGGTGTCATGGCCAGCGGGTTCAACTGCATGCTCTGAAAAACCAGATGGGGGACGTGGCGGTGGAACGGGAGGGGGCGGAATTGTAAGGGGAAAGATTAACAACAAGAACAGGGACCACCTGAGCCAAACACATCAGCTCTTGGGACAAGGGGGGGGGATGAAAAGAACTCTGTCTAGCTAGACCGGGAAACATGTGTCAAAGAAAAAAAGATTCGTAAAAGTTGGAAAGGGGGGAACAAGATCGTCGAGGGGAAGGGTGCGCCAGTTGAAAAGAAACAGGCAATGGGGTGTCCCAAAAGAAAAAGCTTCGGGAACAGGCGGCAGGTGGGATTGCTACACGACGCTAGGGTGACCGTGGGGGGTTACAAACGTGTGTTGAGAGAAGGGAATGAGGACTGAGCAAGACACAAGGACAGGGAGGCAAAGGTTTAAAAATATCTACTGGGGGAAAAAAAAAGTGAGATGGGGACCGGCAACGGGAAAAATTGAAAAAATTTAAATCTGAATAAAAAAAAAGAGGGTCTCGATCTACATAACTGTGACGCATCGAGGGATGAGAGGGAGAAATAAGAATCAATTTGGGATGACGGTGGGGGGCGGGTGTGGTCTCTCTAGGGGCATAAAAAGAAAGGGACATCTTGGGGGGAACGCAAAGCGAATATGACGAAGGCGGGTGCATCTCGGACAAAGAAGGGGATCCCAGAAAGCCAATAGAAAAAAAAAAGGAGAAAGGGCAATTGAAGGAACCAAGCAAAAGGGGGACATTCTCTCGAGGTCAGGAGACGAAGGACGACGCGTTGAGGACGTGTCTTAAAGGGGACGGGCAGTATTGGGGAACATATGGATCAAAACATTGATTAAACGATCATTGGTCTTGGCGGGCGGGTCAAGGCCACTGCGTCCGTTGTTTGAAGGGAGGGGTAGAACGGGTGAGGGGCGTACGAAGCAGAACACTCGGACGGCCGCGGAGGGTAAAGGGGAAGGATTTCGGCGGAAGAAAGAAAAATAGGAAAGAACGGCAATATTCAAAAAAAAAAGAAAGGACTCGCGCCTTTCTAGGACAGGGAAAAAGTATTACGCCAAGGGGTCGGTAACCAAGGGAAAAAAAAAAGGCGAGCGGAGGGAGTTCACCAACGAAAAAGGATAGGAGTCCATCTACTGGATCTTACAAGGAAAATGCGCGTTGTCGGGGAAATCATAACAAAAAGAGGGGAAGCGGGGTAAGGCAGTGTCAGACGACTGAAACGTGAAGTTTGATTCAGGTACAGGAGTAAGTTGAACAAAGGAATCAAATGTTGTAGTGGCGTCAAACCAAAAAAAGGTGGGAGAGGAAGGAAGTAGCGAAGTGAGAGCCCGGGGGAGATCCCGTGAGCCATCGAAACTGCGGCAGATACTTAGGGGAGAAAACAGCCTTGCGAACGCGGGCCAGGTACAAACTCCTGAGAAAAAACCGGCGCAGTCAAAGGAATAGTTAAAGCACTTTACCCCAGGAGGGGGGAGGGGAATTTCATTGGGTTTTTCCACCTGGGGGTTGTGCATGGGGAAAGTTAAGGGTGAGGGGAACGCCGCGGGGGGCATGGTTGCTCACACGTAAAAGCGAATTGGGACAAGAAAGGCCCGTGAACTTGTTAAACGGGCACGATTGCGCGACCTCCTACCGGCAAAGCTATCGAAACAAACAGGAGGGAAAAAGAAAAGAGTGAAAGAGAAACTAGGCAATTCAACAACTTGAAAAAAAGAGGGACCGGAGCTGAAAAGGGACGGCAAAACAAGAAAAGGTGACGGAGTCCCGAAGGTATGAGGATGACAGCAACGGGGGGCCGGGGAAACAAAAAACAAAATGAACCCATAACATCGATTGAAAAAAGAGGAAAAAGAGAACTGGGGGAAATGATGAAGGGAAAGCGGAGGGCGTGTGTCACGAGAGGAATGCGCCGGGGGAAACAATGGAGGGGGAGGACTAAAAGGCGCAACTATTTTTTAAACTGCGCCAAATTGCGAATGCGCCCGTGGAATCCTTGGCCAAGCAAATGAAAAAAAGGCCACAGGAGCAAATGAAGAAGGTGCAACACAACATAGTGTCCGGGAAGTAGTAAGACTAAAAACTCTGAAAAAAGGCGACTCGAACTCGGGGGGCAGTGACAAAATGACAAAAGCGCGGCGGATGAAGAAAAAAACTGTCTCTGACGAGTCCAGTAGGAAAGGGGAAACTACGGAGGTCGGGAAAGAAAGGGAATCACCGCGATGAAAAAACGCGAAAACACAACCAACTCAGAGGGAAACCTGACCGAACGCGCTCAAGGGGGGACTGAGCTAGGCTATTGGAAAAGAGGGGGAGCGCCATAGAGTCCCTTACTGGAAAAAGGAGAAGAAATTCAAAAGAATTCGCCCGGCGGAAGGGGGGGGGGGAAGCTACGAGGCTAACCGAAAGGGAGAAAACAGAAGCACAGCTTGGAAAAAACTGAAAAGAACAAAAAGGCTCAATGCTCGAGACCGGGGAGGTTACGGAAGGGTGCTGCCAATACGGTCCGACACTGAGAAAATATCAGACTTCTAGGGCAAAACGGTAGCGGCATGGGAAAAACCTGTTCCAGTGAAAATCCGTAAAAAGAGGGGGGGAAGGAAAAAAAAAAAAGGTAACGGTCAGAGGGGTGGTGGAGTCTCATAAAACGCCAAACCTGAATGGGCGGATAGGAGGCCAATGGCGCCGAGATAAAGGACACGTGAAGATAACTAAACAAAAAACACCAACGCAAAAACGTAAATTCCCAGGAAAAGGAAGTCAAAAAGCCTTACCTGTTGACCGCGGCGACTTGAGCGAACCGACGATAGTACAGAACAAGGAAAAGGGGGAAGATGTTCCCCAGCCGAAGCGAAAAGGGGGGGAAAATGATTGGATAACACTAGGGGACCATGTAACGACGGGACGTGCTCGCCGAACCGATAACAGGGGCCAACAAGTGGTCCAACACCACCGGAGACACCGCGGGTAGTGAGGGAAGAAGAAAACGAAAAAAACAAAGAAGTATGCGAAGGGGTTGAAAAAAAGAAAAGGAGGCAAAAATTCTTGAAGCCAATGAGTCGAACATGAAAGAAGCGAGAGGGTTGAAACTTATGATGATCCAAGGATAACGAAGAGGAAAAAGGTCAACGGGAGGCGAACTAAGTCGAAAGGTCGGGAAGCTGTGTGAAAAACGCAAAGGAAGGCGATAGCCCTTTAAACTCAACAAAGAGAAAGATTGGCAATGTTCGGGGGGGGGTAACAATTCCAAAAAAGCACAAGGAACGGGACACAGAAAAGACTCCCAGCTGGAAGGAAGCATGAGAACCGTTTGGAACGATGAAAAAGGTCGTCTGATTTGAGAGACGAGCCCCAAAAAAAAAGGAGGTTGCAAAGGGAGCAAACCGACGACGAGCTGGGGGGGGCGAGGGGGCAGCCTTCCCACTGATCCCTGTTCATGGTACAAATAAAAAAAGAAGGAATAAGGGGAGGTAAGCTGAAGGGATCTGGAAAAAACCAATGTCAACCAAAGCACGCTAAGGGGGGAGAGGGCGAGGTCCCCTGGGTGAAAAGCATCGGTGCGTTAAAGGGGAAAGCTCACATGGAAAGTGAGAAAGAAACTCCTCAATAGGGAGCAGAAAAGTTCAAACATCCCAAAATAAGGTAGGGTCAGCCATTTGAGCAAAAGAGCCGTGGGATGTAAGGAGAAGAGACAATAGCGGAGACAAAAGAAGGGAGGGGACAAACTCACGACGCGAGTTAAACGTCGAGGGGGGGGTGGCACAGTTGAGACTTGCGGCGAAAAACAAAACAAAAGGAATGGTCGTCAATAGTGTTCTCATCATCGAAAAGGGGGAAAAAAAGGTGTGATGGAAGGGGACACATGCAAATGGCACATCCAGGTCTAATCTGACAGAGAGGTAAAATCGATCGAAAAGAGCAGGGGTCGCAAACGCCAGGAGGGGGTGACAGCATGGGGAAAAGACCAGGGGTTGCGGGTTTGTGGTAGGGGGTGAAAGGAAAGAAAGTGTGTCTGCAGAGCTGCAATGAAAATTGGCAAGAGGGAGCAAGGGAAAGGGTACGGCGATAATAATCTAGGAAACAGAATAATGCTACCCCCAGCCTAACACCAAAAAAGGGAAAGTGGATTAAAAGCCCAGAAGGTAGGGGAAAGAGAACCACTGTGAAAGACACCTGCACGGCATCGGGCGGAAGACCTCTGATAAAGTACAGGACAGGGGTAACGTTCGTTTCGGGAACTAAAATTTAAAACCAAGGGGGCTAAAGATCTTGAAAAGAAGGGAAGGTGGGGTCCGGTCCAAGTCTTTCCGTTTGGCTGGAGGTAAGACCGCGGTAGCGGAAAAATACGAATGATCAATAAGACTCTAAAGAAGGAGAGACGCTGAGTCGTCCAGGGGGGTTCGGACGAAGGTGTGTCAGCCGAACGCGAAATAGAGGTCGCTCTTCAAAGGGAACAGCTTCGTTTCATAAGTAAACGAAGTGTGTTTACAAATGTGGAGACTCAACTAAAGGAAGAGATGGGGAAGAGTGGAAAAAGACGTGAGGGGGGCACAATGAACTCTGTACGATCCAATGCCGGAGTTGGGGGGGTGGAAAAAAAAACAGCGAGTGTAAAAAGGAAAAGAATTAGGAAAGCCGGAGGGGAGGGAAAATTGGGGAGGACAATTAGAATTGACGTCAAAGAAAAGGGGGGGGGGGTCTTCAAACCAACTTCCGTTGGAGAAGAGGGCAGGTGTCGTTTATGTGAAAAAGAGAATGACCGGTCTCCTTAGAAAGGACATCCAAAAAAAATTCGGCGACCTGTGCTTCGAACGAAAAAAAAAGGAAGAAACGGAGGGGCGCCAATTTGACTCTGAGAGACACTAAAGGGGGGGGAGAGAGGACACAGAACGTTCTTAGGGGCCAAAGAGGGTTTGATTGTCTGGGGGGGAAACAGCTTGGTTTTTTAAACAGAAAGTGGGTGGATTCGTAATCACGGGTGAGTTTGAAAAGCAGAGACATTCGGGGCCGGGGGACCGGGAGAGAAGGAAACCCAGGTAAAAGGGGTGAAGAAGGGTAAACGCCTACCGT
>Ga0179593_1628590_pt1 | contig 13923 bp, 20 predicted proteins | sample CZODoug2_1_08_16_FD_185931 | JGI IMG/M metagenome (GOLD analysis project Ga0179593, IMG submission 185931) | Vadose zone soil fungal communities from Angelo Coast Range Reserve, California, USA - CZODoug2_1_08_16fungal (PacBio error correction) | ecosystem: Environmental > Terrestrial > Soil >...
CTTCCATGTTGAATAAACATTCGCGATTAGTATCCCGTAATGCTACTATTCAGAAAAAAAGCAGCTCAGAAAAAGAAGAACTACGGGGGATATTTGTTGCGACGATTCAGGGGAAAGGGGTGGTCCAGATGAAGAAAGCGTCGAAAGAAAGTCCCTCCTTTTATCTTGCCGCACAGCATCGCCGGAAAGTTCATAGAAGAAATACGGAAGGGAAAGGAACAGAGAAGAACGCGTCGAAGAGTGAGGCGTATTGCCGCAACGAAACTCTCAAAAAAAAGTGGTACGCATTTAAAAACAGAAGGAGGAACAGAAAAAAGTGACATCGAAGGAATTGGAAAACGCCTGTGATCGTGGGGAGGGCCAGAATGTCAGAAGGACGGAGGTTGAGAAAATCGCTCGAGAGTTTTTTAATATACTGATGAAAAAGAAGGGGGTGACGAAGAAGGATAAGGGGGGGTTCCTCATGAATCCGGGCAAAGAAAAAAAAGGGTAAAAAGGGAAGGCTTGGGGGGGAAAACTGCAAGAGGGAAAAGTCCTTGTGTGCAGAAGGACGGAATCACCCTCTTGTATCAAAAACCATTGTACAATCGATGATGGGGTCTATTTGGAGGAAAAGGGCAGATAAGGGGATAATTCTTAAGGGCGCCGGAGTTGTGGACCAAAAGAATAGAAACAAAACAACACTCCATTAAGAATCCTTAGTTAAACAAAACTTGCAAGTGTAAAACAGGCGGGTCCATGGGGGTCCGCAGGGGGGTCACAAAAAAGCATTCGCACTCGCCTAAAGAAGTTCAAATCGAGCGCCTGTGCACCGTTGCTGAAGAACAGTGCGTCGACTTGGCAAGCGTTTAAACGAAACAGAGGGGAAAAGAGCTGGCATGGGGGGGGTGGAAGGGAGCCAAAAAGGGAGAACGCACCTCGCCCGCACCCAGTCTAGTAAATAACCAGGAGGGGGGGGATATATAAAGAATGGGACAGGGAAAGACAGGATTAAAGAGGCAAGCTGCGTTCAAAGGGAAAGAGTCAGGGGCGTTCCGGAAGGCTTTCTCGGCAGTATCCTCATGCAACAGAACCAAAAAATAAGTGCTAGGGGAGACAGGAGCTGGAGAAAACTCGAAGCTCGTAAACTCGGCCAACGCGGGCAAAGGGGCGCAATTCAAACCCTACTGCCGCGCGGAGCTTTGCAACTAACGACTCTTCGGGTTAAGAGGGGAGGGGGAAAGTAACCCCGCTCACAGGAGGACGGCGAAGAAGGGATCATTTCGTGAGAGAAGAGTGGAAATACGGGGGACTGGGTAGACCAAGGGGGGGGAGTCACAAGGGGAGCAATACTTCAACTAATGCCGCTCTACAAGGACTCGGCACTCGGGGAATTAGAAAGGGAACCGCAGGAAACAAGGGGGACACAGGCAGGATACAATGAGAAAAAAAGCAAAATCTCTTTCCCAAGATCCCCTCTCCATTAGATTCGGCCGGGAAAAAGGGAAGGGACAGAGGAAGTGTCGAGGAAAAAAAAAGAAAAAAGATGAACAAATGGGGAAGAAGTTAACGACAACGAAACTGATTTCCGCATGTTCCATCCGCATGCTTAAGCGCGTGCCACCTTTCTGAAAAAGGGGGGGGTGGGGAGGAAGAGGGTCAGGATACCAGTCGCCTTAAGCGCGCTTACGAATAAACCGAAAACAGAACTTCCTCGCAAAAGACAAAGATAAAAAAAAAGGTAAAAAGGTTGGAGGAAGACACTTCGAAAGGTGCGTTAACAAAGGAGAATCAAACTCATTATGAAAGAATTTCATTGCGGGAGATAGGTGGGTCAGAGGGGGCATCTTTAAAGAAGGGAAGGGGAAAACAGATGATAAAGAGACGTAGATCCGCCTAAACTCAGAAACCAAAAAAAGGAGTATTAAACTATAATGGCTTATGCGGTCAATGCTACTTGAGCCTGGAAATGGAGGGTGAGTCAAAGAGAACTTACGACAACACGAAAAGGGCCTTCACTTAAATCACCTGGTTGGGAGAAAGGTTTTTAACGAAAATTGGTCTACCCTGGCAAACGTTATTCATTTATCGGGAGAGTTGGAAGGGGTCTGCGGCCGGTCAGAAGCGGAAGGAAGACTGAAAGGCGACGGGGGGTGTCAGCAAGATGTATCATGCATTCCACCAAAACTAGGAGCAGGTTCTGGAAAAACTTGCCCGCCGTCGGGATGGGGAAGAAAAGGAGGTGGGGGGGGGGCCAGCACGGAGGAAAAAATTCAAGAGGCGAGTTCCTTCAGGGAAAAATGGGGTCCAGCTCGAACTCTCGTTATTGTCCGGAAATTTCCGAAGGAGAGGGAAAAGGTTGAAAGAAGAAAATTTGCGAACCGTGGAGGGACTGGACGTCGAGATGTGCAAGGGAGTGTTGGGGGGAGATGCGAAGGTGCTTGTCGCGAAAGGTATTTGAAAGAGGGCTAAATTTTTGGTTATGGGGGGGAAGCCAAGCTTCGGTTGCCGAAAAAAAGAGAAAGGGGGGGGGAAACTTTTAATTGCAAGAGGACAAGAGGTTGGTAAGTCACAAAATCTTAAATCGACGAGGCCGTTAGGTGCCAAGAATAGAAAAGAAGGGGCTTGAAAAGGAAAAGGAAAGTGGGGGGCTCGAAAAAAGCGAGGTGATGCCGTTACCAAGCCAGCAGGAAGAAAGAGGGGTTGTGGTGCCGTAGATCCCCGAGAGAAGCACTGAGATCGGGAAATAGGGGGAGGCAAAAAAAGCCGCGGAAAGAAGGGGTAATGAAAGGGAGTTCCCGGGGAAAACAATACGATCATATCGAAACAGCCTGGTGTGTATTGCTAAGTGGCGGGGTGCGGGAAATAAATGACGGGGGAAACGACAAGACCGAGTCTGAATCACGGGTTTTCGCACGCGCTTTCGAGCTAACCGCTGCCCAAGGAACGGGGAAAGGGAATGCAAGGTGAAAAAAGAGATCAAATCACCGAATTCCTTGATGATGGTGTTGGATAAATTTATTTAGCACGTCCGATCACCTCTACAGAAATGTCCATGAACCGGGGGGAAGGTGGGAGGGGGGAACAAAAAAGAGCCTAATGAGGGGCTGATTGGTGAGGAAAGTTTCTGGCAAGAAATAAGCCTGTCTCTGATGGAAAACACTAGAACTTCTGTTGAGGGGACTTCCAAGAAAAGGCAAAAATAGAGCGGTAAAATGCGTGGGGGGATCACGCGGGGTGATAAGAAGGCCCTTCACAACCCTCTTTCCTTTGGGTCGCGCACAGAGCTAAGCCGGTAGGGGAGGAAGTTGACGGAAAATAACCCCGGTGGGGGGATTAGTAAAATTCGAAGTGCGCCTTGAATATTCCCGACATAATTCAGTAAGTAGAAATATTAGGGAGAGGGCGAAGAAAAAGGGGGGGAGGGGAAAGCCCATCGGGAAAAAAAAATCACTATCAATCTACGAGGCTGGGGGTCAAGAATGAAAGAGGGTCGCGGGTCTATGAGTGGGAAAACAACGGGGTGCGGAACAAAAGTCAAGAGAACCGGGAGGCGGGCTGCATACGCGGGAAATCGGCCGTATTCGAATAGGATGAGGAAAAAAGACGTGCCGGGAAAAAAAGGAAAAAGAAAGCTATACATGGCGGGAAGAGACCGGAAGGAGGCGGCGGTTGAAAGCAGATACCCCATTTCATGACTGAATAGCGCACACAAGACTTCGAGAAGGAGTGATTGAAAAAAAAAGGGAGAAGGATGTTTGCAAGAGATCGAGCCTAGTTCGAAAAGAAAAAGACGGATACCCGGCATCGACTTTTACGTCCCCATTGCAGTCGATCGGTTCGGAAAGAGAAAAGGGTGCAGGGGGGGAAAGGTGTGAAAACGGCTGGTGGGGCCGAAAAGTACTGTTGTAAACCTTAGTGCAAACGGCCTACTGACGTAACGTTGCCGTGCTCGCATGACAAGAAACGAGACCACCTGCACCTGACTGCATGGGGAAAGAAGTGAAAGAAGGGAGGGACTCAGGAACGGCCCGAGTCAACAGCAGACGGCTTTTTGAATACCGGGAATCTAGCCTTGCGGAAAGAATTTTCTCTTTTTGCACTCGGAGGACGGGAAAGGTTTCCCGAGAGGGAAAAGGCCCCGGGGGGACAAAGGGGGGGATGGTCAAGGGGGGGATCTGCAAGGACCGACGCCGCTTACGCAAATGGGGAAGCAACGGGGGAGCATGGGGGAAAGTTTCGCGAGAGACGACGTGCTCGCAATCCACAAAGAAAGAATTTCAAAAAAGTCCAAAACTTCAGGAAAGGAAAAAAAAAAAGCATTATCTCTAAAAAAGTATGGGAAGAAAGAAATATTCACTGAAGGGAACAAGAAAGACCAGTGCGAAGGAGGGGCTGGGGGGGGGGGATGCACGAGCACGGAGCGAGAAACGCTCATGCCCCCAGCACACAGAACAGAGGCCCCTGACAAAGGGGGCTGTAAAAGAAAAAACGGCCGAAGGGGGGGGCGAACCACACGATCACAAGAAGAGGCAAAAAAAAAGGGGGACCGAGAACGAGGTGGCCACTATAACATAAGGACCAGGGACATAGGCTATATTCATTACTGATTGCAAAGCCGAGCATGGGTAGAACGGCCAAAAGAGCAGAATATTAGGGGAAAAACCCAAACAAGGATGCTGAGTTCTCGTCGCATGGAAGGGAGATAAGAAGAAAAACTTCAAGAGAATTGGGTAAAGTCAAGGTTCCGCAAAAATACGAATGAGTTCTGGAAACCCGAAGAAGAAATAAAGGCGCCCAAGAAACACCGTGCGCTGAGGGAACATCAGGGGGGAAAGAGAGTCAATGGGGAAGAAAATAAACATTCTCGAACGGGTAAAGTAATGCGCCCAAAGGAATCTAGAGAGTCAAACACATAGATGGGAATTGAACAGGCGCACTAATCCTGATCTCTGAAATCAGCTTTTGTGTCGGCAGTCATAGGAAAGTTTCAAGAGGAAAACACCGGCGCGAAAAGCGCTTTAAACCGAAACGGAGAAACATAACTGCACAGTACGGAGCGGAAAAAGACCGTCTGTCGCGACCGCAAAAGCCGCTTTCCGTCGTTCACCCAAACTGGAGAGAGGGACGAATTCCCCCCTCATAGTCTAGCCGGCAGTTGACAGAAAAAAAAAGCCTGCACCAGAGGGAGGCTGGGGCAGGGGGAGAATACAAAAGGTTCTTCGCAAAAGAGGGCGAAAGGGTCATCATACCTGATTGGAATGGACTAATGCAACGGCGCATAGGAGACGGGTTGTTCCTCGGGAAATCCGGATGCAAAAAAAGAACGCTTAGCGAGAGAGGAAAAAAAACGGCAGGGAGGAGGAAGGATAAACAAGACGGGAGCAAAACTGTCTCTGCGGGATTTGGAGCCCCGGCGAAAAAAGACTTTTTGAACGTCCCAAAGGAAGTGAACGGGGGGAGGAAGCTGGCGCGTGAGTAAACGCAACCCACGAAAACTTAAAGTACAATTGGGGCGGAAAAAAAAAACGGCACCTATTTAAACTCTTTTCAATTCATGGCCATTGATTCTCCATAAGAGGGAAAAAAGAATCGTACAAGGGGGGGGGGACAAGGGACTGGGGAGGAAAACCGGAATGAAACGACAGTGCGTTCGATGGAGGGGGAAAATCAAAGGGAGCACTAAATAAAGCGTGACCTTCAGAGCTGGATGTCGTTCGCCACAGCGAAAAGAAAAAACCCCGCACAAAGGAGGTAAAGAAACCCAGGTTGGTTCGATAGTATGGGGCTCCGGGGTCACCTAACTCCAAGTTATAGCACCGCGCGGCCAACCGGTTCATCCGCTCGGGGGGAAAGGACAAATAGGGGAGAACAGTGAAGAGAAGAGGAGATTCGGGAAAAAAAAAAAACATCTGGCGATGGAACTCTCGCTCTAGTAAGGAAAGAAACACCTGCGCTCTCTCACATTCGAGCCAACGGCTGGTGGGGGGGGGGGAGAGAAGAGCAAGGGAAAAAGAAAAAAGAAGCGCTGAAAAGAAGAGTTCTAGTAGATGGGATGAAAAAAAAAAGATAAGAACGAATTTGAGGACGCATAAGTACACACCATCTTGATTTCGGGAAGGCGCCGATTGAAAATGTAAAGACCCAGAGAATGAACAAATTCAAAGGGGAAGGAGGGACGACAAGCACCATCGCCAGGCAAGAGGAAAAATTCAACCAGAAGATTAACCGGAGCAGAGCATGAGAACTTCACAAAACACTGTCGGCGGACAAGTTGTCAGTGCCACATTGGAACCCTCGAAATTAAAGAAAGTAGGCGGGAATAGTGCTGGAGATTCGACAAAGTTGACTGGAAAGATAAAAGAAAAGGTAAAGGGTTCCAAAAGGAAAAAAGGCAAAACGGTCAACGCATGGAAGTCCTCGCGGCAGCGGCACAGCACCTTAGACCGGGGGCGTGTTGCAGGAAAGAAAGGAATCTATTCGGGGAGAAACACAAATGAGCTTTAAGGACGACGGACCTTTAAAACAAACACTGGAAGAAAAAACCGCCAAGTATACGCCAGAGGGACTAGTTAATAACGGCTTTACAGCACGGGGAGAAATGTGGAGAACCAAGGGGAAAATAGGGAAAGAGGGAAGGCGGGAATAGGGGGGGTCTTACTTTGTGGAAATCGTGAAAAAGAAACGATTAAGCCTGACAGATACTTAGCAAATCCGCAGCCAGTCTAGAAAGAACGGAGGAGGGGAGGGATGCGGAGAAAAGGCTACGGAAGAAGGGTCGCATTTGGAAAGATTGACGGTGCCCACAATAGGGAAAACCACATATTCACGCCTTCAATTAGAGACCTCCTGAGTGTTTCTTGGGTGTGGAATTGGGGAAAAAAGGAACCAGGGGAAGAACAAGGGTTATTCATAGGATGGGAGAGAGCCTTTTGCGTTTTGTGGTGGCGCAGTTGAAGGAAGGCCTCACTTTATTGGTACGCTTAAAGGCGACTGTGTCAAGCCCAAGAATAGGAGGAAAAAGCCACAAAAAAGAAAAAAGCTTAGAGAGAACAGGCAGGAGGGGCAAAAACGGACGATTTCGTGCCGAAAGGAGGAAAAGGTTGAAAAGGAGGAAGAGAAGGGGAGAAAAGACAAAAGGATCTGGGAAGACGGAATTTCCGTTTGAGTAAAAATAGGGAAGGCATAAAATACAGGGTTTTGCATGATCCTGCAGGCATCAACGTTAATCTTATGGGGTGGCGTCAAAGGGCCGACCGAGAACCGAGAAGGAGACTTATTAACAAAGGTGGGAGGAAAAAGCTGGACTGGGGAGAAATCCATGGAGGGAGGGCCAAGGGACCGAGTTCAAGATGTTTGAATTTAAATCGGAAAGACAGAGCATCGGAGCGTGGGTTAAAAAAACTCAGAGGAAGAAAGAAAGTTGCCCGCAAAAAGGAAAGGGGAAAGAAACGGCGTACCCCCGGTTCTCACTCCGTTGGCTCTCGTGAAAGAAGGAGGGGGAAAGGGACCAGCAGCGCGCGAAGAGACCTATGCTTTTGGGGTGCCGGAGGGAGAATAAGAAGGCAAAAAAAAGAGCGGGACGACGGAGACCATGGCCGCGCCGAACCAATGAGAAAGGGAGAACAAAAGCGATCATCGAAAAACATGAGGGGTGATTTACTAGAAGTCGGGCGGGAGCGGGGGGGAGGGGAAAGGGTGAAAAAAAGACTCGGAAAGTTTGCAAGCGAAGGCGGAGAAAAAAAGGCCCAAGTCGACTCACCTGGCGTTGCAGGAAGGGGAAAAGCCCAGATTGCACCTAACATTCTATACTTATTTAGGCGAATGGAGTCTCCGAAGCCATTGAAATGGGGAAACGTTTGAAAAGGGGCAATTTGGGTTACACCACGAAACATGAGGGGGATTGCTCGCTGCAGGATTTGGATTACGGGCAACAACGCCGGAAACGTGACAACAAAGGAATTCTATTTAAAAGATCAACACAAAAAAGAACGTAATGCGGGAAAAAGCTAAAAAAAGCGGTTTAAAAGGGGGATGGGGTCAAACAGAGGTTGATCCGCCAATCTCACACCCGACTTTGACAAGGGGGGGGGGAGGAGAAAAGTCTCTAAGAAGAAAATCGGTGGGAAAGAAAGCAGGTGGAATGAGGAACAAAATCAAGTGATCAGAAAGGAGGAGGAAATCAAATAAGCGGGAAAAATTAAAACGTCGCGCGCTGAAACAAGCAAATTGACCTTGGTCGATTTCGCCCCAGCGGGCGGACCACATCGCTCAAGTCGAAGGGGATGGGAAGTCCAAGGGAAGGAGATAAAATGAGTTTTAACACAATTTGAGGGAAAACAACGTTTTGAAAGGACAATCGCCTGAAATGAGTCGTCGAAGAGTAGTTCGACGACAGCGCGTATTGAGGGGAAAAAAAAATCCGGGAGAAAGGCGGAGGCAAGGATGCCGAGGAGGCAAGAAAGCATCTGGGGGACCCAACGAAAGGACTGAGGCCACAAAAATCAGTCATGCCGTCGTTCTTATCTCTCCTGTTAGGAGCGCTGGAGGGGAAAGCTCGAGGAGGGGTTCGGAAGAAGGGGACTGCTCTCCCCATTAGCGACGATCGGAAAAAGCCACTGTGCAAGGAATCTAAATTCGCATGAGGTCTGGGAAGGGGGTAAGGGAGGGGGAGAGGACGGGGACTTTCAAACGCCGACTTAGGAGGGGGGTCCGGGGAGCTCATAAAGAGAAAAACGATACCTCCTCTCCTGAGAATGGCGAAGAGCACAGTGGGGAAAAGAAACTCGCAACGAGACCGAGGACACATGCTCAGGGGGGAAAAAGAAGGTAATTCCAGCGAAAAGCCTATGATTCATCTTATGGGAAATATTGGAAAAGAGGGAAAAAGGACAGTAGGGGGTTCCTCGTCAAAATATATCGCCCCATGGGGAGAAGAGAGAGAGGATGAGCAATAAAAGAAAGGCCGTGCGGCAGGCGTGTGTTCGGGGGGGGGGCGCGTGCATCTGCTACGTGCGCAAAAAAAACGCCAGCATGATTAAAAGTCCGAGGCTTGTTAGCTGGAAAAAAAAAAAAAAAAAAAAAAAAAAAAAAAAAAAAAAAAAAAAAAAAAAAAAACCATGCAGCCGAGGGCAGGCTCTCTCAACACAACAGTGATGAGAAGGAGGAATGCCTCAGGGGGAATTATAGAGAGGGAGGGGGGAAGGACCTCTAGGGGGGTGGACACGGGCGAGCAAGTGTCCCAATTTCGCAAAAACCCTCTTCCCCGCACTGTGAATCAGCGGAGAGTCGTCATAGACTCAAAACCCACCAGAGGTTGCGAAAAAGGGAAGCAATTGGCGAAATCAAAGACAGGAAGACGAAGGGAAAGAGAATCCGCAAAGAGGGATAGATGCATTACGGACAAAAGCCGAGCATTTGAATCTTGACGTCAGAAGGAGGAGGCTGCGGGAGGAAAAATCAAAAAGGGAGCTGGAGGTCTCTTTCGAAAAGCATTCTGTAAGGCCCTCTAAGGGGGGGAAAGAACTGGAGACGGACCTTTTGAAATTGCATCAGCAAGGGGGGCCTTTCCGCTAAACTATACTAATTTGTCGGACCAGGAAAAAGAGAGAATACAAAGCAACGGGGCGGGGAGAAACCAATCTGCATCGGGGAAAATGGGGGGGATAAAAGAAGATGCGGGTATATAATGCCTTTCCCGAGCGGGCGCGGCAATAAAATCTGGAGGAGGGAAAGGAAGAACAGGGGGAGGGGGAACGCCAAGTGAGGGGGTAGTGAAAAAAAATGAACCCTGTTTGGCCGTGCGGATCCATCCAGATGCAAGTCTGGAGCTTTGCCGGAAAAAAGATTAAGAAGAAGGGGATAGAGAAAAGGAGCGGGTAGTCCGAAAGGCAGACTCTCGCCAGTTGGGGAAAATGTTATGGTGAAGGTCGCGTAAACGAGCGCCGGTAGGGAAGCAACGTGGTTTAAAACTCTATATCCGACAGGGGGAAAAAAACGCGAGAAACAAAAGGAAGGCATTAAAAAGGTCTCTTTTTCTAAGAGAAAAGAAAAGAACAAAAATTTTTGCTGTCGCAAGCGCGTCTAAAAGAATACGGGTACGAAGGAGAAGAGAGACTGTGGGGACTCATAGAAATCAAGTTATGGGAAAGAAAATAACAGAAGAACGGAGAGTGCTCTCGCCATTTGGAGGAAAAGGGGGTGGCAGAGCTTGGCCAGAACCAGAGAAAAAAAAGAGGGAGAAGGGTGGGGAAAATAAGCAGATAGTTTGAGTCAAAAAAGGAGAAAGTTGCGATGAAACGGCGCCGGAGTTATGTCTAGGGCCAACTCCTGGCCCACGGAAAAACGCCATTAAGATGCCGAGGGTTGAGAAAAGGCCACAGGAGGGATCAAAGGGAGCGTAAGGTATCAAGAAGGATCAAATATTAACGAGGGGGATGACGAGCCGCCTGTGCGGCACCGGCAGGACGAACAGGGCGAAACTTGGAAAGATGAGATCAGAAGCTTGACCGTCAGAGGGGGAGGGGGGGATTTCTGAGAAACAGAAAGGCAAGCACCAGGACTTTCTAGAAAAAGCTCACACCAGCATGTGGGTCTAGAGAAGGAGGAAGGGGGGAGTAACCGGGAAAAAAAAGGAGGTCTGAACAGAGGCGTGAAAAGCCGCTAGGAACCCTATCCTCGAGATCATTGAAGCATCCGCGTATCCTCGAAAAGAACCAACCAAAAGCCTCGGCGAATCACTCGCTTCGACTGCTGGTAAACATCAATAAAAAGAGACTCGAACGTAAAGGCAAGGAAGGCCGAGAGTCAGTGACACCCTCTCGAAGAAGGGAATAGGAAACAAGGATCGTTCGAGGTAAGAGGGGGACTTCAAACCACGCTCAAGGTCGGCAGCAAGAAAGAAAAAGCTTAGAGGGGACGCTTGGAAAATGTACGTAAAAGAGAGGGGGAGAAAAAAGAAAAGGGACCCTCTTAAAACGGCGGCAAAAAAAACCGCAGCAAGAGGTCAGGACTAACGACCCCGAAGAATTCAAGAGCAAACTCAGGAGAAGGCAAAGGTCAGGGAAGGAGATGCCAAAAAGAAACGAGGAGGAAAAATTCAAAATAGGGGGGGAAGGCATGAGCCGAGGCGGGAAGCGAACAGGTCTTAATGCTTGGGAGAGAAGATGACCAGTTTTCCCAGGAAAGAAAGATCGGAAAAAAGGAACATGCGGGGGACAGAGAAAGGGGCAAAAGGCGGAAATGTGGAGGGTTGGTGGAGGGAAAAGAATAGCTAGCAGTTCGGGGAAACCCGTCTCTTAGCAGCGCGGCAATAAACGCTGAAAAAAGCACTGAGGAAACAAAGGAGAAATCCAGAGAGAAAGGAGTTTCGGACGAGAGAAACATGGGGTTCGCGTGGAAACAAAGGGAAACCAAGAAACCTTATTAGACAAGAATTGAAGCGTGAATTGTGTGGGGATTGGGGGGGGGGGAATAGAAAAAAGAAAAAAAAAGATCAAGGATTACTTAACTTCAAAGAGGAGAGAGCCAAACGGAGGAGGAAGAAGAGATGGCGGATGATCATGCTACAGATCCTTGAGGCATCGGTGCGGAAAGTGGTAATATTGCCAAGGACACGGGAAAACGGAGTGACGAACAGGAGAAAAACATGAATTTTTCTTAGGGCCCTTGTGGGCACGACAACACCGAGAAACGTTCTGGGTTATATAGAAGGATTGGGGGTGTGGGGTGAAGGACGTGCTTGGGAGGGGACCTCAAAACATTAGGAAAAATTCAAACGGTGTCAAGCCCGAAGAAGTTCAGTTTCCCATTAAAAAAAAGGGCCAAGAAGAACGCGAAGAGAATGCATTAAATCGGGGGAGTTAGTAGACAAAGGAAAGGTGAAAAGGGTCGAAGAGGTCAGAAGGAGTTGTCGAATCCGAAGGCAAAGCAGGCTCTTTATGGCCGAAGAAGAATGTGGAAACTTGCGACGACAAGGGGGCGGAGTCCTCCGGGGGAGAACGAAAAGATGAATGAGAGAATGTGAACGGCTTTGCGAGGCCGATGCTTGTCGCGCAGTCCTTATGAAGAGGGAGTGGGGGGCCAAGAAGGAGGGGGGGGATACGTAAGGGTTCCAATCTGCGGAATTCGAGGAGAGAGAGGGGAAGGCGTATCTGCGAACAAGATCATCGGAGCGGGTTAAGTCACAAAAGACAGAGGAAATTAGGGAAAAGCGTTCAGAGTCATCAAGAAAAAGGGAAAGCCGTGAGAGAGGGAGAGTCGATGGCTTGTGCATCGCGCGAGAAATCGGGGAGGGGGGACGGACGAGGTAACGATTATGCCTGGGGGAAGAGGGAAGTATAGAGATTGCGATTCACTTCCGGCTGGCCTCCGGTAATCCCGGCGGCCCGTGGAAAAGAAAGCAATCGGAGAATGGGTGAGTACATATAATGTGCGGTGCTGGGGAGTGTCGCCTTTGAGCAAACGACCATCACGCTCAAAAAGAGGGGGGCGTGTACAAGAGGGAAAAAGAGAAAAAAGAAAAGGGGGAAGAGAAGGTGGACTCACATCCTCGGGGAATTTGGCGAATTACGTATTGAGTTGAAAAAATGTCTTTACCAAGGGAATCGCACCCGCCGAAAATTGGAAGGAAATGTGCCGGAGGAAAAAATTTGGAGGAAATTTTGTTGGCCCAAAAAAAAGGCAGCTACTTGGGTTACGGGGGGAAAGGGGAGTGGGAGGACGGGCAGGCACATAAAACGAACGGCGGAGGCACCGTCACGACGCAAGAATTCTTTGGAACGTCAAAAAAAAACCAATCGAGAAATCAAAGAAAAGCTGAGGAATGGCTTTCTCCAGGGAAAACTGCAAAGGAAGGCACCACATACTTTGACCAAAAAAAAAAAAAAACAAAAAACAAGGGGCGCGCACCGTCGCGAAGATTCGGATTACATTTTTCTTCTTGGCCATAGCCGGATTGAATGGGAAAGAATAAAGAAGGGAGGCGAAAAGAACATCAAATTCAAATCACACTCAAGAAGGGCGCAGGGGAAGAAAGGGACCTTGTGGATGGTCGCCCAGAGGGCACACATCCGAGCAAGCGTAAGGAAGGATGGTCGACCTGGGGGGGGAAAGAGGCCATGAGCTATGAAGGGTTGGAAAAAAAAGTGAGAAAACGTTCGAACGCTGAAAAAGCGGCTAGCGTTAGGAATATTCGGGTCTAAAAGCGTGAGCACGGGGTATCGAAAGTTACGATGGACGAGGCAGCATAAAGAGGAGGGCAGGAGAACTAACGGCATCTGGACCACGTCATTCCGGGGTCTCTGCCCCAAGTGCCGGATTCCGTAATTACTTGGAGGAATCGATGCAGGGGGGGGTCAAGGGAGCTCCTAGGGGGGCGAATTGCGGATACCCGGAGAGCAAGTGAGGAGGCTCAGAATCTATTGCCTATGGACGCAATCCGCGCCACAGTGCCGGCTCGGCGACGCGACAGAATGTGCAGGGGGGGGAATGGACTGTGGGGGGGATAAAAGATGGTCCAAAAGGAAGAACTGACGCGGAAGTTGAGTGAACATAAAGCAGAAAAAACGAGTATCATCCTCCTTATATCAAGCTGGGCCTCTAGAAAGGGTCTCTTCATAGGGGGGAGGAACGGCTGACTAAAAGGAAAAAATCAGGGAAAAGAAAATCCGAAGAGATCCTATGGCAGAAGGGTTACTCAGGGGCGACCAAAAAGGGACTTACTTGGGGAATCGTCCGCCAATGGAGGCCCTCTGTTGTACTGATTTTAAGAGTAGACAGGGTGGGGAGACAAGAAAGAGCCGCGTGAGGGGACCGCTGGTTGTGACTTGGAGAAGAAGTGCACTTGCGCGTATCTTCGACGTTCTCGCAAAGCAAACGCCACTGCGGATTGAATAATGGGTTTTGGGTGTGGGTCCGCGGTCGGTAGGTCTAAAGGCAGCCGAG
>Ga0179593_1364477_pt1 | contig 13922 bp, 8 predicted proteins | sample CZODoug2_1_08_16_FD_185931 | JGI IMG/M metagenome (GOLD analysis project Ga0179593, IMG submission 185931) | Vadose zone soil fungal communities from Angelo Coast Range Reserve, California, USA - CZODoug2_1_08_16fungal (PacBio error correction) | ecosystem: Environmental > Terrestrial > Soil >...
GAGAAAAATAGACCCTTGCACCAGCAAATGTCGTGGTGAGCAGACACCCTTAGAAAGGTAACGCTGCGAGTCAAGCGCGGAGGCTGGACCGACGGAAAAAGAAAAAACGCGAGAAAGGCCTGAAAGGGAAAAAAGCCTCTGAAAGGAAGAGGAAGGAACGATCGGTAGATTCAAAGAGTGGTAGTCTCGACCAAGACGTCGCCTGTTTCAAAGAGGACGACCAGTGGGTACGCGGCACCGTTGGACGAGCGTCCACCTGCCTAAGGGTTCTGCTTTAGGGAGACACAGAAGGAAAATGCAGGCAGATAGGATTGCGGGGCCGACCAGAAAACAATGCGAGAAGAAAACGGCAAAGCGAGAACAGCAGGATCGCCGCTGTGCTAACACAAGAGAAGAAGGAGGAGGTTGTCAAGAGGCCCCGGGCGAGCGGAGACTCGGCATTGTGGGTCCGAAGACGGGCACCGAAGGTTAAGTAATGCACTTGCTCACGAGGGAGGCCTTCAAATAAGGTCCCGGTCAAGAAACAGGAGCGGCAGCGAAGGGGGAAGGGAAAAATCATCCTGTGGAACCTTCGATCTAATTTATGAGCAAAGGGGGCGGGGAAATGCCGACTTTTACAGAAAAGCGGAAAAACCGGGTCGGTCAGTCGGCAGAAATTCTCCAAAAGGAGCAAAGAAAACAGGGGGGGAACCAGCGGGATGGTCAAAACTTCCGGGGAGGGGAGAAGGAAGTGCAAACGGGGCTTGACGAAACGAATTCAAAAACGCCATACGTGACAATCACACTTGAGGGAACGGGACAAGGGAACGAAAAAAGCCAGGCGACGAAAAGAGGTCTTAGGATTCTTAGGAGTAACCAAACCACCAGGGATTCTCCTACATGGCGCGGAAGGAAGAAAGCTCCAGGAAAAGGGTGTCACGGAGGATCACTCGCAACAACAACACGGAGTAGGACCCATAGCTCGGTGGTGCTGGTGCGTGTGGAGGGCGAGCCCCGTGCCGACGAGAATACCTCACATACTTGAGGGGGGACAACGAATGGGGGCCCAGATCGGCAGGAAGACGCTATACCTGGGGATAGTTGGAGGGACCCTCGGCCGCGCAGGCTCCTCTGTACCTCTTTCCCGCGGAAGCCCGTGGAGGTTCTGAAAAGTCCGCGCGAGAGAAATTCCCGACCTCAACCAAACTCTAGAGAAGGAGCACCTCAAGCTGGCGATTTCTAAAAACGGAGGCGAACGCTTTTGGTAGGGGAGAGGGCCGACGGTGGTTCGAAAAGGGGCGAAAAGGGTAACCGAGAAAAAGGGTTCCGATCGAAGGGAGATAGACGGGGGCCACCGCATCGCCGCTCGGAACGGAAGGCCGGTAAAACGCGCCGAAACGTCCCTACGTTGAAAAAAAAAAACTCTGGGAGTACCGTCGTTAAAACCGATCCAAGAAAAGAAAACTTGCTCGCAGAGAGGGAAAATCAACGGAAGAGGGAGCAGAAGGGGGAACGAGATCCTTCAGAGAAAAACAGCGGCGGAAAAGGGCAGCGCCCGGGGGCAGTCGGCGAGCTAGAAAACAATAAGGGAACCTGGAATTTTCTTCCCAAGAACACGAGAAGCATGGTCGTCTTATCCCCAGGGGAGACAACGACTTCTCTGTGGTCAGAAAGAAAGGGTCATAGAAGATGAGCTGTTGCAAAGGAATCGGGTGAAACATTCGCCCTCGATCTAAAACACTGGGGGGGAAAATCACAGATGATAGCGACTTTTCTTTCAGAAATGCTAGCGGAGAACGGTATCATCCGTGGAGGAAACAACACCCCTGGAAGCGAGGAGATCTCATCTGTGAAGGGGAAGGGGGAGGTCAACTCCTACTAGGGGGAGGGCACCTCGCCTCCTCCTCAGGGTCTCAACAAAACCTAAACGTTAGAGGGGAAGAGTCCTTGCATAGGGGAAAGCTTTTGGGAACGAGGGAGAAAAAAAAGGAAATTCGCCGTCAGCGAATCGGGGGGGAAGGGAGTTTTCCGGACGGTCTAGGGGCCTTTCAAAACCGTCAGCATAATTTTGGCTCATGAGCGAAAGAAAAAGCCCGCGGAAAGATCCTTTCCGTCTGCACCGAAAATCACCCAGGGGAGAGAAACTGGTTTTCACATGGAGTTCTTTTCGATAGGCTTCAGGAGAAAAAAAGGAAAGAATCGACTCAATGGACGAAAGACAGGGGATGCCGAGATTGACGACTGGAGAAAATCGAAGAAACGCAAAAACTGTTTTCAAGGAGGATAAGGCAAGAAGAGTACGAAAATGCTGGCTCGTGCCCTTGTGGGGACGGAGAAAAAAACTGACTCTCGAGGGGGAGGGGGGAGAGGGTCGGAGCAGACAATAGGGTGCTCGAACGGCCAGAAGCAAGGTGAGTCTACAGAACTCTGGGGGAAAGGTTGAAAAAAAGGGAGGTCGGCAAGGTCTCCCGAGCGATATCTAGCGAACCTCGCGGGACTGCGGAAAAAGACGTCAGGGAAAGGGAAAGGGAGAACAGGGGATGTCGATGAAATTTTAAAAAGATTGTGACTACCAATCTAGACCTCAATCGGTTGAACATCACCGTAACCTATCCCGTTCAAACTCGTCGACCGAATCGCGGGAAAGCGGGCCCAGGGAATTGCGGAACAGCGGGGAATGCTTACAAAAAAGGAGGCAGGGACTGAAACAAGGTATAAGAGTTTCTTGCAAGAGACCGGGTGACGAGGGCGGGAAAGGACGCTGAGACTGGCTGAGGGGGTACGCTCGTCCGCCCTCAGGAAGTTTGGGGAGGGAAGAAAAAAAGAGAAGAAACATTAGGGTGAAAGGACTAGCTCAGCCACAAAATATTCGGGGAATCGAAAGCTAAGGGGACGGAGTATTCGCCGAGACCTCACTGGGTTAGGGCCAGGGAAAGGAGAATCAGCCAGTCGGGGGCGCTCCTTTTCTCGAAAGAGAAAAAACCGGAGCGACGGCCATCAATAGACTTGAAGGACCGTGCGCCTCAGAAGAGGCACCCAGCCCCAAAGCAGCCCTGGCCGCGGGGGACCGGGCAGGGCAGCGAGAGAAGAACGACTGGAAAGGGCAGGAAAGCCACGAGAAGGGGAAAGGGAAGGAACCAGATGTGTCGAACCAATGCCGACGGACCGCACAAGACCAAGCCAGGAAGAGAACCTGACCGAGTGAACCTCCGACGTCACTGGTCGAAAAAGGGGGAACGCGGCGTTAGGACCTCAGGGGAAGGGACTCGAAGTGGACAGACAAGTACCGATCCACACCTCAGGAAGAAGGGGAAACAACCGAGCGGAGTGACGCGACCCTCTCTGCGGGGGGAGGCAACGAAAAACGCACGAAGAGGAAATGAAGGAAGATCAGAAGTGGGCCTCCCGCGGGGGGCAAACCGCCCCGTTCGACGAAAGAAGGGGCGAAAAACGCACAAGAAACTGTCGTCTTTATTAAGAGAGCCCGACGGCGTAGAAAGGTAATGGCCGGAGAGAAGAAGGGGGGACGTTAACGAAGAAGGGAAAAAATCCTATCTTCATAAAAATCCATCTTTTAACGCGCCTCAAAGGCTCTAGAACTGTCTTGCCGACGGACCACGACTCCCGCGGGAAAAAAGACCTCTCAAGAATCCGCTGAGTATGAACGGCCTTCTCGGAAACTTGAAACTGAAGAGACGGGGGGTCGCCCCTCCTCTTGCACGGCCCCGGGAGAACCTAGTGACTGCATCCTCCAAGTTGTCACTGTGGTAGCCTGGAGAGGAGAGAACGAAAAGCAACCGTTTGAGCGGTGTCGCAGAAAAAACTGGAGTAAATCAAGGAAGAAGCATCGCCGAGGGCTGGTTGCTGAGAAAAATTCTCCAAATGACGTACAGGTCAAAAAGCCAACCCAACCCCCCCCCCCCAGGCGACGCAAACATCACTTTCAAATATCGCGGCACAAGGTAGCTACCGAAAGGGACCGGGGTCACCACAGACACTCTGAAAAAAATTGTCCGAACTTAAAAAAAAAGGGCGAATTCATTAGGACCCAGAAGACAAGGACCGGCCGTAAAGGGGGCAGGATCCTCCAATCAAGGCAGATGAGTAACCGACGCAAAAAAAGGGGCTACACCACTCGATCCAAGGAGGTGAAAAATGATCTCCATGGCGTACTCCCTTCGACGTGAAAAAAAAATAGAACGACAAGAAAAAAACACGTGGTTAGACAACAACAAGAGAAGGAAAGTCTATGCACGACGGTTCAAAATAGAAAGATTACCGGAATATCTGATCTTCTATCGGGGACTCGGCGGGGTGGCACCGCGATCCTAGTAGAAAGGGGGAGAAAACCGACGAGGAGTGGGAAAGTAAGAGGGGGAAAAACGGTACGGTCTTCTTCTACATTCTCACAAAGCATTTGACGAGCAGCTTTCGACTAAACAGGGAATTTCGCGATTGGGCGTCTTTACGGGGGGGGGGGGGAAAGGATGGGAGAGGAAATGCCCGCCAGACCCCCTGGCTTCCGGGGGGGAAAAATAGGAAAATAACGAAAAGCGTCTTGGAAAAAGGGGGCACCCTTTCGGGAGTCTGGTCAAAGCCAATATCTGGAAAAAAAATTGCGTGTTGTCCAAAAACGAGAGGCGAGTAGGGGGTACCGAGTTCTAAGCTTCAGGTTCAAGAAGGAGAGGGAGAAAAAACAAACGGATAGGCTTAAAAGGGAAGGAAGGAAAAATCCTTAAAAGCTGAAAAGTCCGCAGCGGAAGAGAAAGTAATCCCTCATATTTGAAAGAATCGCGAGCGCCGACCCTCGGGGTCCTCCTGGAACGCCGCGGGCGTCGCGGGCCTCTTGTAAAGAGGGCCGTGAACGTTCAGGGTCCAAAAAAACAGAAACCGTCCAGAAAAGAGGGAAAATCGACCGCCGCACCTCCAGCTGGATAGTCAGCGTGCTCGAACGCTGGGTGGGAGCATGTCGCCAGAAAAGAACGACTCGGTTGCCAGAGGACCAGAGGACGTCGGGACTCACCACAAAAAAAGAGGGACGGCGATATAGCAAATTGTCCGAAGGAGGCGACCGCGCGTCGCCGTATCAGGGTCGTCACTACAGTCGGGACGGACCATTGACGGGGGCCTAGACCTACGAACTAAAAGGAGGAGTTAGGGTGACCGAGCACTACCACGTGCTCTATATGAAGCGGAGTCGATACGGCCTACGAAAAAAAAAAGGGCGGGTCGAACGGCAGAGGGCGAGCTCATTTCAAGGGACGCCACATCGGCTGAAGAGTGCTGGTTCTTTCGCAGGCTAGATCGACTAGGAGGAGCCCTGGAAGTGTAGTAACAAAAGGAGGGCTGCCGGAAGGGAAGTCGGTCAATACAAAAAACGAAAGAGGTGCAGCGGTGGAGCGTAACTGGGGGGAAGCAAATGAACAATGTCTTTCGGGGAACACAGGCGCACGCGCGAACAAGACCACAACTCGTTTTGCCAGAGAACAAAACTGACTGGGAGTTAGGGATAGGTCCTAAAATGCTCGGAGGAGACGGTGATCTGCCGGTCCAAAAAAAAAAAAAAAGGCAAAGCGCTGCTTAGCGTCATCGGGTCCCGGTTGCGACGGGGGCTAGAAAACCGAGGAAGAAACGGTGTTACGCAAGTTTCAATGTAAAAAGAATACTTCTCACCACCCTACCGTGGTAGAGACTTGAGAAGGGCTCATTGGTAAAAAGGGGGGGGCCTAGAGGAGTGCCGTCTCGGACGAAAAACTTAGAAAAGGCATCCTCTAAGCTTTGAAGGGAGGGGGAAGAGAAAGGTCAGAGTACTTTCCCGTAATCGCAAGCGTTTGGCTAGCGTGGCGAGGAAAAAAAGGAGGAGCGGGATTCTCGGCAAGAGGCCAGACAGATCACTATGTAAACGGAGGCGCGGTGCCACGAATGGAGAAGCTTTGCAATGGTAGTCGGAAGAAATTTACCGGGCACATCGACCGAAAGTCCTAGGCCGCGTGACGCAGAACCGGGACGACGGGTTTTCCGGGACGCCCAGCCGCGGACCAGATGGTGAAAACGCGCCTGGAGAATGAACGGGGGTCTTAGAACTACTCATTGGGGGAACGAGGGAAGTCAAACGAGATCGGTACCCTAAGCGGAGTTATATTGTTCGTTAAAAGACGAGAGGGGGGAGGGGAAGTCAGACCGCGATAAACGAACGCTGGGGGGATTTGAGGAAGCCGACGAAGCAGATAGGGGAAACGCACTTCTTCTACCGATTACGAAGGTGTCCCGGTCAGGGTGATGTGAACAGGGTTTTGTTTTATGGGGGGGACGAACAAGAAGACGACCGCAAGGTACATAACGGGAGGGGAAGGGCAAAAAGCAGTCGGACCTCCGACGACTGATGTCCTCTCCCTTAGCTAGGAGGTGTAACGCCTCACCGTCTGTGAGTGACACGGTCTTGGGGGACCACACAGAACCGGTCTAAAGGTGGGAAAACTCAATGGTCGAGCGAGCTCCAAAGAATCTGATAAGTCTTCCCTCCCTCTTAAGCCTCGCGAAGGGGCCACTAGGAGGAGGAGTTCACATAAACAAAAACGAGGAGTGAGACTTGGGAACCTGCAGAAAAGAGGACTATTCACCGGGATAAGCAAAGGGAAATATCGTCATAACATGCGGTCAAGAGAGAACTCCCTAGAAAGGAAGGCATCGGCAACATCGAGGAAGGTAGGCAGCGTGGCATCACCAGGTTATATCCAACACAGCGTCAAGGAAGGCAGCGGGGGACCGCAGTCTTCGCGTTGAAAGAGAGGAAAGGGCCACGATCTTTCAGTTCAAAAGGGGAGGGGGCCGGAGCGGGTGAGACAAAAAGAAAAGCAAGACTGACCCGGAAAGCATGATCAACCGAGGAAAACCGAGTATCTACTCACTGTCCGTAGTCGCTAAAAAGATCCCCTTCTTTCTCGCGAAAAGAAACATGACCAGAACAGAGAGTCATAGGTAGGACGGGTAAGGGAAACGAACTACCCTCGGGGGCCAACGAACGAAACTACGAACGGAAGGGTCGCGATATCGTTTTGCCATCAAAGGTCAACGGGAGGAAAAAAAAGGACGAAAAAATCGGGAGCAAACGGCTAAACAACTTCGCATAGCACTCCCTACGCGTGAGGGGGAAGGGAGGTAGTCAAAAAAGCTGATTACTCATAGAGTCGATGAAAAAAGGGATAGTATCCCTCGAACAAGCGCCATCGTGGGAACAGTCTCAAAAAAAGCAGAGGGATCTGTCTGCTCCGGCAAACCCGGCCGCGGCTTTGATGCACACGCGCCAAAGACTTTCGACGAAGTAAACGGAAAGACGGGCCCAAAGAGGCGTCGACGTGAGTGTAGGCAACGGGACTCGAACGGGACCGGCTCGTCCCGAAACGGAAGCGGCAGAAAGAGACCGGGGGGGGCGGGTTTTGGAAAAGAGGCGTCGGACGCGAGAAAGTGGACACCAAGTAAGGTGGGACGACAAAAAAAACGAAAGGTATTCATCAGCATCGAAATGGTTCTTGGTTTGTCCGACGACTATCAATCTACGGCCACTCGCGGGGGAAACGAGGAAGCCAGTAAGATGACCTTGAAACTCTTTTGGGAGGCGCGATCCGCGCCGGACCACTAACTACCGTTTAAAAAGATGCGGAGAAAAACCTCCACCGGGAGGCAACGGTTGGCTGAGGACGATTTGAAACGGCCCTGCCCCATGCCGAAAGAGTATTCTGTCAACAATGAAGGGGGGAAAGGAGAGAGTAGGCTGAGACGAGAACTCAACCAGCGCGAGCCCTCTAAAAGGTCTGGTGAGCTGCCAGATACCTCTATGCAGGTCGAAAGGGAAATATGCGCAGGAGAACGGATCGTAGAAAATTGGGTCACTTTATAGGAATATCCAGACGGTTTAGGGAGCGTCCGGAGACCGTGCGAAAAAGATGACGTACATCTAACTAAAACGGATATACGAGGAAAGCTAACGAGATTTCAAAAAGGATCTCTCTTCGTATGTAGAACCAGTTTTCTCGGGAAAAACCCCGGAACTCGTCGTTAACCACATTAGGGGGGGAGCTCATTCCAATCTTCTGCCTATTCTTAAAAGTCAAGAGGGGGTAGCGCAGTCTATGGTTTCAGGAGGGGGTTCGGGGACTTATCTTGAAAACGGACCGAAAGGAAAGAAACAAATTGCTCCCCTTGCCTCGGAAGAGGATCCGACGAAATCAGGCACAGGGGGCAAAAACTCGCTTTACAAAAGCGGGCGGCTCGGGAAAAGCGACTGCGGGGTCGTAACAAAACGATCCGCCAGGAGGAGTCGCGAACTTCAACTGGTTCGAAGGGCTGAGGTGCCCGAAAGGAAAACAAACGAGGGAGGAAAATAGAGATGGCGGGAACACGAAGCACTCTCAACTGACCGCGAGACTACCGAGATAGAGGGGGATTAGGCTAGCTCACATAAGCCGAAGGCATACGAAAAGCAGCGAGGTTCCTCCCGAGGCACCGCTGTCGGGGTAGAATAGAAGAGGGCCCGGCCACGCTTTGTGTGGAAATCTGGCGTGATTCCGCAAAGAAAAGACAAACCTTCACCCTCCTGACGGATGGGAAGGGAAATAAATATGGAGAGGGATAACTTCAGCGACGCTTGGGAGGAGTCCAACCAGAAAGAAAGGGTGTCCCTCTTCGGTGCAAGAACTAGCGCTGTCAACCAGAAGTCTCCCGTCTACTGATAATCGCAGGCCAAAGAGATAGAGAACGCTGTGGGCGATCCTTTCTCTCGTCGTGGAAGAGTGACGGGCACTAATGTGCCTACGACTCGACCCGTCGTAGTCGTAGAAAGACCACAATAAAAAGGACAGTCGAGATAATCGCTGTGTCCGCTCGGCATCGGGCGACGAAGGGCGCGCCTCAAGATCGGCTAAACTGGCAGATCCAATCCGGATCCTCTGTTGAATAGGAGCGTTATGTGCCATCGGGGCGAAGCTAAGAATCATTAGGTTGCAAGGGAGGGTCGGAAACGCATCCGATATTGGCATTGAATTAGGTCCCTACAAACAAGACAAAAACAGAAAAAGGCCGATAAGTGATCGCATCTGATTAAACTGTGTCGTACGTTACCAAACTTCTCCCTGGAGTTTATGGGGTAAAAGCGAATAAACCAAATTGGGGGAAACGCTCAACACTTCTGCATATTATGCGAGAGGGAATGGGCTGTCCAATTCTCGAGGCGGGATCGCGCCGGAGGACACAAGCAAAGCGCTGGAGGGAACAGGGGCCGTTGCGAAAAAGGGGGGGGGTATCGCAACGAGGAAACTCTGGGTTCACGGGTCTACTTTCGACTCCCAGGACGTCTACCAAAGAACCGTGTCGAGCTGTTGTTCCTGGTTATCGAGGGAACTAGAAGGACAAGGAGGGCAGGGGCTAATCACTAGACATCACGAGGGTGCCGTTCGTTGTACAGGGAGGTTCAACCGTGGGAAAAACCCGTCAGAAACTTAGCTGGCGACGAAAATGAATTGCCTCGGATATCATCTTCGTCCAAAACGAACAAACTATCCTATGAGAAAAGGCGGCGGGGTTCCACAGATTTCATTGTTGCATATAGTCTGATCCCGTTCAGGATCAGACTCTCACAGGGGGGGAAGACAACGCCCGAAGGGTAAAAGAACACCGGAAGTGGCGAGACTCCTCCAGAGCAGCTTGGAGCCGGCGCTTTGCACCTCGCCCGCGTGTGCTACGACCTGGGCCCCTCGGGAGGCACAGGATACCGAAAAAAAAAAAGGCAATCGTAGGGGAAAGATTGGAAAGACTCAGGAGGGGAGACGACGTGCGTCACTTCCGAGCTTAGGCGGAAGAAGGAATCAGAGTATGATCTTGGTGTCCCGCTATGACAGTATATCTATTCTACAAAAAGTACGGAGAAAAGAAAGTGCGGAGGGGAACTAGGAGGTGATGTCGATGCACAGGGATTGTTTGTCGTTGAAGTCTGCGGTTTAACATAGAGGGAACCACTAGACATCCACTTATACTTTTCGTGAACGATCCGGGCAGCTGAGGAGACCTCCCTAAAGCGACAAGAGCAAAGCTGCCGCGAGGAGGGGGAAAGCACGGCAGGGGCCCTCACTGGGGATTCTAAATGAGGGAACGACCGGTTCGAAGAGGAAAGAGAATTATGGCTTTCCTCTTACACAGACTTGAGGAGGGAAGAACTCGGCCGACCTCGGGGGAGGGGGGGGAGGGAGACGGCACGAAGGTATCTAATTTCCCAAGCAAAAAACCACGGAGGAGGAGAAAAATATATTCTTAGTTCCAAAAGGCTCGACTTCGGAAAAGAAGAAAAAGACAAGAAGCAATATCTCTTCCACATCAGAAATCGGGGGGAAAGGCACAACTGCGGAAGGGGGAACCCAGAGAAAAGGAGCTCGAAACGGCTTACCTAAACGAGTTAACTGATTTCTCTTCTATAGCAAGAAAACCAATGGCCGTTCGCATCTCGAGTGCGTTCGACGAGATGAAAAGGGCTCGTGCAACTCAAGCCGTGGGGGAAGGACACAGTGCGGGGTTAACGAAAAACCTCGCCAACTGGCAAAAAAAATACCAAACATAAAAGATCACCACGACCAGACCTCCTCTGAATTGGCGACGCATTACGCCTCGATCAGCTCGTCCGTAGTCTCCGACGGCTACGCAGTCGAAAGAGTCAGCGACGAGCCAGCTTTCTTGAGCACGACGATAAAGAAGCCCTCACAAAAAAGAAGCCCTTAAGAGAAAAGGGGGCCCCGCTGGTCCAGGAGTACGACCGCGTGAACCTAATCGTTCGGAAAGAGGCACTCTTCCAAAAAGAGGGACTTCTAGGCGAGCTAAGCACCGACGTCCGGTAAGTTAACCCGGGCCGCGGCCGAGGCGTTCTCCTCTCTATTCAGATGACGAAAAGAAAAATTGAAAAAGGAGAGCCACAGCGCTCCGGAGACCGTATCGAGTATCTGGCGGAACTTCATGAAAAGGCATCTTCTCTTCCACGCTCTGCAACTTCGGCGTCTGGGCCCTCTTAAGATACGTCGCTGTAAAAAAAGGGTCCATCTTAGAAGGGGCAGGCGAGTCGTTGTCTCGCCGGAAACTGCCTGCGATGCACGCGAGAACAATCCCATCTCGACAAACGGTTTCAGGTTGGGGGGGGGAATTCGGAGGAAGGCAAGAGACGACTGGAACACGTGCAACAGCAAAAGCGTCGCTTTTGTGCAGACCCCTTCTAAAAGGAACGATGGACGATCAGCACGAGGAGGGCCGGGGGAAAGCGGAAGGTCGACGAAAAGCGATCAAAAAGGCGGCAGGAAAAAACGCGCGCAGAAAAACGCTCCTTGTCGTACTCGGGTGGGAAGAGCAAGCCTGTTTCACCGAAAGGAAAAGGTGAGCGAAAGGCAAAAGGGGCCGGGAGAGCATCACTAGGTAATAGGGATCACAGCCAAATAAGACAGGACGCAGACTTTTGGTTTCCCATTCCAGGGCCCAATGGAGTCAGAGAGACTGGACGAACCAAGCGAGATCAACAACAGAGGAGGCGTTCGCTGGCCAATGAGATCCAGCTGATTCGGTCGACTGGCCCTTCAGGCGCCTGATGCCCTGTAGCGACTCGGAGGAGCCGAGCACTAGTATGGCATCAAAAGACTCCGAGGTTGTAGAAGGTAGAGGCACAGGATTCGGGCGACGCGGGGAAAAAAACCTGGAGGAGGAAAAAGGATAGGCAAAACGGAGATCAACTCTTACGAAAGCATCGCCGTCATGCGAGCCCGCTGGCGCGAACCGCCCTTGTTCAACAAGCGGGGAACCAAAAGGGCGTCAGGGGGGGAGGCGAAATTCCAGTTTGCTGAAATCTTGACGAGCCAATGGAGGCGAAGGAAGGGCTTTAGTTTCCTATTTCGGACTGGGCGCTGTCCGTGACTATGCTAACGAAAGGGAAAAGCAAAAGAGGGGCAGCGAGGACCCTTAAACGCGACGGACAAAGCCGCACATCTCTTGAGGACAGAAAAGGATAAGCATCCTGGAGCATTCTAGAGACTCCTCCCGCAGATTCAGAAGTATCAGCAATCAGGGATTGACAAACGAAATCTCTCGAAAAAAACAAGGTAGGCTTTACAAAGAGGAGTTCGTGAACGAAACCTTCGACGCATCATACCTTCTCTCATCTTAAGATGAGGAAGCCAGATTGGTACCGAGAGGGAAGGGGGACGAACCGACGAGGTGGAAACGCTCGGACTAGAGAGTCGCCGGGATAAGGACTGCTATTGAAGTAAAGGGGGGGAAAAAGTCGGGCGGCATCTCGAATCTCTCCCTTCGCCGACCGAGGCAACATAATCGAAGGGCCAGGGGGCTCACTCCTCTGTCGCGGAGAAAGCTGTTTTGGTGGTCCACCTGGTCCCACTTTCAGGGACACCTCGGGGTATCCACGCGCCCCGTGAGAGAAACGAGAAGGAGAATAGGACGGTGCCACTGAGAGAAAGAGGGATCCGCAGAACCGTTTCTGAAGGGAGTCATGTAAAAGGAAAGGAAGTGCTCTATACAACGCGACCATAGGAGTTTTCGTCGAGAAAATAACACGCTATTCCGGTAGCTCAGGGAATCCGCAAATTTAGGAAAAGAAGGATACGGATCATCTCATCGCCACCCATCTGCGTCCGAGGGTGGCTCGCTAGGGAGGGGATTATGAGAATCTCAGCTCGATGCGGGACCCTGGAATGCTCCTCAATAAGAACGGAATAAGAAAAAAAAGCCGTCGCCTCTACCTCAAAGACGGAAGGAGGGGGGAACGACTAGGGAAGAAGCTGGATGTGGCCTTTCTGGAAAAGAGAACCGGGAAGCGATCAAAAACACCAACTCGGTTTGGCCGCTCGAATAAAAAGGGCTTCGGAAGGAGTCTGCGGAGGATTCTTCCGCCTTAAGGCTTCGAGGAGATGAAAATAGAGAAGGGAGAAAAAGACCCCGCCCGCGCGCTGCAATCAAGAGTCAGGTGGTCTTTGCTAGTTCCCACAAACGAACAGGGGTGAGGGACTTTACTAAACCCTACGGAGAAAAAATAACGGGGGGGAAAGATGAATGAAGGGGGTCAATCACAGAGAAGTCGGGCCGAAAACTTCTCAGGAAGAATCGCGGTCCGGCCATCGTACGTCTACCCGATTTCACCAAGTAAGACGAACTTGTTCGGGCTCGAACAGCGAAGAGCAACTGGGGCCAAAAGGCCAGGAAACGACAGATAAACCTAATTAGGAGGAGAGCGTGGTAAACGATGGAGAGGATTCAGTCTTCAGTAAAGTCTGGCATCGACTCAGAGGAAAGGAACGGCCACGACCTAGGAAAGGAGAAGCAGGAAAAAGGGCGACCACTAAACCTCCAATCGTGGACCGGGCGCTGCGCACAGAGAGGAACGCGCTTACAGACTTGGAAAAGGGAGGAAACGAATACGACAAGGGGAAAGAGCTTGGGAGATTTCTTAAAGCTGGGGGATCGTCGGGGAGGACACGGCAGCGATATTCTATGATTACGATGTGAGGTATCGGATCCAAGCCCTACTATAAGATCGAGGGAAAAAACGCTTACTGCACTACAATACAGGTGGCCTCTGAAAGTTATTTCGATGTCGGGATGTGGGGGGTCTTTGAAGTACGGCGATGGGGGGCGAAAAGCGAAAAAAAACAGCATGACCATGCGCCACGAGACCGTGTCCGTGACCCAGAACCCGTCAGAGAATCGACCGCCTACAACGTTCCCCCTGCAACTAGAGCGCGTTGGGGGAGCACGAAGGAAAAAAGGGAGCTGTAAGTTGAACCCAGGGTTAAAGTCCAGAACAGGGGAGGAATCGCACCTGCGCGCTGAAACTCGTTATTTGAGAGAGCGAAAAAAAGAGTGAAGGTGGGAGAAAAAAACAAAATGAGAGTCTAATTTCCATAATC
>Ga0179593_1416602_pt1 | contig 13922 bp, 8 predicted proteins | sample CZODoug2_1_08_16_FD_185931 | JGI IMG/M metagenome (GOLD analysis project Ga0179593, IMG submission 185931) | Vadose zone soil fungal communities from Angelo Coast Range Reserve, California, USA - CZODoug2_1_08_16fungal (PacBio error correction) | ecosystem: Environmental > Terrestrial > Soil >...
CAGCGTCATTAACAACGAAATCCCACAGTTTCAGGTCTTGCCGAAGGTCGGGGGTTCAATCCGTACCCCGTTTCCAGGAAAGAGGTACAAGGTGGGGGGGGTGGGATGTCCCGCCCGGTATCCTAAAATTCCTTGAACAGGAAAATTGGAAGAATTAACCTCGCACTCGCCTCCCTGAGCAGGGGGCAGGAGGAGGGCCCACTTACGAAGCGATATATCTAACCAAAGGGAAAATTGAAAGCGTTACTCATTGCTACCAGTACGGAGAGAACCGGCAGAGGAACCAGGGGAAGAGAAAGAAGAAACCTAAACGCTCCATACAGACAAATAATGGTGAGTTGGGATCACCCGTTCGGGGCAGTACTAAGAAACTTCAAGTGCATCTTGGACAGTAGATGCGGAAAAGAGCGAGTTGTGTGACTTGTATCCGTTCACAGGATCCAAGAAAAAGGCAGCAGAAAGGTCATCATCTCAGAACTCCCGGGACAAAATGAGGAGAAAAGCTTTTGGAGAATTGGGAGACAGTGAACGGAACATCACCGAGGTGGAAATCTTGCCAATTCCGTCTCTTCCGAAAAAGCGAGAGAAAAAAACCCTCCGTCGCTGCACCCAACGGGATTGTAAACGGGGTGTTTCCACCTTATTTGATGGCCGTAGGTGGAGCTGACTTACATCCCGGATCTTCAATGGGGGCCACAAAGACCGCCTTTACCCATTTGCGGTACGTGCTAGGGCATACGAACAGGGATGAAATTCATTGTGTCCTAAGAGGAAATGACCCCACCTCTCAATCACTCGACAGCAAAACGGATACCTATGCACTGGCCGAATAGTCACAAACTTTTGGGGAAGGGAAACAAGGTCGTAAACGTAGCTCTTGTCCTGTATGGTATCTGAGGGTTTAGAAGATAATGGGAATGGGCGAAACAATCCACCAGAATCCGTCAGCAATCAGCTCCCTTACGCCGGAAAGGGGGCGAGGGAAATACTAAGATTCAAAAGTTAACACAACGGAACATAGGGTGGTGTTCTTTCCCCGCAGGAGATTGGGAAGAAAAATAAAACCCTGCCAAAAAAGAAGGGGGGGGCAGAAAAACCAAGCAGGAATCCCATTAATCCGGTGATTGTTGGGGGAAGACAACGGGGGAAAAAGAAAAAGGGCCTTTGAAGAGTGCAATCAAGCTCGAGTCGACGACGAGTCCTACGTCGCCAGTGGAGCATGCCCAGTGATTTTTACAAACCCTTTTACCTTAGGGTCCACGGTCACAGCGTTCGCGTTCAGGGTCGAAAACACGGTGGAGCGGTGTGGGAACATTGGAACCTCAAAGGGTTGCTTGGGCACCTCCCCGCCTGGTCCACAGGTCAAGGAGTTAAAGTCTCACCTTCGCATCATGGGGTTTGTGCCCGAAAACCTTGGAAAAATTTCCCGCCCACACCGGATTAAGCAGTGCGTAAGGTCCATATTCGAGCCTGCCGCTTTCCAGTTGCAGCCGTGGGGGAGTGGGTTGTACCTGCGCTACCGTTGACAGACCGGACTGCACCACCGCTTTGCTTGAAAAAGACAACGAGAAAACACGCTTCTTCAGGAATTTTGTTCTTTTACTTGCGTAGGTGAACATCAGTACCTGGGGGGGGGGGTAAGGGGTACAGTGCTACGTCTGGACCCCACACAGGGGAAAAAACACACCACGAGTGCTCCCGGGAAAGGGTGGACGCCAGGCATAAAGGGATAGAATGAAGGCGAACTCATCTACGACAAGGTAGGAATAACGATACTTACTAAAAAGGTTGCGGTTAAACATTCTCATTGCCCACCACTGGATAAGGGCTGCATTTACCTCCCGCCGTGTCGGGAAGCCAAGTAAAAAAGAAAATACCCAACAAGATTACGACGAGGGAAAGGACGAAAAAGTTAAAATCTTTCCTTCTACTCCCGGTCGGGAAAAAGGGCGCCTCTCAAAAATATGGGGGGGGGGGGGCGGAGCGAAACTACAAATCATCAGACTTTATACGGCGAGAAACGGCACGCCGGGGGTTTAAGTTACCGTCCCGTCGTAAGACACCGGGGCCTGTACGCCGTCTTGGGGCCGCAAAGAGCACAAGGAAAGGATCTAAACTGGCTGCGGATCTTCAGTCGGCGGGGAAGGGAGGAAAGTGTCACACCCGGCCTCTAGCTAGGCTTCAAGCAAGAACGTACATTGAGAAGGAGTGAGCAGAGGAGGATAGGGGGAAGACGACCTACCAGATATCCAGACCGTAAATACAACCGTTAGCGCGGGAGGAAAAACGAATAATCGCTCTATAGAAACTAGCCCGGATTAGACGGAGGCGGGGGGGGGACCGGGGAAAAAAGGGACGGCCGACTGGTAGGTCCTGCTTGGGGGAAATTTTTGAGCCACCTGTATCGTGGGTAAGGCAGACGCCAGAGAGAGGAAGAAAGTACCTGCGAGATTGAGGCTAGAACGCGGGGCAAAAACGGGTCGGGTACATTTGCCCCGATTCCTCAGGCACGCCCTCGCGGACGCGTCGGGACTGTGAGAAGGCGGTACCCATATGGGAGGTGCGTGCGGGTCAGCAGAGAAAAGGGAGAAGGATCACAGGGTCGAACCAGCTCCTAGCGAAAAAAAAGAAGAACCCTCCAACTGAGACCTTGGTGTTATAGGCGTCGGGTGTGGTAGACCAATAAAGGGAGCACCAAAAAGGATTCCCAGAACAAGAGCCGCCGGGGGCCCCGGTGTAACAGAAGTGCGTAATATTATGTTTGAATGGGCAGGGAATGAAAGCTTGGAAGGAGTAGGGTCTCCCACCTATGGGAAGGAACATCCGCTGCGAACGTAGGGCAAGGACTCCTGAAAACCTTCTTTTTGGTGGACGAAAAGGTAAGGGGTAAGGAAAGATCTGAGCCCCCTTAGTATCAATCCTAAGCAATGCCGAAATTTGGAGAGGGACCCGGCATCACCTTATAGTAAGGAGAAAGGAAGGGAAAGATAATCAGGGTGAAAGACGTGAATTCGGGTTCAAAATCAGGTCGCAGGAATGAAAAAAATGGAAAGGGCGCGTTTCAGCCAGTCGGTGAGGAGAAAAATTGGCAGATCTGTTGTCGACGAGAGCGCAAGGGGAACCGGAGGTCGACATCATCGTGAGGACACATAAAAGCAGGTTTACTAACTCTGGCCCTTCTACAAATGCTAAGAGGGTCTCGCAATTGAGGTCATTAAGGGGGGGTGTTGATAGGCTGAACGCACAGAAGAAGAAATAAAGCTTTTCTTCCAAGTATCGGGATTATACATGTAGGAGTGAGGGGATCGCTCGTCCAAGCATAGAAAGGTGAAGCTTAAAAGAGAATTCGAAGGGAGACCTCCTTAAATCGTGAGTAAGGTGAATGGAACTCTAATAAGGAACCAACAGACGGAAGAGTCCTGAAAACCTAGGTAAGGGAATTACGGAGAGAAAGCCGAAGCTGAGGAAGAGACAGAGGGGAGACCTTCACTGATACTGGGATGGACCTGGTTCTATCACTTTCTCTACCGGTGCGCCAGAAACTGGAGGAACCGCGGTAAAAAAAACTTATACATCTTTTCTACAGAACGGAGCCATTCATAGGCTCTCAAGTGCCGGACGGACCAGGAAAAAGCTAGCAAGGCTGAGACAAAAAAAACGGGAGTAGAAACAGAATCTCGCGCGGGAATCTTCTGAATCCTGGACCCGCGAAGGAGGGAGGGGAGAAAAGGGCATGTCAGCAAGGTATTCTACAACTGCTAGACGGTCGGGTTGGACTCCCCGAAGGCTAGAGGGGATGGCAAACGAAGGAGCGACTGAATAAACGCCTTCCCATGAAAATCAATGTCTTCAGAGAACGCCCGAGAGGGGGAAAAGGCGGCTACAGAAATACGGACGCCTTGGCCGGCCGGTCATCAATGAGGGGACGGATCCAGGAGATTCAAGGGTCCCAGCTCTTTAAGCGGGCGAGGTCGGGAAGGAGCAGAAGAAGGTCAGAAAGCACTAATTGACTGGTCAAATCAAGGAGGAGGGCGCACAAAAGAGTTCAGGAGAGGGAGGGCCTGGCCGAACAAACAACACATGGACTCATACAGCTGTTCAGCGCAGAGGAACGACCTTGAAGCCGCCACGCCGCCGTCAAAAAGCACTGATGTCGCCGCTCGGGGTAGGCATTATTCGCAGCCAGCCCTAATTGGAGAGGGGATAGAGAATAACCTAGCTTGCAAAGGATGTACGGCAAAAATTTACCACGCATGAATCCTGGAGAAGGAGGGGGCGCTGCCCCCGGCTGAACACAAAGAAAGAGGATAGGAGCATGTACAGGTTCATGCTTCCCCCTAGGAGGGGGGAGGGGGGGGAATGCAGGGGGTCCAAAAATGGCATCATACGGAGCGAGATGAGCCTAAAGAAAAAAACCGTGTCTTCAAAGTATGCTCTACTCTTCGTCAAAAACAAGCCAATTCGGGCTTAGAGGAAGGGGAACCTCTACGGGTTACGTATGATTGGCCCCTCCCATGGAGTGGATGGGGGGGAGACCAATTCCATACTGAAATGAATGAAAAAAAACGAGGGCGGAAAGCAGTCGCGGCCGGAGAAGGACCGGTTTATCGCCTACTTATTAGGTCGAGGTGGAAGGCTACAGGTTAGATAATCGGTCACGAATGAAAAGGGGTGAGGTGAAACGTCGACGCCAAACATCACATCAAAAAAGTGAAGGGGGGGGAGGACTGAATTTGAGTCAGTTCTTCCTACTAATACGGAAGTTCGGATTCTACCCGGGATCGTGAACCTAACCATAAGGGGTACCGCGAATAGAACTGGATAAACATACTCTCTCCTCTATCGGCCAGAGGGCTCCCTGGACAGAACCCGGCGGACAGGACGGTCCCACTAAAGAGAAATCGAAACAGTTGAAGTTCAAGCGCGCACCTGGATATGACAAAAGTAAGGTGGACGGACAAAAAAAGTCAACAATTGACTTGATAAAAGAGGCTAAAAAAGTGGCCGGAAGCAACATGAAAGGACAACCGATTACTTCCGTTAAGGGGGAAGAAAACTCACTACTTGGCAGTAGCGGAAGGGAAAGATGTGGGAAACCGGATCAGAGAGCCTGCGAGCCCGTACGCATAGAGGGGGGCCAGAAGGAAAGGGATCGGGGCTTTATCCTCAGAGGTTATAGACGAAGAAGCAAGAAAAACAACAAACCCAGCAGCATAAACCGGGGTCATGGTTGAGCGCAAACTTCCTTTAACCGGTCCTTCTCTAAGAATGAAGGTCGAATCGCAAAAAGGTCTGAGATTGAGTCCGGAGAGAACGGCGCCGGTCGTGAGCTACCGCAACAAAAGGTTAGAAAGGGTAAAGACCAGGTAAGCGGAAGTATTCGGAAGTAATGAAGGACCCATCAAAGAGCTGGCAGCGGACCTCCTAGTTTCTTGGACTCCGAACGGGAGACGAAAAAAAGAGGACAGGGGGTAGTAATTGCCGCTTTCTGGTGTGGACAAAGAAAGGGCGGGGAATCATAGGTCTACTACCTTGAAAGGGGGATAGAATATGAGACCACGGTCAAGGGCTTGCCCGTTGGCTTCCATGTAGCCCAACCTGGGTTCCAGTGGTGTTGGGGGAAAGGTGGAGCTTTTCTACCAGAAACGGTACAAGGAAAACACAGGCATCATTGGGACCCTCAAAAGGGCAAGGGCCGAAAAGAAAACACAGCGGGAGTTGGGGCAGGGGGGAGTGAAGGGGTGTCACAATCCACCTCTATATTTGTAAGGTCAGGTAAAGCGGGGCGAGCCTTCAAGAGATGAAACCGGGTCGAAGCCGGGGAAGGAACGCGCGAAAAAGGGCACCATACGTAGTTACCTAGGGTGGGCGGACCCAAACTGCTGCCCGAATGGCAAACAACAAGTGCTGGATGCAGGGTTGCGCTCCTGACCAACAGGGAATTGCGGGACCAGTTGTTTTTGAAACAAAAAAATGTGTTCCGTCGGAAAAAGGGTCCACCCCTTAGACTTTCCAACTACTGTTGTTCAAGAAAACAAAAAGCAACCGAGTGGTAGACCGTGAAACCAATCCGGGGGGAGTGGGTCAGAATAATAATCATCATGCTAAGGGAATGAAATGTCATCAGCTCGTCAGACGGACATCAGTCCACGAAGCTCCCCTGTTGCTTCACTCAAGTCTGAATTCTAAAATGGGGAGAAGGGGAGGGTGGGTCGGTGGATGTGGGTGGTGGCCCTGGGTTGGCTTTTTGAAAAGCAGACGCAGGCCATACCAACGTGGCGTTGGTTTTACAAAAGAGCAGGAGATAGCTCAGGGAAATGACATTCGGAAGGGCAGCGGGGGGGGAAGTACGGGATATGTGTTCAGGCGCGAGGGGGACAAGGAGATGCTGACTCCACCACTCGATCATGAATTCCACGAAAGGAAAAAAGGGATCAGTCATCGTGCCGCGTCGCCATGATCGTGTCATGGGCAGCGCGGTGGGGATTGGGACAGAGGGGAGTCGCGCGTGGCGGTTGACTCGTGCCATGGCATCGAAAAAGTATGGTACTAACATTCATCTACCTTCAATCCACAATGGCAGCTTGTATTGCAATGAAAAAGAAACGCTTTCCGTTCGCAGGAACAAAAAAAAAAGGAAAGGTTCATCTAACCTAACCGAATGTACATCACTAGTGGAACCAAAAAGAACAGGGGGGAATCTTGGGAATGGCCGGACTTAGCCGGGAGGGGCGGTGGGAGGAGAGCTGGGCGATTTCATCTAGGGTAAGGGGGACTGATGGTTAAAAAGAGGTTAGGTTCCGACTTTCGACGTCTGCAAACTCCGGCGCTTCGACTGTGGGAAAAGAGACAAGCATTGCAGTAGGGAAAGAATTTCTCGGCTGGCTGCGTAACTGAACTTAAAATAAGGAAGACAACACCGCGTGTCAAAACCGGGACTTCACAGGGCTGCTTCGGGAGGAAGGGAAAGCTCACATTTGGCATGCTCCACCGGCGAAATTTCAAACGCCTGTTAGGGAAGGTAAAGGGGGCGTCGAGGATTTTTATGGGTCAGCTTTGGGGGGGGGGGGGAGGAACTTTTACTTATGCCGGGCCGACCGGACAACTGCTGGCTTTGAAAAAACAAAAGGGGCCCGAGTTATGGGAATCTGGGAGAAGGGGGTTCAAACAAGCCGAACAAGGATGCGCGGTAAAGCTCCAGCTAAAAAGAATTCAACTGAAAGGCCTTCGCGTTTTCAACTACGGGGAGGGGGAAATTACATACTTCCAACATCTGCGTCGAGCGATGAAAAGACTGGCCAGCAAATACACACACATTATGAAAGAGCAAAAGTTAAGAAACGGGAGAGACGTACCAGGGACCGGGAAGCCTGCCCCCTAAAAACTGGGTCGCGTCGTGAGCAATACAATGAAATCAACACAACAAGGGGAGGGGGGAAAGGAAGAAAATAAGCGGGGGTTATCAGGTAGCCTCTCCTGGGGAAGGCTGACGAAAAAGGGGAGGAAGTGGTGCGCCGGTACACCTGTTGGCAAAACTCCCTGCCGAGTTCGGGTTGGAACAGGGCTTCAGCCCGTGATCCTCGGAAAAAGAAAAGAAGGAAGGGGGAAGGGGTATAAGCCGGAGTTAAGTCATATGATCACAAGGCGAAGGAGGGGGATGGGAACGGCGGTCGCCCATCACGCGACTTTGATGGAACCAGTCAAAGGGGGGGACCGAGAGAAAAAGTGACTAAAAAAGAATATGAATTTAATTAAGGTGCCCAAGAAGCTGAAAAACACTAAATCGCGCCGCGACAAAAAGGCTCTTCCCGCAGCGGTAAAGCCACTGAGCGGGCGAGACGAAAAGAAGGAGGTCAAGGAGAACAGTGTAATTCCGGGGGCCGGGCTAGTGTGGAAGGCCGGGCAACGTAAGGCCCTTAGAAATTAAGAACTGGGCTAACAGGCAAAAGGGGAGCTCAAAATTTCCTAAGGCGACGTGCAGTTAAGGAAAGCACGAGGTGCAAGAGGGGCTCAAGGGCAACACGGTTCCGCTAATAACCGAAATCCCCGGAAAGAAGGACCGGCCATTACCCATGCACCGGTGACTGGGAAGACTAGGGGAATGGATCAGTAGTGAAGGCTAACGAGGGCATCAGATTCAGTCAGGGGAAGGGGAAAAGTCAAAGAGTTCCTTGGGTAAAAAAAAAACTTTGCCTCGTGATATAGGTAGGTTTGGGTCAGAATCAGAATCGGCACTTCACCAACCCGAGACAGTTGCCCTCGTGACCATCACACCTCTAGTATCATTCCGATTAAAGAAGAGGAGGAGGGCTTCCAAAAGGTTCACGAAAATGCTCTTATGTGAGAAAGGAAAGAGAGGTGGGGTAGGGGGCGAAGATCAGTTGCCTCCTCCAGAAATACAAAACCGCCTCAGAAAACAGCACAAAGAAAGCTTCCAGGCAGAACTGTCCGGGGAGAAGCGCGAGAGGATTACGTTACAAAAACGAAAATGTTGTCAGTGGGCGGCCTAGAAAAGGAAAAGGACCTACACCAGGCAAACACCACCAGCCAAAGGAAGGCACCAGAAGTGGCGTAATAGACAACAGAGCGGTAGAAGACTTGTGGGGGGGGAGACACGGTTGATTCAGGAAGGACTAATTTCCTTCAGATAGAGACTCGTTACCTTTCATAGCTCATGCACCAAAGGAGAGGTGGGGAAAATAACCGTTGCAGGGAATAGCTGAGTGGCGCGGTTGGTGGGGAGAAAGCCCATGAGGGGTTCACGAATACTCCAGGTGGAAAAGCAGGAAAGGGTGGTTTTCCCCCCCTTGGGCAAAGCATCCCGGGTGCGGCTAAACAACAGGCCTTTGGGTGGGACACGCCGGCATGCAGGTTGGTGTACACGCAAACCACACGGACGATTAAACGGTGAGCTGATAGGGGCCCCGGCCACGCTACAGGGGGAAAGGCCGGTTGAATATTCCCTCCAACCACCCGCGAGGGGAGGGGTGGCTGGGGTGACCCCACTCGAACACCTTCATAGGATAGGTCAGGTTATGGGTACGCCGTTTTGACGAAAATCAGATGGACCGGGGTTTTATACGTTTACGGACGAGAAAAACCCGATCACCTATTCAAAAAATCCTGCACGCTCTGCAAGGTTTGGCGCCGGAGAACTGAAGCCCTATCCTGAACTAGAATAGGTCCAGGGATGCCGACGTGAGAGACAAAGGGCATGGTGGGTCAAAATAGCGGACAAACTTACTCTCTGAAAGGCCAAAGAAAAAGGTCCTCGCGTCAAGTGAGGAAATCACACGAATATCCACTTCTTAGAAAAGTCCTTAGGAACGCAGGTTAAGAAAAACGGCGCCGACAACTCGCTACGCCATAGGGGAAGAGTGGTGGCTGTAGCCGGCACACCGCTTCTGACGGGAGGAGGGAACTTAAGACGGGACCAGGCGCTCTTGAGAAGGGCCTAACCTTCAAACAGATAAGAATCGTAGTCCTGTTCGAAGAGGAGAAAAAGTCGGGAAATCTTAGCGTCCTCGCTTATAGGGATATGAATAGGTAGTAGACATCAGGGGAAAGACGCACAAAACCCTAGGGAACAACACAAAGAGGGGCAAAATAGACCTTCAGTGAAGCTTTGGGAGACCCTAAAACAGGGAACAGGGGCTAGAAAGTCGGGAAAAAGAGTTCTGGCATCTAGGACAAAGAAAACAAAATGAACGCTCATCTTTGTTCCGGACTCCCGGCCACCGGGAGTCCAAGGGGGAATTCCAGGCCATCCTGTGATTTTTAAGTAAATGAGTCGTGGAAAGATCAGTTGGGGCCGAGCGCCGGAATGAACGGGACGGTCTAAAGCGAGAACGGAACAGGGTAGGTACCCAGGGGGACCAAGATTCCTCGGAACACGAAAAGTCTGTTTTGCCTCGCAAAATTTTCTCTGTCCGGTAACACTAGTGAGGGGATGTTGCGGGTAAACGACGACCTGTAGAATTCTTAAGAACTTAGCGAAAGCATCTCAAGACGAAGAGAATCACAAGTATCTCCAGAAACTGCTCCGGGGAGGGTTGGGTGGGCCATCACGAGAAAAAGGGGGGAGGAACGGGTGAACAACGACCTACTTGAAGAGGGAACCGTGAGACCAGACGCTACATCCGCAGGTGAAGGATGAAAGGGAGGGGACGCGGGATTTGTGGGGTAATTAACGTCAAAAAGTAGTAGGTCGCCAAGAAAGAAATGGGGAGGAAAAAATGTCCCTTTCTTCCCTTCTGACGCCTCGAGGAAAACCAACGCAGGTGATTGCGTGTGGGCTAGGGGGTAGTCTGAATAAAGGGAACGGGAAAAAGTGAGGGGGAAAGCCATCTCTCATCAGTATGGATCCACTTTGGATGTTAAAAAGGAAAAGAAAAAGAGGATTCAGGGGAAATCTGACAGCTCGCCGCCCGGGAAGGTCCGGTTGGTCCGCAAAATCCGACTAACTACGGCATATTCATTCAAAACCGCGGTCAACAGGATGGGGAAAATCCGTCAAATCTTCTTTTGAGTTACTGGGAGACAAGGCGGAAGGCGGTTCGCATCCATCTAACTAATAGATCAACCGGTGACGGGGACAAGGGTGGAGGGAAACCTCAAAAGTCGCCATCAAGATCAAAAGGGCTGCTCTCCGGTCATCAGTCCCCCGAAGAAAGAAAAATAGTGGCGTCCAGTCGCGGGATTTACATTGATCGTGTAGGGGAGAAGGAAGGAACATCGAAAAGACCTGGAAAAAAGTGCTCATCGCGGAATACATCGGGTAGAGGCGGGGACGGGAATGAGCACGTCCTCAGATCCCAGAAGGGAAATGGGACTCGGGATAAAGCAAAAAAAGGTCCGACGTAGAATATTAGTAAGTTAGAAATCGGCGGACTGGGGCGGGTATCTTGACAAGTGGAAGGACGGAAACTTGGCTATCAAGGGCGCGAAAAAATAGGGTGCCCACCCAGGGAAAGAAAAAAAGACAATTCGGGAGACTCCAACCCTATGTAGACTCGGTGGAGGAAACGGAGGGAAAAAAGCCAGGTACGATCGTACTGGAGGTGCCCGTCTTAAAAAGACATAGACGCGACGTCCGAGAAAAAACAAAAACGGGAAGAGATGAGCATCCTTAGTCCAAAACCAGGAAAAGAGGGGGAGGGAGAAATTAAAGGTCGCCAAGGTCGCATGAGGTCACGAGCAAGGGACGGTGGCTCGCCCCGTGCAAAGACTGGGATCAAAACGCGCACTTGGAGAAAGGACCGTCCCAAAACTGGGTAGGCCGAAGAAGGCATAGGAAAGCAGCCGACGGCGGATTCGATCCATTCACCGTAACGGGGGGGAAATACCCGTACAGGACTGCCAGGGGGCAGGAGAGAAGAAATACGGCCACGAGGGGAAGGTCCGTAAGTTGAGAGATCTGGAGCCAGGAGAGCGGGCCGAAAAACTACAAGCACGGAAAGGGGGTGCGAACGCAGAACGTACGAAAACGGGAGTCAATGGGGATTGAGATTCTGACCGTCAGACGAAACTGAAAGAGACGCCACCTTCGGAAGCTCTCCTGGGAAGGGGGGAAGAAATTCAGAAACGTAAACCTTCTGAGTCGGGGTTAAGGGGAGAGAGGGGTCGGGATTCAAACAGAATGACTCCTCTTGCGAGGGCCTCTATAAGAAACCCCATCCCCGTAATCTAGGCAGAAGAGTAATACCACCGAAAATTTTGGGAATACTGCTCCTTCAGGGAGAAGTCTTTAACACAGACGGAATATTTCTTTATAATTTAAATGTAAATTCCCAACCGACCGTCTGGTCGGGCAGGCCGGGGTAACTCCAAGCGGCATCACGCACGGCGCGATGGAGTACTCCAACGGGCGGCACAGGCGTACTAAAAGCGGGTTCAAACCAACTCAAAATCACCAGAGGCTGCTGGGGAAAGGAACAAACGCTAATTCTACAGGGGATGTTCCAGAAAAGGGGGATGGTGGGGCTACCTACTACTGACAAAGAGGAAAGGAAAGTCCACCTCATCTTGGAAGGGAAAAAGAAAACTCCAACGGGACACCCCTGGAATTTCGAGTTTGGAGGCGAGGGGGAGAAAAAAAGGGGGGGTTAAGACCGCGTTGGGAAACTGACAATTGTAAGGGGAGAAAGGACGACGAACACAGACGAAGCTGTCACCCCTGCAGTGGGAAGGTGCTGAAGGAGGGGTGTCTCAGGGGTCCGCTGAGAAACAGAAAAAGGGGGCCTACGACGGAGACCTGAGGCTTCTACCTCACAGGAAAAGAAAATATGTTGGGGTAGACGATAGGGAAGCCACAGGGGGACGACAGACGAGGATACGGCCTAGGAAACTTTGAGCCAAGTTACCACGAAAAAAAAGGTTCGGGCCGCTTTCCCTATCTTCACGAGATCTCGGAAAAGTAAGGACATCTTGGGAAACCGTAATTGAATCAAAAGGTTTGCAATCCAAAGGAAGGGGAGAAGGAGGAGAACGGGACGGCATCATCCTATCATGAAACCCGGAGAGTTCGTTCGAGCGAGAGGATGTCTTCGGTCCTCACGAAAACAAAAGTGAAAGTGAACATTCAATGCTAGAGGAAGTGATCGTCGGCATCACGGAGCAACCGATCCTCTAATCAACCTGCTAAAAAGGGTCCATTTTCCTTAATGAGGCCGCTCGAGAAAAACTGTGCCGGATGGGTTTTACACTCACTCAGATAATCCGCACCGCAACGAGGAAAAAAAGGGAAGATATAGGATACAAGTACTTTTAAAAATCACGGGGTGCTGAAAAAGAGGGACGGTGAGGCACACGGGAGTCGTGGACGAAAGGACGGGAGAGGACCGTGGGCTTCGTCCCAACAAAATCAGTCAAGTCGTCTCAGGAGTGTCGCCACGGAGAAGGAAGAGAAAAAAACGTTTCCTACTAACGGTTGACAAAAGACCGAAGGGTAGGGATAGGCTTGGGACAAAAAGTTACTACTACACAAAATATAGCATTGGTCTGGCCGGGGGAAAGGAGAAGGGGGCCAACGACCCTTAAAGGAGACTAATCTGTACGAACGGGGTGCCCTAGAGGAAGATTATCTTCCATACTTCTTCGACAACTTGATAGAAGTGATATGGGTTTGCCCTTTATCTGTTCTCAGCGCAGAAAAAGTTACCTACACCGGCCCGACTGAGTGTTTTAAAACACCAGAGGTACCCCTTAACACATAGAAGATAATCATCAGTTTTCTCTTCGTTTGAACCCGAATTCTAATGAGTGTCCAGGAGCGGGAAAGAAACTCAAAGTGCGGCCCAATTGGAAACCAAGGGAGGCCGGGGCAACGGAATACAATCAAAATTCACCATAAATCTTGCGCAAGGTTAGGAAAAAAAACTTCCAGAACGGGCCAACATTGTTCTGACCGTCAGTGGCTCGCAGAACAAAAACTGGACGCTGCCAATGAATTTTGTTCACACAACTACAAAACCTGGATGTCACCCAGGGGGGAGGGACACAAGTAGTGAGATGATGCAACTCATTGTTCCATAACCCCAACCAAGAGCAGGCCTTTTACCTACGAAAACGTAGCAAAGGGTTGGGGGTTTGTAAAATACTACATGGTCATAGAATGGAGACGGTGCCCTTCCCGAAGGAATAAGCTGAGAAACGGCCATCTTAAGAGCAAGACTTTTAAAAACAAAAGGGTGCAAAAAGAGCTAAGCTGGGATGTCAACCTAGGGAGGGGGGAGGGAGGGGAGGGGTGGCCGGGCGTCTGGTTGACATCCGGAAGGTCAAAGACAACCTCGTGGAGGGGGTGGGGTTACGTCGCCTAAAGGGGGCTCTGATCCCTGACTAGAGGAGGGGAGGTAGTCTTTCTTAACCTTTCTGGAATGGGGGATCCATTGAGCTACAGAAACGGAAAGACCTGACCGATCCCT
>Ga0179593_1571889_pt1 | contig 13922 bp, 15 predicted proteins | sample CZODoug2_1_08_16_FD_185931 | JGI IMG/M metagenome (GOLD analysis project Ga0179593, IMG submission 185931) | Vadose zone soil fungal communities from Angelo Coast Range Reserve, California, USA - CZODoug2_1_08_16fungal (PacBio error correction) | ecosystem: Environmental > Terrestrial > Soil >...
TGGAGTCCGTTAAAAAAGTTGAACTCCCTGAAAGAAGGACCATGGGGGAAACAAAAAACCGGGCTTCTAGATTAAGCCGTCACGCGAGGACCCGAAGATTTTCGGGAAAAGGGCCAGGACTCCGAAAAGTTTGTGCTTTGTGTACTCTCTTAATTCTAAAGGCGGGGGGCGGGAGGGGGGAAAATTTTTGCTCAGGAGGGGGTTTGGCGGACGTAGGATGCTTCGAGAGAGGGTGGGAGCACCGAGCCAAACAGGGGGAGTTTTATGTCGTTTGGGAAACCATTCGCCTTCGGAGAGGCTCCTAAGAGAAACGAAAAAAAAATAGGGGGGGTACGACAGCATGGTAGGGGTTCTCGCATCATGTCGCTTGGGCGGGGGATTTGAAAAAGCCGAGGAACCTATGTTATACCCAAATTCAATCAAGAAAAATACTGACAAGAGTACAAGGGGCTTGCGGAAAGGGTTACTCCCAGGAAGAGGGTGAGTGCTGAAAATAGAAAGAAGGATCTCGACCCCCAAAGCGTTACGGAGGGGTTAGCATTTGGTTAAAGGGGTTCTGCACTGAATCATGGCGACTCACGAAAGTAAGAAAGGAACCGCGAAATGCCTCTTAAATAAGCAAAAAAACAGGTCTTGGAAGACAACTTGGAGGGGAAGCTGGCCCGAGAGGCAGGACTCATCCTCCAACCGACACTTGAATGCTGGGGGGGACTCAGACCGCAGACAGGGTGAAAAAAGAATTACAATGCCGTGCGAGCCCTTCCCACTACCGGAATGCTGAACAACGGTGGAAAAGGGCAAGAGTCAATCACATGGGGGCATGGGGCAAAGAATGCTGCCGTTCCCGACTGGCCCCTGGGGAAAGGGAGTCTAGGTTCCGTGGGGGTTGAGGAACGAGCTCCGCCGAGAGTTTGGCCGAGTACCGGGGGTTGGTGATGGCCTCCGGAAGGGGGGGAGGGTCGTGAAAGAGAATAGGGGACCATTGGCGGGACAACCTTGAAAACTCTTTGTCGATAGGTTATTAAGGTTTGGGTGTCAAGGGAAAAAGGGTCATTTGGGACCCCACAGCGCCATGCACAGACCTGAAAAAACCCATAAGACCCACGAGCAACCGAAAACAGAAGCCAAACAAGCGTAATAACCAGGCATTCTGGGTAAGTCAAGAGGGGGAGGGGGGATAAAAACCGGTGAAAAGGAGGTTGAAGAAAAGCAAAGGGAACGCAACGATGATAAATTCTGGGGAAAAAAAAGGGGCAGACGACCTGTTTTCTCTGGTTTGGGTTCAAACGTGGAGGTCAAGGGGCCCGAATCCTGGCAGGGGCCTCTCCTCGTTTTGGAAAAGGAGAAGGGGGGTCTCGGGAGGAGAATGTGGGGAAAGGGCATGAATTTTGCCAGAAGGACCACGTCATAAGCGCTGCATTTCGGGGCTTGGCTGGAAAAAAGGGTTGGACGCCAGGCCCAGGGAAAGGGATGGGCAGTTCTTGTTTCCCCAACCAGAGCCGCTGGGGGGGGGTAATAGGGAAGCAAAAGTCTGAAACAGGGGATAGCGCGAGGGGGGAATAAAAAAAGAGTGGTCGGGCGACAGTTGCAGGTGGTAGAAGGCCAAAAGGAAGGGCCGGGACGGGGAGACCGGTACCGCCAGGATCCCCATTCTCCTCGACTGAAAAGTGCAGGGGGGTCAGGATCAGAAAGTAGATCTGGAGGGGAACGAGTTACTTAAAATCGGATTAGACTAAACAGCATATCCCGGGGAAAAGGAAGTATACAAGGGTGGGAGGCGACGAGGAATCACTGGCACTTTCAATCCCGGGTACCTCTGCACCAGATCAGAAAGTCAATAGAAAAAAAAACAAACGAAAAGAAAGAAAGACGGAAAGGGTCAGGCCTGGGGAGTAATTTCCCACCTTTGGGGGAGGACACCCTCGAAAAGGGGGGGTTGGGGAAGGGAGGGCGGAGAAAAAACCAGGAATGAAGGACGTCGACCAAAATAGAGCTTGCTATCTCCAGGCAATGAATGAAGGGAAGCGGGAAAACGACTCGCGACGGTGCGTCGGGTACTAAGGGTAAAGGGGGGCTTGTGGAAAACTGTATCCTGAGTCGGAAACCTTTCTAGAAAAGGAATTTAGAGAGGGGGGGGGAGGTCCGAAGGGAGGTGAGGTCTCCAAAAAAACTGCGACCTTCAAAAAAGATTGACAATTCTCACGGCGGGAGGATGAAAGGGGAAAAAAAAGGAGACAACTTAAACGGCACGGCAGTTCCAGGCCGAGACTGCTCTACCGCGGAACTCTCGCCAGGGAGACGTTGGGAAAGGGGTCGAGTAAAAGGATCCCGGAGGGTTGAGCGCGAGGAAGGAGGGGGGGGCCCTAGCGCGGTTTTTATGCCTCCTCAGCCGGCTGAGAGAAAAGGGGAAAATAAGGCTTATGGGTTCATCCCAGAGGACGTTTCTTGGGGATTTTGGGGCAAAAAAACAGCCGGAGGGAGGGGCTAGCAAAAAAGTCTATCAAAAAAAACCGACGGGGGGGCGGGAGGAGAGGGGGCGCATCAGAAAAACTCACTGGGAGAAGAGACGCTCTACTAGGCAGGGATGTCCTCTGGTCAGATTGGGGGGTGGAAGTTAAACAAGAGTTTTTGAGAAAGGGTTAATAAGAGAGGGTTGTAAAGGAGGGTTGTGTTGTGGATCAGCAAAGAGAAAGTTTCTCGCGTTGTTGCGAGGTTCTGCCGCACCGAAGTGGTCGTTCAGGGGGGGAGTTAGGGGGAGGAAAAACATCAAAAAAGGTCAAGTGAAAAGAAACCGCCGACGAGGACTGGGACTGGCGAATCACGAGTCCGCCTACGAATGTCGTGAGGGAAGTCCCTACGGAGATGGTATGCCTTGGAAAGGGGGGAAACAAAAGAAAATCTCAAGGAGGGAATAAAGAAAAATCAACTTGTTTTCATCCGAATCCGCGAGGGTTTCAAATGCCCGGTCGGGAGAGCCACCGAGGGAAAAACATTTCGTAGAGGGGAAATCCGTGAAGCGAAGCGAATAGCCACGGGAAATAGCCAAAGAAAGGGCTGGTGTTACCGACACGGGATTTTTCAGGAAGCCCTGGCACGAACAACGGAAAATGGACCAGAGAAAGACGGGGGAAGGGGATCTTAGCAGAACCGGGGAAGGGCAAACAGGTCCGATTAATGAAAGGCCTGCCCGTAGCGCTGTCCGATAGACACCTGGCCGAACCCTGGGTCCCAAAAAAAGAAGTCTGAAAAAAAATCCGAAGGAAATCGGAGGATGCGGGGACAGGAAAAAAGCCGTTGTGACCTTTTTGTCTTGCGGCTAAAGTTCTGTGATGCGCTCATAGCTCACGATGCTCGAAGAAGAAGGGACCGGACAAAAAAAGCCCACACCAAATCTAAAGTCCGTGGCGAGCATAAATTTCTTTGCCAAGAAAAAGAAAGTCCCTGGCGTGGGGTTGGGGGGGGGGATCAAGGAAAAAAGAAAGAGGAAAAAGAAAATCCAAAAATAACACGAAAGGGAAAATCAGGGTCTGAAGCGTGAAAAATCGGCTCGCAACGAGGGCCGCATCCAGAAAAAAAAACATCTGGGAGGAAAAAGGAAGGTCCTGGATAAAGGGGAAAAAATCCCGGAAAAGAACGCAAAAAAATCGAGCAGCACACTTAACTAAAAAACAGAACAAGCAATGTTTCTGGTTAAACTCTGCGTAAGAGGGACGAGGCACGAATGCTAGGCCGAGGGAATATGGATTGGGAAAAGACCAAGGGATAAAGTTGACCTCGAAATCTCTGCCTTAAAGGAGGGAAAAAGTTCGAAGGGGGAAGTCACAGGAGAAAACTACAGGAACCACGCACGGACTAGGTGCCATGTGATAAAGACGTGTTCGGTGACCGAGTCATTACAATACGGGGTGACCAAAAACAGAGCTGAAGGACTTATCTGAGGAAAAAGCGTAACAAGGAAAAGGAATAACGCGTCGTCTGAGACTAAAAAGGCCTGGTTCTGCAAACCAAAAAAATATACTGCGAGGGACTCTGAAGAAAAAAAAAAAAAAACAGTTGTGCATGCACGACATGATATAACAGAAACTTGGGAAGGAGAAATTCAGAAGGAGGACTTGAGAGCTCGACCAGCAGAGACGACCTTCTTCTACGCACAAGCTTCAAAGTCTCTGGGAAAAATAAGTGAGGAAACTTAAAGGAAAAAGAAAAAACCATAAAAAAAGCACGGGGGCCAAGCACCGGAAGCACACTCTAGAAGGCCCATTTGGCGCCTCCTACACTAAAGACTGAAAAAAGAGAGCCTTTTGAGAAAAACGAATACAGTTTCGGAGAAAACGTCAAAAAAATCAACATGGCCCAAGAGGTCTATCGTCGATCGCAGGAAAAAGTCTCTGACCACAAAGGACCGCAAAGAAAGAGAAACCCGAAGGGCCAGTAGAAGTCCGCCGAACCTAGAGAAAGAACGTTCAACGGTATGATACGGCCCCCCGACCCCCAGAGGGAGAAAAGTAAAAAGGAAACCCGGAAAGAGGTACGATTACCCAATGAGCAAAACGTTCTCAGACGATCAGAAAACCCCCTCCAAGCCGAGGCAAAGAACGCCAGAAGAGAGGGAAGGGGAAGTCCTTCAGAAGGGGAAATCTCACATAGGGAACCAAGGAATAATGGACGCCTAGGTCTGTCAGGAAGAAGGGAGGGAATTGGAGGGGGGAGGGAAAGGGAAAGTTGAGTGAACGAGAAAAGGGGGAACTCACTCAGGTACGTATTACCAAGAACGACGTCAATTAATGACTTGCACGGGTGTCGAAGGGAGGGAACTAAAATATCACAGAAACCGATCGAGAGTAGTAGGGGAAGGGATTTCGTCCAATCAACCGGTGTTGGGGGGGGGGGGTGGTGGGGGGTCTCGTGGAAAGAACCTCCGAAAAGGCGCAAGGCCCGGCATCAAAAGTATCTAAGTCTCAGAGGAAAACTAAAAGAAAGGACAAAAAAATATCAGAGAGAACTAAGTTGAGAAGAGGTCCTCTAACCAGCAGGACAAAACGTCTGCCATAAGAGGGATAAAAGGAATCAAAAAATAAGGGGGGACTAAGAACGCACTCCTCTGGAGGAAGGATCTCAGACGGGGGGAGAAGAGATCTAATTGAAGGGGGAAAAAGAAAGACTTCGAAAGGGCTTATGAGCATAGGTCTTAAAAGATAAATGTGAATTGAGACCATAAGACTGGGGGGACAGAAAAAGAAGTAGAAACTAAGTCGGCTTTGCTCGACGACTGACCGGAGCAATCTCTCTGAAAAAAGAAAAGGTTCTGTCGGGACTTAAATGCATATAGGAGATCTGGGTGTGTAGAAGGGGATGACTTGGCATTTCCAGCAAAGCGCCACAAAAGAAAGGAGAAGGCTAATCAAAGGTTCCAAAAAAGAAAGATTAGCGAAAAACCGATCGATCCCCGGATAAAAAGGGGAGCCATAAAAAGGGGTCTGCATAAAGAAGTAAAAAAAGTGAAGTGATAACAGACTGAAAGACAGGCCCTTTTCTCGGGTGAAAAGGGGGGGTCATCCTCCGATAAAAATTAAACTGGTCAGCAGTGTGGAAGAACCATCCAATTTACCACTGAATCGGCAACGCAGAATTGTAAGGAAAGAAAAAGATTTGACAGGGGAGGGGAACAGGGAGAAAAAAAGGCGAAAGGGGACACTGAATACTGAAAAAGTCGAAAAAAATGGAGAAAAGTCATTTGGGGAAATTTGAAACAAAAGGTGACACCAGGGGGGGGGGGGTGGGGAAAGCTCTAACACGGAAGCCGCACGAGGGCTTTAGGAAACTCATTGCCTATAAAGCCGCCGGGGTGAGGACTTCTTTCGTTGGTCCGCGATGAGCTCATGGGGAGGGAAGGTGGGGTTCTAGGGGGAAAGAGGTTGGAAAGGAAGGGAACTTGGGGAATAACAAAGAATAAAAAGAGAGCGGGAAAAGGCCAAAACCCAGTAATAGCTCATGTCAAACAATCCTCGCACCGAAACCTCCCAAGAAAAAGCAAACAGGAGGGGGAAAACTTCGCTGGGGAGCATTAAAAAAAAGTTTCAGGAAACGGAAGAAGCTAATACTGACCAATGGTTCGGTCTCCGTCAAGGAAGGGAAGCCGACCAGGGGGGGGGGGGATGTTGGAAGAAGGTCTCGTGAGGGGATAGGCTAAGGAGAAGAGGTGGGAAGAGGTCTTGGGCAACCGTACACTTCAAAAGTGGCGTGATTATCTCGTAAAGCGCGAGGGAAGTCTGAAGAGGGGATCTGAAAAATTTGGGAAAACATGGGGGAGAGAAGGCCGAAGGCGTGGTGTAGTCGGTGCAGGACGCCGGTGAAGAAAAAGGCCCTGAGGACAGTGAAATCAAAAAGATACTCCAAAGAAAATGGCTGAGGAAAGGGGAAGCTACGGGTGGGAGAAGGGAGTAGATATTTGCTGCAAAAAAAAACTCACGAGGGAGATCGGCCCAGAAAAAACACAGGGAGGAAAAGGGGGAGAGTTATTTAGGGGGGTGATATAATCCTAAGGTTCTTACTAACACAAGGGAAAAGGCCGGAAGAAAAAAAAAGAACCAGCAGGCGCGACCCTGAACATGCGGAAAAAAAACACGGGAGCTGCTGTCTGCGATCTATACTGAGGGGAAAAATGCGCTCCGAAAGGCGCTGGAATACGGAGAGAACTCAAAAACAGAAAATAAGGGGGAAGAAAAAAACGATTCTAAAAAAAAAAGAAAACCAACCCAAAAAACGATAAAAAACCGAGTCAAAAGGGACCGAAGACCAGGTCACTATTCCAACCGCACCAACGTGAATGCCTGTTGAAAGGAAGAAAAGGGGAGGTCATCGAAAAGGAGGGGAATGCTGCGGGTCCGTAAAAAGTCTTGGCGCCAAGCGTGGGGCTACCTCTACCGAGCCGCAAATTTTTGGGCAAGGTAGAAAGTGGGGTAAAGGGGGGGGCCTAAATCTGGGAGGGGGGGGGGGTGCAAGATTACCATCCAAACGTTTGAATCTAAGTGGATTTGAGCCGTGAGGGTTGGGGATAAAAAATTGGGAAGGGATAATGCCCCTCCTTCGAATAAAAAAAAAAAAAGCCCCGGAAACCGCAAAAAAGAAGCGCGGGAAAAGAAAAGGAATCCATCAGCGTAATACCATGGCTGCGGGTATTCCAGGGTCAAGGTGAAGGGTCCTGAGAAGCCGTAAGATGATAGCAGAGGACATAACAGTGGTGTTAGCAAGGACTTCACGAGGGGAAGAAACTAGGAAGTCTAACAAGGGGGTCTGAAATTGGGGGTCAACGGGGGCAAAGTTTAATCCTTGCTCATCGTTGTACCGCTTCCATGAATCGCTGGGGGAGGCGAATGAGGGGAGAGGAAAAAAAAAAGTGTGGAGGGGAAGGACAACGGAGGTCAACAGCGCCATAGATGCTGTATACCAAAAATCCGGGTTTTGGGAAAAGTCGGTCAGAAGTCGTTCGGAAGGGGTTAGGCCCCAACCATTGGTGGGAAATGGCTGTATTTGGACAGAAGGGGTGGAGCAAAACACGAGATGAGAAAAAGTGGATCGGGGGGGGAAGGAAAAAAGGGGGGAATCTGAAGGCCTTTTGTGCCATGCGGCCGCCTGTTTGGGCTCCCTGGGGAAAACAGGAAATATCCCCAGGCAAAAAAAAAAAAGACAACAAGGACAAGAGGGGGTTCGGGAAGAGTAAGAAGGGGCATACGACATACTCAGGAAAGAGAGGGAGCGCCACAGAAGGAAGAGGACCGGGATAACAGGAGGGGAAGGAGGGGCGCAAGAGGGACACTAAAAAAAAAAAAAAGGGCAAAAAACCTGTATCATGAATCGCACAAAACGAGCGAAGATCCAAAAGTGACAGTCGCCGCCCATTGAGCGTCTTTTCAACAAAATACCAAAAGGGGCGGTTGCGTAGAAAGCCAACAGAGACTGCTTGGTCGTCAAAAAAAGAGAACCGGGCCCTTCTGGTCGTCGACGACGACTCGAACTGACTTCTGAAAAAGAAGAGGTGAGGAGGACTCTGAAAGGAAAAACATTTTTGAAAAGAGGAGGACTAAATAGTTACCGTGGGGAGGTGGCCGACCACGAAGGAATTCGAGGAGAAAAAACTTCGGGAACCGGTAGAAAGCGGACGATGAAAATCCTCGAGAATCGACCTGCCAAGATCTACACGTCCGAGTTCGAAGGGCTCGGAAAGGGAGAGGCGATAGAGTCGAGAAAGGGGGACTTTCAGGGTGGGGGAACGCCGGTGACGCAACGAAGGGGGAAGGGGGATATTCAAGGAAAAAATCGGGAGGGGGAAAAAAAGAAGGTTTTCGGTCAAGGAGAGCGCGGCCTCAATAAGGGTAAGAAAGAGCTGTCATGTCGGGGTCATGTGTTCATAAAGGGTTGAAGGAGGAAGAGGCGGAGGAACAGGGAAAAACTTTAACCCTCACTGCCGCGATCCCATACTGGAGGAGCGGCCGGGGGGGAAAAGAGTATGAGGGGAAAGGTTAGAAAAAAGCGAAGAAAAGGGGGAAGGAAAGGGCTTGTAGGGTTTAATTTTACGGCACCGTGGGCTTGGACCGTTGGGTCTGGGAAAGGGTAGTCTGAATAGAGAGAAAAAAGGGCTGTGTAGGAGAAGTCCCTGCAGCTTTGCTCCGGTTCATTGCGGCCAGACAAGGGGAGTGACCAGAAGGTGAAAACGAGGGGCGCGAAGAAAGAAACGGAACGTAATGAGAGAGGCCGGAATCCACCTTGCTTTTCTCTCTCTAAAGCATCTGCGACCGACTAAAATGTCTGAAAGGGAAGAAAAAAACCGAAGAATATGAAAAAAATTGTAAGGCAAACATCGGTGATACGTAGAGTTTTTGTGCTAACTACCCGCGAAAGGCAAGGGGACCCGGGGGAAGAAAGATCCTAAGAAAAAGTCGGGAAAAAATCGGGGAGGGGGGGACTAGAGGAGATCGTCCCCGCCGGGGGTCCGAGCATGAGGGCTCTGGTAAACACAAGAGGGGGAGAAAAAAGTATCGAAAAACAATATTAAGCAGAAAAGCATCGAGTATGTTCCCGTTTTCGTGGGGGGTGGTTTTCCAGGGTTATGTAGGGGAGGTGCTTAAGGGGGGAAAAGAGAGTGGAAAAATGAAAAATTCAAAAATCCGGGAAGGTCCGTGCGTACTTTGGCCGCAAATTGCAAAAGAAACATTTCCATAAAGAAAACTCTGGAAACCGGCATTAAGAAGGGTTCCCTCGAAAGAAATACTCGAGCTGTGGGTTAAAAAGCCCAAGGGAAGGCTGTGAAAGGGGGATCGGGGCTTTGCTTAGTCGTGATGCTGCTCAGCATCACGTTGGCGCGACGTAATCTGAAGGAACTGCGCAAAAATCCACAGCAACAGGGGGCTCCCAGGGGAGATGAATATTCGTACTCCCAAGGGTCAACCTTTCAGGTTGGTATGTTTGGGTGGGGTCTAGGGAAAAAAGTCAAAAAAACCCGATGTGAAGAAGAGCCCGAAAACCCACCAACTACCAACGAAAGGTTACCATAAGGGGGGGAAGGAGGGAAAGCAAGGGAGGGGGAAAGTAGAAATGGAGGGTATGTCTAAAGGGGGTATGGAAGTGGCGAAGGATAGAGAAGGGGGTGAGGGGTGGGGGAGGAGTGGAAAGAGGGTGGGTGAAGGGGAAGGAAAGAGAGGAGAGTCGCGGCAAAGCTGGTGCAGAAAAAAACTGCAGCCCGAGCTGTGGCGCTTGCTCATGGGAACTTCCCGGGAAAAGGAAGGAATCTCAAAAAAGGGAAAAAGATCGGAGAACAGAAAAGACACAGAGCGAAAACCATATCATGGGAATGGAAAAACAAAAAAAAAAGGAGAGCTTGAGGGGCAAAAAATATGGAGATGACGGGTCTTTATGAAGGGCCTTGTCATGCTTACATGCTGTTACGAGGAAGGACAGACCTGAAGGACTTCAATGTTCGACCTGGCCAAGAAAGGAAAGTGTAATACGACCAAAAGATCACATGCCAACAAACTACACTTGAGAACTCTTATGCACTGCTCGCGAACTAAAATGGAGAAAAGAAACCATGGGGAGATTTTGGGAAAAAAAAAGCTCTGGCGCAACCGTGGACTTACAAGATCAGGTCTACAAGGAGTCCCGGCTAGTCTCAGCCTAACCTTGGGGTCGAGGGACTCTTACAAAAGGGGGGGAAGGCCACGTCTCTACAGAGAAAAATAGCAAAAAAAGAGGAGGAGAGACATGAACGACAATGCCTATACCCTCGAGATTTTCTGACTCAAGACATGGTATCTGCCGGAGGGAGGAAGCGCCTAAAAAGCAAGAAAAACCTCGGCCTCAGGAGTCAAAGCAAATCAAAGACGTAGAGGGTCCTCCGCCATTATGCCTGTCGGCAAGGAAAAAGACTAGTTAAAAGGAAAGGCGGAAAAAAGAATCCGGAAAGAACTCAAAAGAAACCTAGGAGGGGGAAGCTCCGACCACGACAAAACGAAGGAACAGATCTCCGCACTACCATTTCTACAACTACCAACGCACCAGAAGGGGAATTAAAGGGATCCAATCGAAAGAAAAGCCGAGGTAAAATAGAGGAAGTCTCTAGTAGGCACGCAAAGAAATCGATAAAAAAGAAACGAATGAAGAAACTGCCGAAGCTCAGTCCTTTTTATGCGGGCCGAGGGAAAAGTTACCAGGGTCGGGGAAAAAAGCAAAAAACCCTTACGAAGCAGCAGGGAGAACTTTTCTTGAAGCAAGGGGAGGGCACGGATAGAGAAAGAGAAAACCCGGGGGAAGACCAACTCCGACGAAAGGGGAAGGGTATTGAGGCACGGTGCTCGACACCGCTTCATCAACTCGGGGGAAAAAAACGGAAAAAGAAAAAAAGCAACGCGGGTAAGGGGCGGGAAATATCGACACAAGGAATGGGAAAAGTCACTTTTGGGAGAAGGAAAGACTCGAAACCCCGAAAGTCACCGGAACTGGGACGATGTCAGACCGGCATGGGGTGACTCAACTCCGTCACCGCGGAAGGGATCCCCGAGACGAAAAAAAGAGAAGGGTAAAAGCTACCAGGAAAAGCCAATAATCAGATTAGGGCGGAAGGAGGAAAGACCCGGCTATCTGGACCAGCTAAAATTTCTACACCAAAATCCGAAGGGGGGTTTCTGTGAGGAGGAAGACAAAAAAGTCAGGGGGAAATGGAACACTGGGGAGAAAAATAGTGGGTAAGTTAGTTCTTTTCGACGTATCATTGATAAAATCTTTATCATAGGTCAAGGGAGATAAAGGGGGGATCGAAAAGAAAAAAAGCCAGACGGACAGGAATGATGCCTTCTGGGTGGAAAGATACTATATGAGTCTAGGAAAGTTAGGAAAAGGAAGAAAAAAAAACAGGGAAAAGGAAGGGCGGGTCTTTGACCTTACGATAATATAATTAAACCTCAGGGGGCCTTGGGGCTAGGCTTGGGGTTCTATTTTGTCTAAACATCTCCCCCCCCTTCGGACAACAGGGCCCGGACGACTTTGTAAAAAAAAAAAAATCGAAAATCTATTCAGCCCCTATCGACCGATCCGGGAGCCATAAGCTGCTCCACCTAAAAAGTGGAATAAAAGAAATGGGGGGAGCACCACAAAAAAATGCAAGGAGACGCCGTGAAAAAAACGTATAACAAGCCTCAAGAACAAGCGAGAGGCGTGAAGTTTCCGAAAAAAAAAGGGGAACAACGGAATCAAAGCAGTAAAGGCGCCGCTAAGACGACAGGGGAATCGGGAGGCGCAATAAAGGAGAAAGGTCTTTAAACTGGGGAAAGAAAAAGAAGTGAAAAAAAAAAAAAAAGATAAACAAAAAGGGGGGAATAGGGGAGCAAAAAAGGGGGGACAAATGCTCATAAGAAGTGTAACGGAGGGGGTCCTTCTGTTGCCTTACAAAACATTGGGGGGAAGAGAACCGCGGGAAGAGCGGGGGGAGGGACATGAAAGTTGGCGGGGCTCAAAAAGGATGGGAAGGATTGGTTTGGAGGTGAAAAGGATTTGTGCAAAGTATGTCATTCAAGGGGAAGACACTCAAAAAAATCAAGGCGAAGACGCCGGGTCGGAATCAAGAGAAGACGCTCAGGGAAAAAGCATCCAAAAATCGAAGGGAGAGGAAAGAAGGGAAGAGTATGAAGGGAAGGGAAACAGGGATCAAAAGACATTTCTCGCCAACCCATTGAAAGGCGGACTGCAGAAAAAGGGGGAACAATCCGGGAGGAAAAGGTCAGAAGAGAATTGGGAGGGGAAGAAATTCACGGTAGATTTTATCGGGGACGCAAGCATGGATAGGGGGGTAATAGTGCGTCAGGAGATGAAAGGGGAGAAGAGAGGTGGGGTGAAAATCTATTAAACCTCTCCTTCAGGAGGAAGAGCAGGGAAAAAAGAGATCGCAGAAAAAAGCCGTGGGTGACAGAGTGAAGAAAAGGTTCGCAAAGGTGGGCAGGAGGGAAGGAATTGAGGGGGGAAGGAGGGAAAGAAAGAAACAGAAGGACGAGAGCGGAGGCGTTTGACATCTCCAAGGGTTCTACTTGGAAGGGTCAGATTAAGGCACAAAAAAAGGACCTTTGCGATGGGTTGAGTAGGTTCTGGGGGAAGGGTCTCCTGAAGAAAGGGGGAGGAAAAAAAAAAAAAGCCTCCGGAACGAGAGAAAAGGGCTTCTCTAACCTCAAATGATTGTACGACACCACGGGATATGCTGGAGAGAGAAGCTAGTCAGTAAATTAACTACAACCACCTGGAAAGTTAAAATTTGCAACCCGCCTCCTCCGCAAAACAAAAAAGAAAATATTCAAAAGGGAAAAAATGCCAGAAAGGGAAGAAATCCACAGGAAAAAATAGCTTGCCTGTTGATAGTAACGGACCGAAGTAGGAGAGAGTAGGGGGAAGGCTGAAGGAAAAGAAATGCGAGGGTCTGGGGGGACGAACGAATTGTTTGTGACAACCAGAGATAAAGCCATACGTGTTGGCCAGGAAGTTTTGAGGGGGGACTCAAAGGGAAGTTTGGGGGTAAAAAAAAAAAAGTATTACCAGCCCTTGTGGCTCCCCGGTTAACCTCTAGGGGGAGAAGTTTGAAGATGAGTTTAAGGAAGGTGAAATTTAATCCGTCCCATGTCCCCAAACGAGAAAAATCCGCGCCCAGCGAGAGGGAAAGTACTAAAAAAAAAAATGAGGTAAGAAAAAAGCCAGAAAAGGGTAGGCAGAGTTAGCTCTCGGTCTGGTATCTAGGAACTAACAACTTTGGGGGGGAAGGCGTAAAAACGGAGGGGGAAATCAAAAAAAGTGTGAGGCGACGGGTGGTGTTGGTTCGGTTTCAAGTGGTCCCGAATCCGACTTCTTGCGCAAAAGGGGTACCGGCGAAAGAAAAAGATTTTGGGGGGGAGAAAAGTGGGGAAAAAAAAGGTCCACGTTGTATGTGGAAAAACGGTGAACAACAGTAAGGGGGGGAGGAGGCCATTTCCTGGATGCTTGGAGGAAGCTTTTTTTCAAAAAAAAAAAAAGGGCGAGACAGGGCCTTGGGAGGAGGGGGTTTAGGAAAAAACCATGAAAAAATTTCCAGAAGCCACAACAGGGGCCGTCTCAAACATGGGAGAGGACATAAATCTCTAGGTCCCCATAAGAATCGAGGGGGGGGGGGCGGGGCAGAAAAAAAAAGAAGCCGCAACCGAAAGGGTGTGGACGCAATTCACCCACCCAACAAACAATGGCCACAGCGGTTTCAAATATTCATCATAAAAAGTCCCGAAAGGAAATTTCTTGGAAATGTAATTCTCGGGAAGTCGGAGGGGACAGAGGGCCCCGGTATACCGTTCAGACCTCGGGCGAGCGAGCGGTCGAGGGAAAAAAGGAAAGTTGAGAGGGAAAAAGGGATGCTCAAAAAA